>Ga0310124_10000179_pt1 | contig 42198 bp, 33 predicted proteins | sample CB11b_AW_Bot5_MG_FD_203507 | JGI IMG/M metagenome (GOLD analysis project Ga0310124, IMG submission 203507) | Marine microbial communities from Western Arctic Ocean, Canada - CB11b_AW_Bot5 | ecosystem: Environmental > Aquatic > Marine > Oceanic | place: Canada: Western Arctic Ocean | collected... | reverse complement strand
AAGTCGGACGAATGGTTGGCAGTAAATTTAAAACTGCCAAGTGGGTGTGGGCATCGGCTGCCGGGAGTGAGGAGGAGGCCATCCGGGCGGAGTACGCGGTTGGTCGAAATCTTGCAGAACTTGTTCGCCATGAAGTGCCAGGCGGAACGGATGCAAATGACCAGCAGTTTCTTGACGGGATTAGCGATCGCTTGGTGTCCGTAGTACGCAATAAATTGCATCGCTTCGAGGTGGCGACCCTTGCGAAGGGACAGCCCGCGGCTTTCGCGCTTCCCGGTGGATTTATCTTCGTGGACCGGTCTCTCGTGAGCTTGTGTCATCACGACCGCGATGAGATTGCCTTTGTAGTAGCCCACGAGATGGCGCATGTCATTCGACGCCACGCAATCAATCGTGTGCTCAGTCAGGCTGCGCTTTCTGTGGTCTCCCTCGCCGCAGCGGGGCGAGGGTGGCTAGCGCCTTGGCTTAAGAAAGTTGGGCTCCAAGGTCTAGAACGTGCGTATTCACGAAAACATGAGTTTGAGGCTGACGCACTAGGTGTACTAATGACGAAGGCAGCGGGGTTCGATCCGTCTGGTTCGACCCGTCTCTTAAACAGATTGGGAGTCCTCAATAAAGAGTCGGATCAGTCCATGCTTGGAGTCTATTTGTCCACGCATCCCAGTATCGAAGACCGTATCGTGAGACTGCGTCATCATGGCTGAGGCTCTGGTGTGTTTTTCGATGCTGAGACATGGGTAGGGTCGTGTTGCGAAGAAACTTCTGGCTGAAGATAGGAGTCGGGATACTGCTCCTTGTGGGAGTGCCTTGGTTGTTTTTGAAAACAGTCCAGAACACCATTGCAGAGCCGTACTTTATTGGTGCAGCTACAGTTACGGAGTGGACGCTTCACGTTCAGGAGACGCGCCAACCGGTCCCTGCGCTAATTACACTTGTGCCATCAAGTTCTTTGGTTCCGCAGTTGTTTCAACAAGTGTTCCATCGGACGATGGAATCGTTAATGACACCGTCACAGCCTGGTATGCCGGTTGTGTTACAGGAAGAATATTTAACGGGCTTACAAGATGTGTTTCTGCCTAATGAAATTCTTACGATTGCACGCACGGTCGGGCTTGAGCAAGCGCAATTTGACCCGGTTTGTATGGCCGTTAAACGGGAGCCGTCTGGCGGACGTACGCGGCAATTGTTTTTCGTCGTGTTTGAGACGCCGACTTTTAACGAATTTCGGCAGGAGTTGGCGAAGCTATACAAGGAGCGTGGAGGAGTTCTACCGTTCGATCCCGCTGCCCTTGAACTTGTGTTACCAGTCGCCTCGTCAGATGCGAATTTCGCGGGGTGGTGGCCATTGGAAGTGGACAGGGTAGTTGATTGTCGAGCGCCAATTACTTGAGAGAAGTGTGGTTTTGAGAGTAGGATATTTTATTTAATGGTACAAATGGTAAACAGTAGGGCGGTTTTGCAAGTCATATAGAAAGGGACCTTCCGAATACACGGTTTCAATGAGACAGGTGCAACTTCTTTAGTGCTATGACAAATCGAACGAAAGTTAGCATCATCCTCACCCTCGTCATTCTGGCAGCCGCTGCCTTCGGCTGGACTCGCTATCGGGAACGTTCGAAGATTCCTGAAGTGCAAGCTGAGAGGATTGAACGTCGTAATCTCGTCGCCACTGTTGCCGCCTCAGGCAAGATTGAACCTGAACGGATGGTGAATATCAGTGCCGATACTATGGGCCGAGTTACTAATCTGGTTGTCGAAGAGGGACAACAGGTGGACGAAGGACAGTTCTTAATGTTGATAGATCCTGAATCTGCTGAGAGCGCAGTCGAGATGGGCGCTGCAGGACTTCGTGCAGCACAGGAACTCCTGAACGCCGCACGCGTGGCCGTCGAGACCTCGCAAACCAATCTCGACTTGGCCCTTCGTAATGAGGAACGCGCTGTCGGGTTGAGTAAAGACTTGATCGTTTCTCAAGAAGAACTCGACCGTGTCGAAAGTGAAGTGAAGGTTCGACGTAGCGAGCTGGAAGCTCGCGAAACTGAGGTGCGGGCGCAGGAGCAACGACTTCAGCAAGAGACTGCCAATCTTCGGAGCGCTCGTCATGTGTTGAGCAAGGTCACGATTGATGCGCCGATGGCTGGTGTTATTACGCGACTCAACATTGAGCAGGGTGAGACCGTGGTTATTGGAACTATGAACAACGCGGGGACTGTTCTGATGACAGTTGCAGACTTGTCGGTGATCCTTGCGGTTCTGGAAGTGGATGAGGTCGATATTCGTGACGTAAAACTCGGTCAGGAAGCGTTGGTCGTAATCGATGCCATGCCGGACACGCCCTTCAAGGGACTTGTGACAAAGATTGCCTCAAGCGCAATCCAAGCCTCTGGATCTGCAGCTGCTGCAGGAGATCAGCGCGGTACGAATTTTGAAGTTGAGGTGACGATTCAAGAAGAGATTCCTGGCGTGCGACAAGATTTCTCTTGCTCGGCAGATATTACGACCGCCACGCGAGGCGACGCGGTCGCAGTACCGATTCAGGCTTTGGCGGTGCGCGAGGATGATCAGGAGGAAGAGCGAGAAGGTGTATTTGTTATCCGAGATGCCGTCGTCGTTTTCACGCCGGTTGAGATTGGTATCGCCGGTGAGCGTTATTTCGAAGTGCTGGACGGTCTGCAGGAAGGAGACGAAGTCGTGACGGGTCCCTATGCTGAGGTCCGTGAACTCATGGACGGCGACGCTGTCACCCTGGAAGAGGCTGAGAACGATAAAGGTTCAGGGTTTAGTTTTAGTTTTAGTGTATCGGAGTAGTTGGGCAGTTTCCTCTCATGTCCTCTTTCTTTGAAGCCATCCGGCTCGCCCTAGGCGCTATCTGGTCGCACAAATTGCGATCCCTCCTAACCGTTCTTGGAAATATTGTTGCGGTAACCTCTATCATCGCAGTGGTCTCGCTGATCCAGGGCTTGAATGTAGCGGTGAGCGACGCGATCACCTCGGAGGCTGGCGCGGACGCCTTCATGGTCGAACGGGTCGGCTTTATCACTGACGAGGACGAAGCGGAACGAGCCCGACGACAAAATCCACGCATCACGCTCGATGATGCCGTGGCGATTGACAATTACTCTTCAACAGTTGAAGCCATCATGGCTAGAGTTGAGCAGCGTGGCCGCGTCACTTATCGTGGTCGCGAACTTGAGCGAACAAATATCGAGGGCGTGAGTGAGGACCATATCCGTTTCTCAAATTATGGAGTCGAGCGGGGACGACTCATCACACCCACTGAGGTTCGACGTCGTCGCCCGGTGGCGGTGTTGGGATGGGGTGTCGCCGACAGATTGTTTGAGGATGTAGATCCACTCGACAAGACGATTCGGGTTGAGGATCAGCATTTTCGCGTTATAGGGGTGAGTGAGAAGAAAGGGGCGATATTCGGACGGTCGCAGGACGAATTCGTTATCGTCCCGCTAGGTGCTCATCAAAAGATCTTCGGGATTCGTCGAAGCCTGTCGCTTATGGTGAAGCCAGAGGACCCGAGTCAGATGCAAAAGACGATGGAGGATGCCGTCGTTGCGCTGCGGATTCAGCGTCAACTCAAGCCGACGCAAGACAACAATTTCGGGCTATTCACGTCAGGTACGATTCTTGGATTGTGGGAGACAGCCACGGAAGGGATCTTCGCAGTTCTTATCGGTGTGGTAGCGCTGTCGTTGGTCGTGGGTGGAATCGTCATAATGAACATCATGTTAATGCTTGTCACCGAGCGGACGAGAGAAATTGGTCTCCGGAAGGCACTGGGTGCTCGCCGTCGGGACATCACGTGGCAGATTTTAGCCGAGTCGATCATGCTTTCCTTTATTGGCGGTGTCGTGGGTATTGTGCTCGGATTCGGCGTGGCGCTCGTGATTGAACAGACCACTCCAGTGCCTGCCGCTGTGGAAGGATGGTCAGCCGTTCTTGGCGTCGGTATGACGGGTATCGTTGGTCTGATTTTCGGCCTGTATCCGGCACTGCGTGCGGCCCGCCTGAGTCCGATCGAAGCGCTCGGAAAGGAATGATTTGAAACTTCGGATTGCGCTGTTTAACGAGATTGGATTCATGGCATTGCAGACGCTGCGCGCGAACAAGATGCGCTCAGCCTTAACGATCGTAGGTGTCGTGATCGGAATTACGGCAATCGTTGGCATGACCTCACTGGTCCGTGGTTTCGACAGATCGTTTAAAGCGGTTGTGGAAGAAACGGGTCCAAATACTATTTACGTAGCAAAGTTCAGTGGACTCAGCTTTATGTCTGGCCAAGATTTCATTGATTTGATCCGTCGTCCCAATCTGACTCCTAATGATGCCCGAGCCCTGGAAGCACTCGATTCGGTGCGCTTTACCGATACCATGCTGGGCAGCGGTATTGGTGATAGTAGTCGCCGGCTGTCATATCGTGGAGAAGAAACGAAGCGATTACAGATTTTAGGTACGTCGGAATTGTTCGCCGAAGTTGGTTTTCTTTCGCTCGAAGCCGGACGGTTTTTTACGGCGAGTGAATTGCAACACCGCCGCGCCGTAGTCGTGTTGGGACAAGGACCATTTCAGTCACTTTTTCCGTTCACTGATCCGATCGGCAAGAAAGTTCGGGTTGCCGGACAGCCATATACCGTTATCGGTGTAATGGGACCACGTCCGAGTCCTGGAGGTTTTAATGTAGGACAGGATGATATTGCGGTCATTCCGTACACTCGCTATGAAAGTCAGTTTGGAGTGCCAGGATTTAGAATGGCTGGAGGAGCGCATCGTGACGTCACGCTTACGGTGATGCCACGCGATGGGCAACGTGATGCGGCGTTGCGAGAAATTGAAGAAGTAATGCGAATCCGTCACGGCCTTAGACTCGATGAGCCGAACGATTTCGATCTTGTCACCCAGGATGCGATGTTGCGGTTGTGGGAGCGGACCACGCAGGCGGTGTTTTTAGCTCTTGTCGTCATTTCCTCTATCGCGCTACTCGTCGGTGGAATCGGCGTGATGGCAATTATGACGATGTCGGTGACGGAGCGAACAAACGAAATTGGTTTACGGAAAGCTTTAGGGGCGAAACGGCAGGAAATTTTATGGCAATTTCTCGTCGAGGCGGGGGTCTTGACGTTAGTCGGTGGCATTCTAGGCGTGCTATTGGGCAGTGGAACTGGACTCCTCGTACATTTCGTTTCTGGTTTTCCCATCTCGTTACCTTGGTGGTCGTTTGCCCTGGGCCTAGGATTTTCTGCGAGTGTTGGGCTCGTCTTTGGTATGGCGCCGGCTATCCGCGCGTCGCGTCTCGATCCAATTGAGGCACTGCGTCATGAGTGAGGCAAGATGACATGAGTCTGATTGAAGTTGAGGCGCTCTCGAAGAGTTATCAGATGGGTGTTGAAGAGGTGCATGCCTTGCGGGGCGTCGATCTGACCGTTGAAAAAGGTGACTATATTGCCATTATGGGGCCTTCAGGATCTGGTAAGTCGACATTACTCAATCTCCTAGGGTGTCTAGACACTCCGACCAGTGGTCGGTATGTCTTGAACAGTCGAGACGTCAGTTCGATGGCGGAAGATGATCTCGCACAAGTACGCAACGAGGAAATTGGCTTTGTTTTCCAAACCTTCAATCTTTTGGCGAGAGCTACAGCACTCCAGAACGTAGAGTTGCCACTGGTCTATGCGGGTGTAGGCGCGGATGAACGCCGCGTTCGTGCACGGCAAGCTCTCGAAAAAGTCGATCTTTTGGATCGGATTACGCATTGTCCAAATGAGCTCTCTGGGGGCCAGCGGCAGCGAGTAGCTATCGCGCGTGCGCTGGTGAACGATCCGTCCATTCTACTTGCCGACGAACCAACCGGGAATCTCGATTCGGTCGCCGGGGCGGAACTACTCGACCTGCTGGACAGCTTGCATAAGACAGGACACACCCTCTTCGTGGTTACCCACGAGCGCGACGTTGCAATGCATGCGCAATCAATTGTCCATCTACGAGATGGTCAAATCGAATCAATCGAGAAATTGTAGACACGCTTAGAAATAAGCCACGCAGCACATGCCTAATGGCGGCCCGTGTCATTTGAATCTGGAAATGGATCAGATTTCAAGAAACGAATTAACTCTGCATGGAACTGATCTGGAGCTTCTAGATGTGGAATGTGCCCGACGTTGTCGATAAGAACCAATTCGGCATTCGGAATGGCGTCAGCCACGTTTTTTGCTAAGGCAGGAAAGTTAGGACCGTCTTCCGTTCCACCAATGACTAGTGTCTTCGCCTTGATGTGTGGCCAATCGTTGACAACAGGATCAGCGTAGAGCATCTGCGCTATACGACTGCGCACCATAGCGAATTGCGGCCAATCACCACTTTGAGTCCAACCGTAGTGCAGACGAATAAAATACTCGTATTCCGGTTTCCAAGTGACAAAGTAACGTTCGATGCCCAGACGGATTGAATCGTAAGTGCGATGCAAACTAGCTTGATACTGGGACTCGTGATCGCGCCATGCCCGATTCAGTCGCGAGTCAGTCAAGCCGATCTGATTTACCATAACGGCATGTGTCGTCATAGAGGGATAGGAAAATGCAAAACGAGACGTCACCATGCCTCCCATTGAGTGTCCTACAATGGCGGCTTTCGAGATCCCTTTCTCGTCGAGCAGCAGCTTGATATGGAGCGCCATGTCATGCAGAGTGTACGGCAGGATTGGTTTTGACGAGCGCCCGTACCCGATCCGGTCGGTGGCTAACACGCGGAATCCCTCGTTTCGCAGGACTTCGATAGTACCCTTCCAATACTCGGCAAAGAAATTTCCACCGTGAAGCAACACAATGGTCTGACCGTTTTCTGCGCCGACTGGTGATACGTCCATGTAGGCCATACGGACATCCTGTCCAGACATCGTGAACGACATATACGACACGGGATGCGGGTAGGGAACATCTTCCAGTGACGGGCTCATTGGTCCCCAGTCGGTGGGCTGAGCGGTTGCCTGGATTGGTATCGTTAGAAGTATAAGGAGGACCGTCGGGAGACAGTTAAAATAGTAACGCAATCTGTTTATGGTCATCTGTTCCTCCTGCAAGTAGCAAGTCTAACTCAGTATTAGTAGTCTTCCGGCGTCGACCTGACCTCTCGACTCACTTTCTTCGACCAAGCCACATATTTACGTCAAAAGCATTGAGATCAGCAAAACGCATCATTTCTGCGATGACGACAATAGCATCAGTGGTGGTGGCTTCCTTGGTTAATGGAAGAGGAAATTGCTTAGTCTGCTCAGCGCGAGCTGCATACAACTTGATGGCAGCCGTTACAGCACGAGCAAGATCTTCATCCGAGGGGCTAGTTGTTGTTTGGTTGCGACGTGCTTTATCCATTATGGTTACGAAGGCGTCTACTACCCTGGTTACTGTCGGTTGCTGCTCAGAAATTGTTTGATACGCCATAGGCAACTCCCTCATTGAAGATGTACGAGGCATGTGGATGCCTCCTGGATTGGAATCTCGCTAAGAAGTTGCGAGGTTCTTTTTTGGTAAGGTGATGAAAACCTCTCCTCCTTCAGTCCTTACTGCCACAGGACGGAGTCGATATTTAGGTACGGCCACATGTGCCCCTGTCCGAATATCGAATTCGAAACCGTGCCACGGGCAAATAACGTTGAGTTGGTTTCGTGCAAACACCCGACCCAGACTTTTTTTGTCTTCCGTAACGTCTTCAAGAACTCGCGGAAGAATTTTCCCTTGGCATGCTGGGCCACCAAGATGCGGACATTTGTTCTCGTATGCATAAAATTCGCCATCTAGTTGAAATACGCCAACTTGTATTCCAGCGATTTCAATAACACGCCTACTAGGATCGTCAAAACTGGCAACTGTACCAATGTTGATTTCAGACATGGATTTAAATTTGCCTCATCACGATACATCGCTCGGTTATGGTCGTACCCGTTTAATAGGAAGTCCAAAGAGTTTCGCAGCATTCAATCCCAGGATGTTTCTTTTCGCCTCGTCAGATAGAAAGGGGAGTGTCGTAACGGTGTGTGGTGGATTAAAGTCCCAGTGTGGCCAATCTGACGCAAAAAGCAGTTGGGTTTCAGCATTCATCATGTCCATTGTGACCTTAAGAGCATTTGGATGACACTGTTCCATAGGTTGGCTAGAGAAATACATTTCTTTCATATATTCACTGGGCAACTTTTTTAGACCTGGTGCTTCGTTCTGTCTCATTAAAAATTCATGATCCAGTCTTTGCATGAGATAAGGAATCCAGGCTAAGCCTCCTTCGACCCAAAGAGTCTTCAGTTTTGGGAAGCGTTCAGGAATTGCATTTACGATCCAGTTCGTCATGTGAATCAAATTGTAGTGCACGAACGAAAGGGCGTGCATCGAGATGAAACGATTCAGCATCTGGAATGAAGCGTCATTCCAATTGGGTCCCGCGTGAAAAACTAAAGGTTTACCAGTTTCCTCAATCATGGCATAGAGACGCATGTAGGAAGGACTGTGAACAGGGACGTGTCGCACAGAGGTGACAGTAAATCCAACAATGCCTGGCACGTTACTGAAATCTTTTACGAGCTTTTCACAGTCTTCCGGAGAATTAAAAGGGAGGTATACGAGTCCAAGAATGCGTTTATCTTGTGGAAGAATAACGTCGCGAAGCCATCGATTGTAAGCACGCGACAGATACAATTCTGCGCCGTCAACCGGACTCGTTCCCAAAAGGAGCATGGCTGTTGGGAAGATGACTTGATAATCCACACCCATGGTGTTCATCGCCCGACGCACTATCTGCACAAATCTATGGCCGGAAGTTTCTGGGTCATCGGTGAGTTCACGTGGTCCACTTTGGTGGGGCACTCGACCGGCCATCGACTGAAAGTTTTGCCCTGGTGCAAGATTACTCAACGGCATAGCAGACCCACCTTTGAGCATTGCCTGAGCAGTTTGTTTGAGTACATCGTTTTCAAGCAGATCAATGATCTCAGGCCAGAATTGGGCTTCCTGAAGATGTGCATCGACATCGATGATCAAGTCGTATGCTTCGTGTTGCTGTGCGAACCTGGTCGCGTGTGACAAATAGTCTCGCGTATCGGTTGCGGCAGTGATTTCTGGCAAATCACGAACTGTTTGGTCAGAACGATCATTCATGGGACATTTTCTCCACCTACGAGTGCTGTGCGCACCACGGATTTGGATACATTTTACGCTTTCCTCGATGTCGACACCGATTTAGTTCACTACCGATTGGGACTTGCCAATTTCGTTTAGTACTGACATAGCCACTCCATCGCATGACGTCGCTAGTGTCTACGGGGTCAAAGTGTAGTGCGTTCTGCATCTATAATTCCAGCCACCGGACTAGTATGATGAAACAGTGTCAAAACCGTTACATATTGCGTTTCTTGGCTGCGGTTTCATTGCTAGCGTCCACAGTCGACATTTAAAGGGCTTACGTGGTGATATCGTCCGAAGCTATGCCAGTCGTGATAAAAGCAAGGCCGAAGCCTATTGCAAGCGCTATCGCGGGGTAGGCAGTTACAGTGGTTATGGGTCTGCGATAAAGGACCCGACTGTCGATGCCGTCGTGATTGCAGTGCCCCCCCGTTTTCATCTTGACCTTACCCTGCAGGCACTGGAAGCCGGTAAACACGTTTTGGTGGAAAAACCGGCTTATTTGAGGATGGCTGATTATTTGCGGGTACGTTCGGCGCGAGATCAAGCAGGACGTGTAGTGCTTGTAGGTGAAAACGATCACTATAAACCCTTAGCGGTTTGTCTGCGACGATTGTTGCGTGAGGATGTGATCGGAAAAATGGTCTTTGCCCACTTTACGACTATCGTACGACGCTTCAAGACGGCAGATGATTGGCGGAATGATGAGGCGATAGCTGGCGGCGATGCATTCTTTGAGGAAGGCATTCATTGGTTACATCTTGCTAATAGCCTCGGTCCTGTAATTACCGAAGCGCACGGGTTTCGACCGACCTCTTTAAGAGATGGCAGTGATATTCGCGAAAAAAGTATGATGGTCGCTTTCCGTTACGATAATGATGCAGTTGGAGCACTTTTTTATTCACGTGAGATTCCTTCGTTCTTACGCGGTCTTCGAATTTCGAAGTTGTTTGGACGTGCTGGCATCATTTCGTTTGAATCGAATGGAGCCATAGTATTGGTAAGAGGAGCACAATCAACTCGCTTATTGTTTCCTGGTTTCCGAGACATTCGCGGTTATCGAGCTATGTACCGTGATTTCGTTCGCGCAATTCGCACAAATCGACCGCCGGAAATGAGCCTCGAAACTGCAATTCTTGATCAGCGGCTTATGGACCAGGTTTATGCTACGGCCGGGCCGGCGAAAAATAGTGTACGCACTCCGTAGTGGGTTCTCTTAACAGATGCCAACTAGGCGTTACGACATCATCATTATTGGTAGTGGAGCCGGAGGAGGTACTTTGGCGCACGCACTGGCCAATACCTCAGCAAACATTCTTATTATTGAGCGTGGAGATTTTGTACCACAAGAAGTGGAGAATTGGGATCCCGAAGCGGTATGGAAGCATTTACGGTACCGGACCCGTGAAACCTGGCTGAATCATCGTGGCGAATCTTTTCTACCATACACACACTATTGTGTTGGTGGAAATACGAAGTTTTGGGGAAGCGTACTCTACCGACTGCGTCGCCAAGATTTTGGCGAAGTCGAACATGTAGATGGAGTTTCACCGGCTTGGCCAATCGATTACGACACGCTGGAGCCCTTCTATGAGCGAGCCGAGCGACTTTATCAGGTCCATGGGGAGTGCGGGATTGATCCCACAGAAGCATTAAGGACGCCATTTCCTTATCCGTCGGTTGCTCATAGTCATGACATGATTGATTGTGTAGAGCAGTTACAGCAACAAGGACTGCATCCTTCTTCTCTACCACTTGGTTTGCAGCGCCCCGGAGAGGAGGGAGGCTGTATCTTGTGTAATACCTGTAATTCCTTTCCATGCTTTCGGCACGCGAAGAGCGACGCGGATATTTGTTGTGTGAAGCCTGCGTTGCGTGAAACGAATGTCACACTTTGGACGGGTGCTGAAGCGAGGCGTCTCTTGACCGATGCGTCTGGTCGTCGCGTTGAAGCAGTCGAGGTTATGCAGCAGGGGGAGTTGCGGCGCGTCGAAGCTCCACTTGTCATTGTCTCGTGTGGGGCGGTGAATTCAGCCGCGCTATTACTTCGTTCTGCAAGTGATCAACACCCCGATGGTCTATCCAATTCATCAGGATTAGTCGGTAAGCGATACATGGCACATCTAGCTACCATGATGCAAGGATTCCATCCGTTCCGTATTAATCACACGGTTTTTCAAAAGACGGTCGCGGTTAATGATTTTTATCTTCGTGGACCTGATGGTGGATATCCGTTAGGACAAATCCAGTCACAGGGAAGGACACACGGTGTAATGGCTCAGACTGTGGTGCCATGGATTCCGCTCTGGGCATACAACGCGTGGGTTGCTCGCGGTGTTGATTGGCTAGCTATGTCGGAAGATCTACCAAGGTTAGATAACTTCGTGACTTTGGATCGAGATGCGAAGATCAGGCTGCATTATCGTCCGAATAACGTGGTGGCACACACTCGGCTAGTGGGAGAGTTCAAGCGTATACTGCGGCGGCTTGGTTATTGGGTTGTCATAGCCCATTCGCATAAGCAGCAAAATACAACCCATCAGTGTGGAACTTTATGTTTTGGAACCGATCCAAATAAATCCGTGCTGGACTCCTACTGCCGCTCTCATGATATTGAGAATTTATTTGTAGTTGATGCTTCATTCTTTCCATCATCGGCGGCCGTAAATCCTGGCCTTACCGTTGTCGCGCAGGCGTTAAGAGTGTCTGACCACATCAAGGAAACAGAATTGCGCGTAGCTTCGCAGTAGGTAGTAAAGGAGAATTTCTGTGCGTGCTAGATCATTTAGTCATTGTGGGATTACCGTTTCTGATTTTAACAAGGCGGTTCGGTTCTATTGGGATGTGTTCCGGTGTCCTTTGGTGGGTGTGGCCGACACACCACCAGACCGGGTGCGATCGTTTTTCCACGTGGACGGAGAGCAACCACGCTGTAAGATTGGCTGGATCCGTGTCCCAGGCGGTGCTGTGCTTGAAATTTTTGAATTCCAACCAGACCAACAGGCGATCGCCATTCCGTGGAATCGAATCGGCCTCACTCATATTTCCTTTAATGTGCGGAATACCCAGAAATGGTACGAGTACCTCGTCAGTAAGGGGGTGGAGTGTGTGAGTCAGCCCGAACGATCGCCTCGAGGCCACACATTCTTTTTTGCGAAGGACTTTGACGGCAACTTGATTGAACTGATGGATCTTGGATATATGCATTATGTTTTGAACTGGCTGGGTCCGTTGGGTGGCTGGTTGTTTAGGCGAGGGATGTATCGACGTTATTACGAAACACCTAAGTCGGTTTAGTTCGATAGCCCTGTTTACGAGGAAGATGGTTGTGAAACCTTCCGGTAGTTCTTTAGGGTGTTTGATTTTCTTAGGGGTGTTCCTAGTATTTCCGACTGCGAACTATGTGTGGTCATCTGGATTACCGCTTAGCAGCGTACCGGAACTGATTGCGGTTTTAGCGCTTCTTCCTCTGATTTGTTCTCGATGGCTTCGTCGGCTCTGGTTTCGTCATGTTTCTAGGGTGTTCAAGGGAAATACGAAGATCCTCGTTCTTGTTCTCGGTCTCGGTCTTGTTGGAAAAACCGTTCTCTTCACCAGTGGAAGTTATCAAGGATTTCCCGCTTGTTACCGAGCAGTAGGGGAGACACCGTCATTCAGCTCGTGCGAGAAATCCTACAATAATCCATTGGGACGGTTTGCAGCTACCCGCGTAGACAACTTTATCGATTTTGGTTCCGATGATTGGGAGCTCTCATTTATGAACTCCTTGCGGTTTAACTACTACTGGTGGGTGGCCGATTCAGTACTTCGAGATCGGATTCCATTTATGGCATCTTGGCAGGGTGTTGTGGAATTTGATGCTCCACAGACCATTAATGTTGCGTACGTTGGAACGGGAAAGGTAGAGATAGGTCCGGTAGGTTTGCGTCTCTTGCCGACTTATAGCCATATTGCCAACGAACAACTTCAAATACCTAAAGGACGGCATAACGTAACTGTAACTTACATATTTGACGACGGACGTCGTTCCAGTATGAGTGGTGAACCTGGCCCTTATCCGACATTGCGTCTGAATGTTGGAAATCGACCAATCTCAGCTATCGCACCACATCTTGCGTTCCGTATGATTGGATGGTTTCTTGATTTATTTGCGTTAACTGGCCTCCTACTTCTAATAGGTTTCTATTGGTCTATTCTCAGGTCTCAGTGGTTCTGCTTTATGGGCGTCACTGTCTTGGCTTTTATCGTGTATGTCCAGCCTCTCTCGGACCCTCCCTCTGCCATTAACAGTTATGTGTTTCTGTTCACACTCGTGGCTGCCATGCTTGTTGTATGGTCCAGACGCCGGCATCATCTTTTGATGGCTTGTGCTGGCATGGCGATTCTTATTCTGGCGCATGAAGTGCGTGCACATCCCTCGTTGACGGCAGTGCTTCTGCGAGATGGCGGCAGAGACTTCCTGACCTATGAATCATTTGCGCGATCGATACTTGAGACCTGGTCGCTGCGAGCTGGCGAAGACATCTTTTATTTTCAAGCCTTGTCGCGATATGTGACCTTTTTTCATCATCTTGTTTTCGGTGATGGCGATGGCCAAGTTACCGTGTTTTCACGTGTTGCTTTAACAAGCGCTCTGTTGTGGTTTGGATGGCGATTTCGAGGTTGTAACAGTTATGGAAAACTTGTCATTTTTACTGGCACAGTGTTGTTGGTCACGTTCGTAAATAGCACTGTGGTAGCCACCTTGATTCGTCAAGGAACCTCAGAGTATCCGACGTGGTTGTTGTTTCCTTTCGCTTTCACGTGGTTGTTTGCTTCGGGGCAGAAGTCTACGGCGCGAGGTTTTGCTGCGTTAAGTGCCACATTTATTGCGCGGATGAACCAAGCTCCAGCGATCTTATGGCTTTTTATTTTCCGTGGTTGGTCTGCTTTTCGAAAGAAAGACTGGAGACTTGTACCAGCTTTGGTGCTGGCAGTTTTGATCTGTTTGCTCCCCGCTCTACACAACAAGTTTTACGGCGGCGAATTCACGGTACTGCCAACAAGTAGAGACATTCCAGAAAATCTTGTAATTCCTCCTGCTCGCTGGCTTGACGCACACACCGATCGGGAAGCGAGAAGGCAAGTAATCGAGCAATTGGACTTTCTCTTGTATGGATCAACAACAGGAGCACGTCACGTGCTGGCTGGTGGCGAGTTGCGATTCGTCTTTCTGGGATTCCAGTTGTTATGGATCATCGCGCTGGGGCTGGCCAGTCAACGCCTCTGGCGGTTTAGGCAAGTGTCTATCTTGGTCATGGCGGCCTTGCCGTTGGTGTACCTGGCCCCGCACTTATTTTACCAAGTAGATGTGTACTATCCGCGGCATGTCGTGATTGGTTATCTCGCGATGGCTGCCGTCGCCTTTTATGCGGTGACTGCACCTACTCTCAAAAACAGCGATACTTAAGTGCTTGCCTCCGCTAATAAATCAACGCGCCAGAGGATTTGATCGTAGTTGAAACTTTACCACCTTGCTTGTGGTCCCCTTGCCTCCCTCGAGATGAAATGGCGCACGAGTGCTGTAAGTGGCCCAAAGCCCCTTACCTTTCCAGCCAGCATTAGGATCATCAATTCGACCATCCAGCCACTTAGTGTAGAAACCAAGTGGATAGGGCACACGCATAACAACCCACTCACCGTCTTTAAGAGCGAGAAGGGCTTCAGCTCCATTACCAGTGTTGATCGGCACGTTAGTGCCAAGTCCGAGTGTGTCAAACTGATCTACCCAGGTGTAATAACTCGCTTCCGCACTGCCTGATTGCGAGACTCCTTTGAGTTGCGGTAACGGTTCCGCATAGAAGGTCCAACCTTCTGGGCAGTGTTGTCCAGTTGCAGTCGGACCATTGAGTGGACCTGTGCACTTCGTGCGGTCGAAACTAGCGAGGTGGCCGCTGGCTAGTGGTGTCCACACAACACCATTTCGATCAATATCCATTCCGCGCGGTGAATATCCCTGCACGGGTATGTCAGGGTCATTCCATGGGAGAAGGTAGATTTCAGTGAGTGACGTTGTAGGTGGATTGGATCCTGGAGCGAAGCGAAGAATCGAACCAGGAAAACCTAGTGATGATCCCCAGATGGAGCCATCAACCGGACTCACCGCGACACCGTAAAATCCAGAGGTGATTCGTGTATCTTGGTCTGGGTTAGCTGGCTCACCAGGCTCCACCCAGGCGTCTTGCTCACCATTGCCATTAGTATCGAGAATGAGTGGCGCCCAGCCTTGAGACATTGCTTCGTCTCCAGTTTCATCAAATTTCTTGGTGTTTAACCATCCGATAACCTGACCACCACCACTTGTCCACAACGTGTTGTTATCGTCTTCTGCAAACACTAAATGGTGAGTGCTAAAACAGGTGTCAATAAGTGTCAGTTGCTCGGTTTTTGGATCGTAGAGCGCTAAGTGACGACCGGAAGTGCTTGTCGGAAACAGAGTAGCCGAGGAGTGAGTTGACCCTGCTTGGCAGAACGCAGGGTTTTCACGAGGACGAATTCTTGAGGTGAGCCAAAGACGTCCTAGGTGATCAAGCATTGGATTATGAACGTTCGCGCGGCTTGTCCATATTGCCTCGTCTCCCCAGTAGGGCGAAGGCTCAAGTGGTTCTACGACGGCAAAGGAATCGCCAATTGGGGTCTCCGAATCTCGCACGGTGAGAGGCACCTGACTCACCATGTGACGTACCGGATCGAGGACCGGTATGTAATCCGCACTGGCCTCAAGCGCACCGTAACTCGGGCCGTTAGCGTTGACAGTTGGATCTCGCTTGTCCGTGGACACTTGATCGTGGAGGTAGGCCTTCGGGTCAGCCCAGTCCCACTGTGTAATCACAACGTTTCGTTCGACACCTTGTGGTCGAGCTGGTGTTTCTGGTATTTCACCCTTAACAATACGGTCGGTCCAATCAGCGAATACTTCAAGTGTGCGACGTCGTCCCATTCGGTTAAGGCCGGCACTCATGGCTCTTCCAGCTTGTCCAGATTTGATACGTCGATCCCATGCAGCCACGGTTGAGTCGAACTGGCCCAGTGCACTGGGGATTTCACGGGTAGCCTTGTTACCCAACTGATGACAGGCTAGGCAGGAGCCAGATTTTAGATTTCTGAGCCATTCGGCTTGGCTTTCCATATTTGGTGAGAGTCCGTTTCCCTCAGGTCCAGTTCCAGGGAATTCATCCTCGCTAGGCACCTCCAGTAAGGAGAGCCAGTAACCAGCCGGAAAGTACTCCGCTGCGGCATGTGGATTGGGCGCCACGATGGCGTCAAGATTTTGCACGGTACCGGGTAAGACCTCAATTTTTGGTGAATCGATTAATCCATAACCGCGGACCCAGACTTGATAAGTGGCCGCTGGAAGGTCGGGAACCAAATAGCGTCCAAGTTCATCTGTCACCACAATCTTATTGAATGGAGTTGGCAAGTCGGTTGTTTCTGCGATGACCCAAACACCTGCTTCGGGCCCAGTCGTGCTATTCACTGTGCCGCCAATATCGTTGTCATCCACCGTGACAGCATCATCGATTCGTTGGCAAGCAGCGTGCCACATCAACGGGGTGAGGCATAACGCAATGCCGATGTTTAAGGATTTCTGAGGCCAGATTTTTAGAGTCATCCTGTGCATACTTTCAGGAATTGCTAAAAATGGGAAGGTCTAATTGAAGAGCCATTCTTTTAATGACTCCACAATTTTTTGGGAGGTTATTTGGTTTCTAATAGGGTCAAAGCAAATTGGGAATCGGAATCTATCCATTGTGCTTGCTGTGTAAAACCAACGCCTTCACACATTGCGATGACGGTTTCCGGCTCGTATTTGTAGGAACTCTCTGTCCAAATTCTTTCACCGGCACTAAGGGAGACGCAGCAACCTGCGCCCGTCAAGCAGACGACTTGATCAATTTGACTCTCCAGATAAGATTCCACGCGTGAGGCAGCGGCGTTCCAAACGACTTGGTGATTGAATTGCGATAAATCGAAGTCTGCGTCCAGTTCTCGATTGAGTCGCGCGAGTAAGTTTTTATTGAAAGCTGCTGTAACGCCGAGCGGGTCATCGTAGGCCATTAATAGATCGCATTCTGGCTTGACGAGATCTGTTCCGAGAAGAAAACGATCGCCAGGTCGACTTCGGGTGCGGATGTTCTTAAGGAATTGCTCCACGTCTTGTTGATTCAGATTACCGATACTTGATCCTAGAAACAGTACAAGAGCCGTGTCTCGCTCTTCACGCTGGGCGAGTGCTGCTTTGAGACCCTTTTCATATGTTGATTTGTGAGTCACTACTGTCAGTGAATCGTTGTACTGAGAGAGATTCAGCGTTGAGAGTTCCAGGGCGGCGGGCGAGATATCGACGAAGTGTACAACGGGCGACTGCTGGCCGAGCTGCCAGTTCGACAGCAACGATAACATTTTCGATCCATTTCCGCTTCCAAGCTCCACCAAAATGCTTGGTGAATTAGCTTTGGACATGATCGCCTCGCTACATTGCTTTAGCAGTCGAATTTCACCATTCGTGATGTTGTACCAAGGCAGTTTGCAGATTGCTTGAAATAGTTGTGAGCCCAGCGAGTCATAAAAGTACTTAGAGGCCAGTCGCTTGGGATTAGCCGAAAGTCCTTCGACTACATCGATGGCTAGCGTAGATTCTGACTCGATCATCACGCTCATCGAGACGTTGTCAGTGCGTGTCATTGTGTGGACTCAGCATCGGACGCACATCGAAAACTGGTATACATATATGGGTAGTCCGGGCGGAACCAGTTTCTGAAGCTACGGCGGATCAGTTCTCGACCAGTCGCTTGAGAGGCTCCCTTGACAACGTAGTGATCATCATCAAAGAAATCCGAAGAATATTCTGGGTAGGAAGCCATTGTCTGAAAACCAGGAAATTCATTAAAGACCGTAGAGGTCCACTCCCAACCGTTTCCAACCAAGTCATGCACACCCCACGCACTTGCCCCAGCAGGATATGAACCCACCGACACTGGATCCCAGTTGCGGAAGTCAAAGTTTCCGTGGATTTTGCTAGGTTCTGCCTCACCCCATGGGTGTAATTGTTCGGTTCCACTTGGTGTTCCGTACGCTGCTCGGTGGAATTCTGCTTCGGTCGGGAGGCGTTGACCTTTCCATCGCGCGTATGCCGCAGCTTCGTCGTGCGTCACATACACTGGCCAACTATGCGGCAGTGGGCTCAGACCAAACATTTCACGCCACATCCAGCGGTTACTAATTCGTTCCCAGAACATTGGATGCAAACGTTGAGTTACTTGTAGTCGTTTCCATCCTGCTTGCGACCACAGGCTACTGTTCAAGTACCCTCCAGCCTCGATGAAGTCCAGAAAATCCTGATTAGTTACGTTATAGACGTCGATTTCGAAAGCGGGAACTTCATCGATAACGAACTCTGGAAATTCGTTGTCCCATCCAAATGGAATTTCGTCAAGTTGACTTCCCAGTGTAGCCTTCCCCGTGGGTATGTGCACCGTTGTCGGTTTAGATGCGGACTCGTTCTTGGGAGGCTCCATGTTAGCGGGTTTCTTCTTCTGGTCGGGAGATAAACGGTGCCACATATACAAGAGTGTTTCCTGATGCATGATCTCGTGTTCAAGCATTGTGAAAATGCTCTGTCCTCTATAGAGGGCTGGTTTGGCATCGTCTTCCAACGTTGCTGATGTAAGCATTTCGAGAATTACTTGATCCGCTTCCCTCGCATATTGTTGGACCGTCGTACGTTCTGGCCAAGTCTTAATAGCTGCTCTATTCGCTTCCTGAAAGTCACTTGGGTCGATTCCCCTCGCAAATAAAATTTCGAGATCACAGTTAATCCCAGCTTGGCCGAGGCCTTTCCTCAAAAAACAATTAACACTGAAAGCTGGAATATGACCTTCATAGAAGACGATCGGGTGTCGCAAAGGTATCGGTTTATCGTAGTACGTCTTTGGTTGGAGCAAATCGAATAGCATCTTTGTATGCCTACGATTATTGAGATAGGTGTCGATAGCGGATTTCCGATCGACTACGTTTTTATTGATTAAATTGGCAACGTTCATGTGGATTTAATTGTCTTGGTTACAGACTTCTTTTGTCTACACCTAAATGGACTGGTCACTCAGATGGTGCCGGAGGTGGGACTTGAACCCACACAGGGTTGCCCCTACGGGATTTTGAATCCCGCGCGTCTGCCAATTTCACCACTCCGGCTTCAATAAAAGTTATCTGCGGAGATCTATGCAAATGATCACCTAAAAGAGCGTAATTATAGCATTATGATTCTTTGGATATGTTCAGCATGTTTAATTTCTTGGCTGGCCATCGAATTGCCATAGATACAAGGTCCGCGGGTTTCCTCGATAGTCTTTGAAGATTTCGATGCGGTCAGGTAACCAGTCGCCCATGTCGAAAGCATGGGAAACGATCCTGGTTCCAGCTGAAATTTGTCGAGTTAAAATCGGTCGTAATTTTATATTCGAAGAGGACAGGAGATACAAGGTCACGACGGTCGCTTCAGATACGTCAGCCTGCAGTGCATCACCCAGAATAAACTCAACTCGGTCCGTGACACCTTCACGTCTCGCGTTCGCATTGGATTCTGCTATTCGTTGTGGGTCAAAGTCGATTCCGACTCCACGCGCACCGTATCTTTTTGCCGCGGTGATGGGGATGCGTCCATCTCCGCTTCCAAGGTCGTATACGATATCGGTGGTCGTGACCTCAGCTAACTCAAGCATGCGATTTACTACTTCTTGCGGCGTGGGAATGTAGGGTGCCAAATCAGGGTCACGAGGCTGGCTATCGAGTTGGTTCGGTGAACCAATCAGTATGAAAATTCCGATAATGATCGGATACACCACAGGACCAATATGTCGAATTGATATCATGGAAGTCTCCTAAAACAAGCCGTTACCGCACTGGGTTTTTACACCGAGAGCTCTGATTAGTCACTCATTCCAAGTATGGCTGCAAGTAGCACAACATGAGAGGCTGTTCGCATCATAGCTGAAATGTCAGCCCACTCAGTCGATTGTGCTCGGTCGCCACCACGCGATCCCCCAAGACCAATCGCAGGTGTGCCGTTTCCAATTGCCACATTCATATTGGACGACCCTCTATTACTCACTGTTGGCTCCAGCCCTAAATATTTAGCAATGGCTTCGGCGGTAGTTACGAGGCGTGACATTCGTGCTCCAGGTATTTGGCCTCCTGGGGTAAGTTGGAATGCTTCCATTGTTAATGTGATTCCAGTCTCCTGACTTACCTGTAGTAGTTCCGCTTGCACAGCAGTTTCGATGGTTTGAATAACTTTATTGTCAAGCGAGCGGATATCGAGAGAGAACCAGCCAGTTGAAGGTTTATGGTTAAAGACCGACCCGCTTTTGAGTACAGACACGTTGATGACAGTTCGAGAATCGCTATAAGTTTCTGGGTGTGGAAGTTGAAGAATTCTATCTACTGCTCTCGCGATTCCCTGGTTTACGTTCGGAAGCCCGCCCGATAACGAATGTCCTGGTGGCCCTTCTGCAATGATCTTCCACCAATGAATACCGATGGCACCATAGCTTATTCGTCGACCATCGCCAAGCACATCAATGAATCCAATGGCGCGATCTTTATATTGTTCATACAGTGCTTGCATTCCAACCAAACCAGTTTCTTCTTGCGCGACAGCCGCAAATACGAGGTTGTGCTTCGGTTGGAATCCTGCGGTTATTAAGGCAGCGGCTGCAGCTAAGATAGCAGCGGAGGTCGACGAAGTATTAGTACCAGGTCCAACGAGACGATTTCCATCTATCCTGGGTGGTTCAGTAGCAGCCTTCTGATGGATGGCTACAGTCGCCAAATCATCGAGTGTTGCTACGAAGACGAGCGCCTTTTTCGATCGTCCAGGAATAACACCAATTACATTCGGTGTGTCATCGACCACTACGGATTCTAGACCGACGGCACGCATTTTATGGGCTACCGCCTCTGCTCGTTCACGTTCGTGTCCTGATGGCGATACGATCGTCGCAATTTGTGAAAGAAATGAAGCGGTAGTTAAGCGTTGTTCATGAAGGTGTTCGAGTGCAGTAGCAATAACAGTTTCCTCAGCTGTAGTCGCAATTGTAGAGGGAGTAACTGTTTGATTCGAGAAAGATGGTTCTTGTACTTGAATTCCTTTAGCTTGGACTTCTGGAGCTAGGGTTATTAGAGTGCAAGCAAGCGCACTAAAGACAACTTGGACCAAGCGAGTTGACCCATTAAGACTCCGAGATCCATCGCATTTAGACATTTTATGTACTTTACTGCAGTTTGAATGGTGTAAGCGTGTCTAACTGATAGATTTGGTTTTGCTTGGAGAGTCTTGTCAGAAGAGCTTGCGAATGAGATCAATCGAAGCCTAATTTAAAGGCGAATATAAGGCGATAGTTGTTAAAAATTGGTTGATTTATTAACTGAAATAGCTTAAACTCAAAATCTCTGGAAAAATTGAAACGCCTTTCTTGCAGGGTTACCTTACGGAATTGAGGACGATGTGAAATTTAAGGCTGGCGATAAGGTCATATACCCAAATCACGGACTCGGCATTATAGAGGGGATTGAAACGAAGACGATTCTGGGCACGAAAGGCGGATTTTATTTATTGCGAATGACTGCTACTGACACTACGGTTATGGTTCCTGTGACGAACGTTGAAAACGTTGGTTTACGACGGGCGATTGTTGGTGATGAAATTGAAGGTCTGTTCAGTCAGTTGTCTCGAGGCAAGATTGACAGCCATCAGAACTGGAAGGGACGTTTTAAGGAGAACACGGATAAGATGCGCAGCGGTTCAATTTATGATGCTGTTGACGTGTTAAAAAATCTGATGTACCTGAGTCGTTCAAAGAATCTTTCGTTTCGTGAAAAGCGGATGCTCGACCGTTCGAAGTTTCTTGTTATAACTGAGATTGCTGAAGTCGGTGAGATTGAAGAATCGGTAGTGGAAGAGCGTGTGAATAGCGCCCTTGAGAAATGTTTTGCTGCAAAGAAGCGAGCTATAGCGAGGCGTGAAAAAGCGGCAAAAACAGCAAAGTCCACAGCACGTGTCGGATCACGTCGAACCAAGCGAACAGCACGCGCTTCGTAAATTTGTTTATTGTTAATATTGTTATAACGAATTTGATGAACCCGATCCGGTTGCCACTGGATCGGGTTTTTTCTTAAGTTTGACGCAATGCTCGCCATTTCATCATGAGAGTGTGCCACTTCTGTATCAAGGCTCTCCGGTCGTTCGTTACCTATGTTAGTGTCACCCTATACACATTAATCATAGGCCCACCGGTTATTATGCTGGCGTTAGTATTCCGCTCGCCAGTAGTGTTGTACTGGACAGGATATCTAGGTATTCAATTGGCCTTTCAATTAGCTGGCATACGAGTTCAGTCTTCCGGGCTGACGCAGGTTCAGCCTAAACAGGTAGTTGTTTACTGCGCAAACCATACAAGTAATATCGAACCGTTAGTTCTGTTTCTATTACTTTCCCCGCATTATCCAAATATTAATATTCTCTACAAGGCAGGTTTGCGAAAGATTCCAATCCTTGGCCTTGTATTTAAGCTTGGAGGTTTTGTCGAAGTTGAGCGGGGTAATCGAGAGCAAAGTAACCTTGCAATTGATCAAGCGGTTATTAGTCTCCGTGAAGGTAGTTCGTTCTTAATATTTCCTGAAGGCACACGCAGTCAAACAGATGAACTACTCCCGTTTAAGAAGGGAGGTTTCATCATGGCGGTGCGCGCACATGTTCCAATCATACCGGTAGCAATGCATGGTGGTCGTGCAGTCATGCGGCGAGGGAGTGCTCTTTTAAATCCAGTGACGGTCAACGTGCAGTTCGGCTCACCAATTAGCACGAGAGATCGTGAATTTTCAGACCGAGAAGAACTGATAGCCGAGACTAAATCTGCGATTGAGGATATGTTGGGGCGATGGAAATCGAATAGTTAATCGTGTTTTTACCTGTGACCGAATCGATTACTATGATCATTCTGATCCGAGTTAAGTTTTTAACTTTAGAGATCCTGGCTACCGATTATAGGTGGTGAACCGTGTCTAATATTTCTGAGTTCACGACTAATCGCTTGTCTGTTTATTTACGCTGCCTTGATCAGTTGGAGGCTTCTGGTGTTCGTGCAGTATCTTCCAAAACACTTGCTGAAGATTTTGGTTTAAATGCGGCTCAGATTCGCAAAGATCTAGCGCATTTTGGAGAACTTGGAGTGCGTGGTGTTGGCTATTATGTGAAAGATTTACGACGCCAACTGCAGCACATTCTGGGCCTGGATTGCGGCCTCACAGTGGCGATCATGGGAGCGGGGAATTTAGGACTTGCACTGGCCGACTATCACGGTTTCAAGCAGGAAGGATTTAGGGTCGCCGCGCTATTTGACAACCTCCGTGAAAAAGTCGGAACAAGATCACGAAATGGTATTCTTATTTACGATATTAGGGAACTTAAACGGGTGGCCAAGCGTGAAAATATCGCAATCGCAATAATCGCTGTTCCGATTCGATCTGCGCAAACAGTAGTTGATAAGGTTGTTTTGTCCGGCATTAAGGCTATTCTAAATTTTTCTCCTGGTTCCTTACGTGTTCCGGAAGACGTCAAAATGAAAAATGTTGACCTGACAGTGTCTCTTGAGAGCCTGTCATTTTACTTGGCAAGGTCTGACCGTGGCGAAGAAGAGTAAGCGTAAACGACAGTCAGTCGATCAACTTAAGGTTCCCAAGCGACCACGTCGGGTTCCTGCAGGTAAGTTGTCGCATATTGATGTGCAAGGGCAGACACGAATGGTCAATGTGGGCGCGAAGCCCGTAACCACACGAGAGGCTTCAGCTAGAGGTATGATTCGGATTGGCTCTGCAGCATTACGGGCTATTCGAAGTGGTCAAATAGCAAAGGGTGATCCCTTGCAGGCTGCTCGTTTGGCTGGCATTATGGCTGCAAAACGAACGGCTGAGTTGATTCCACTTTGTCATACTTTACCGCTGAACCATATTTCGATTGATCTTCGTGACCGTGCTGACGGATACGACATTGAAGCCTGCGTTCGAACGGATGCAAAAACTGGCGTTGAAATGGAGGCACTCACGGCAGTAACGGTTGCCGCATTGACAATTTACGACATGGTTAAAGCGGTCGACCGTGAGATGGTCATCGGTGAGATTTGTCTGATCAGGAAATCTGGAGGACGTTCAGGTCTGTACCGGAGACAGGATTCATAAAGTTTTTGTCAATGAGGTCCATGAGACGAAGTGAGTGAGATGCAGCCCTTATCGAATGTCGATGTCGCTACCTTGGCGGACCTGCCTTTTCATGTGCGCGACAAGTTTTCAAAGTCGAAGCTTATACGACAATGTCAATCTGATGGTTTTGATGATGTTTCTAGTCGTGAGTTATTTGAACGTATTCGAGAGTTGAGTCTGGGTTTTAATCAGTTCGGCCTCAATCAAGGTGATCGTGTTGCACTAGTCGCCGATAGCTGTCCCGAATGGACGATTGCTGATCTTGCTATCTTGACAGCTGGCGCGGTCACCGTACCCATTTATCCGACGTTGGCGGCTGGACAGATGAAAAGGATTTTGGCGGACTGTACCGCGCGTTTGGTGATTGTGTCTGATGAGACTCAAGCGGAAAAGGTGAGGAGCGTTCGGTCAGAGTTGCCAAATCTTGAAGCAATTGTGGTTATTGATCAAGAAGCCAAATGTTTTGAAACTGAAAACGAACACTCATTAGCCAGTGTTGCGAAAGGGGGACGCGACCGTTTGGTTTCGGAAAATGGTCTCGAAAATCGCTTCCGTGATGCTGTGCAATCAATTTCCCCCGATGCAATCGCGACGATCATCTACACATCTGGTACGACTGGAGAACCCAAAGGTGTGATGTTGACGCACCAGAATCTTCTCTCAAACTTACGTGCTGTGAGCCAGGTCATACCAATTTCGTCTGATGACACGGCTCTCTCGTTTCTGCCTCTGAGCCATTCGTTAGAGCGGATGGTGCTTTATAAATATCTGTATAGTGGTGTCACCGTTGCCTTTGCTGAGTCACTTGAGACGATTAAGCGTGATTTGTTAGCTGTGCGTCCAACCGTAATGAGTGGTGTACCACGGGTGTACGAAAAGGTGCATGCACGCGTTCTTGAATCTGTCAGCCATGCCTCATCGATACGGCAGCTTTTATTTCGGTGGGCGTTACGGGTCGGCAGCCTTCAAAGCAATGCTAGGTTGTCTGGAAAATCTGTTCCTTGGCATGTTCGATTTCAACATTTTTTCGCTGACCGGTTGGTCTTTTCGAAGATTCGCGGTGTTACTGGAGGACGGTTACGCGAGATTATTTCTGGCGGTGCTCCGCTTGGTGATGAGACGGCCGAGTTCTTTTTTGCAATCGGACTACCTATTACTGAAGGCTATGGTTTAACCGAAACAGCCCCTGTGCTGACGGTTAATCCTAAGGGACGGTGGAAAATTGGCACCGTGGGGGTCGCGATTCCTGGGGTAACCCTTCGAATTGCTGATGACGGTGAGGTTTTAGCACGCGGGCCAAATATTATGGCTGGATATTACAAAATGCAGGAGGCGACACAGGCCGTTTTGCGAGATGGTTGGTTTCATACGGGTGACATTGGAACACTTGACGAAGATGGTTATCTAACCATTACGGATCGAAAAAAGGACATAATCGTAACCGCTAGTGGTAAGAACGTTGCGCCTGGACCAATTGAGTCACTACTGAAACGCGATCCAATTATTACCGAAGCCGTACTCATCGGCGACAGGCGACGTTTTATCACAGTATTGATTGTTCCCAACCTTCCGGTTATTCAGCAACGCATGGTGAACGGTGATGCTTTAGCTTCACCATTGGAGGAATTACTTGTCCGTGAAGACGTTAGAGCGCTCTTTCAGTCAGTTGTTGACGAGGTCAACGGACAGCTGTCACAGTTCGAGCAGGTCAAGCGATTTGCGTTACTGCCGACAGAATTTACGATAGCGAGTGGTGAACTGACGCCAACAATGAAAGCGCGCCGTCGAGTGATCGAAAATCGATGGAAAATCGCTATAGAAGAGCTTTACGTTGATTAAGCTATTGAGTTGCCTATCAGAAAAGCCGAGCAGTAGGTATCGGCCACCAACGTAATTGCACACGTCCGATTATGTATTTCTTGGGTACCATTCCCCAGTGTCGGCTGTCTGAACTATTGTTCCGATGGTCTCCCATTACGAAATAGTAGCCCTTGGGTATAATCGTGGGGCCATAGTCTTCGTAACTTCGATAGTCTTGCGGTACGTACTCATCAGGCAGGGGAACGTTATTAACGAACACCTGACCTCTGTCAATTTTTACTGCATCGCCCTCTTCAGCAATCACTCGTTTCACAAACGACTTGTCCGGATCGATTGGGTAATACAGCATAACAATTTCACTGCGGTGCGGTTCAGTGAAACGATAGATTAATTTATTGACGATAAGACGATCCTGATCTGCTAACGTAGGCGCCATGCTTTGTCCTTCGACTCGAGCTACCTGAAAACCAAACGTGACAATAAGCGTGGCATAGACAGCAGCGGAGGCAAGCGTTTTGATCCAGGCTACAAATTCTTCTCCAATTCGAGTTAAGAGTGTGGGGCGTGCGGTGCTAACGTTTGCAGCTTGGGAGACGGCAGCACGCGAGGTGGAAACTGATGGATGATGCTGGTCGGCGTGTTTATTGTCTGACCGATCGTGGAGAGCATCATCGCTCATCGATGAGGTAGGCCAATTAGGTGCTCGCCACCGATTAGGTCGGTTAGGATCTTTAGGATCTGTCATAGGCTCACATAATCTTCGTGGCGGTTTGCTTGCATTGCCTCACTAGAAATTCACGCACTCTTAAAACTTTGTTCAGCCTGTTTGTACTATAGAAGAAACCATGCATTTTAAATCTTGGTTTAACAACAAAAACTATACTGGTGCGATCTAGTAGTGTCAAACCTTCCTAGCTTAAAAGATATTGAAATTAGAACGCTTAGCTTGGATCTGAGTGTGACGAACCTTGCTCGTTGTTCATGGACAGGTTATAGTCAATTTGTAAACACTTGGATGCTATACCAATTGGTCTGCTGGTCTTCATTTAAAGGTACTGAGCCGCGAGTTGAGTCGATACTTCACGTGTGAGTGGAGGAATGGTTGCTGTCATTATTTAAAGAAGAATCTGCACCTGACACCGAAATCTTAGCCACATCTGATGTGGCTAGTCGGGCGTTGTCTGTCACTGCAGTTGAAACTGACTTTGTTGAAAAAGTCTATGGGAATTTAGCATCTGTCTACGATTTATTTTTCGGCCCAACATTGCATGCAGGTCGTTTAGAAGCAATCCGTAATATATCGATCAAGCCTGGAGACAAAGTGTTAGAAGTGGGTGTTGGTACAGCTATTAATGCGACACTCTATCCACGTCATTGTTCGGTTACGGGTGTGGATTTATCTGTTTCCATGCTTGAAAAGGCAGCCCGGCGTATTCAACGGCACAACGTAAGTAACATGCGATTGCTTCAAATGGATGCAGCCGATTTAAGATTTCCAGATGAGTCATTTGATACGGTGTATGCTCCGTACTTAATGAGTGTCGTGGCAGACCCTGTTCAGGTGGCACGCGAGATGGTACGAGTTTGTCGGACTGGTGGGCGAGTAGTCTTTCTTAATCACTTTAAGAGTGAAAATCCTGTTCTGTCTCGTATCGAACAACTGTTGTCACCGATGACGGTACATGTGGGATTCAAGCTAGATCTAGACATGCAAGCTTTTTTTGCTCAGACGGGCATTAAGCCAGAATCAATAAAGAAAGTAAACGTACCAAGAATATGGTCGCTTGTTAGTTGTATTAAGGGCGAGTGAACTTACGATGGCACTTCACGAGAGTAATTTTTTTCTCGAAAAGTCAGAGTCAAAGGTCGCTACCTGCACATGTTCTAAGTGTGGGCATCGAGATGATTACCAAGTTCGTTGGATTAAGCGTACCAGGAAGGACAAGCTCCCGAGTGGAGCAGATGAGCACGATCGAGCAATGTTTGGTAAACTCCGTAATTATTTCGTGCGAGTCGACGACGTCTTAACCTGTAATCGCTGCCGGCGTACATTTGAAATTCCTTCACAGCAGTCGGTGGCATTCTTTTAGTTGATAATTGATTTTCTGATTGCGTTCTGACTGGTCTACCTATTTAGGAGATCGGTTAGAGATTCCGTGTTGCTCAAGGCTATAATTAGGCCACTCATGTCAAATTATGTGGCTAAAGAATTGCGCTTTAGGTCTACTTGGTGTGGGCGAACCTCGTTTTTTGCAGTACTTAGTCTAATCTGCTTAACGGTACCGCTTTTCGCTAGTTCTCCCTCGGAAGAGATTTCTGCCTTTGACCAAGCCACAGGAGATGGATTCCTTCGGGTAGCGACACGTGCGTTGGGACACGGTGATTTTATTGAGGTTGAGCGTCTGATTAAGGAGCTGACTCCCAATGATGTTGCCGGTTCGGCTGTGAAAGCGCGGATATTGATTCGTCGTGGTGATTATGAAGACGCCGAACAGATTCTGACTTCTGCGGTGGAAGTTGATCCAATTGGTGAAGCAGCACTTGAACTCGGCCTGCTTATGAAAGTTGTCGGGCGTGAGTCGGAAGCCGTTGCCAGCTTGAAGCCAATTCTTGCTGCTGCCAGAAATCAACGTACAGACATTGAATTATTACGCTTGGGGAAGGCCGCTCAAGCTCTCGGGCAATACCGGGCTGCAAACCAGTACTTCAGACGTGCGGCGTCCCTCGCGCCTGGAGATCCGGCGATCAATACAGCGTGGGGTGAACTTCTCCTTGAGAAACACAATAATAAGGATGCTGTGCGGTCGTTTCAGATCGCCTTAAGTAGTGATAGTGATTGGGCGCCAGCTCATCTCGGGGTCGCACAAACATTGCGGGATGAAAATCCTTCTGCAGCGATCGAAGCCGCAAAGCAATCGCTGAAGATCGACAAAGCTCTCATTGGCGCACACCTGCTAATTGCCGAACTCGCATACGACGATGGGCGTAGCAAAGTAGTTGAAGCGTCGCTTGTGCGGGCTTTCGAAATTAATCCACTGAACCTCAGAATGCGATCGTTGCGAGCAGCGATTGCCTATATTGAAGGCCGTCCTGACGATTTTCAATCCGAGGTCAGTCGTGTGTTATCGATTAATCCACAATATGGAAATGTCTACCGCATTGTGGGTGCGCAGGTTGCCCGCCACTATCGATTTGACGAAGCAGTGACGCTTGTTAATCGAGCTCTTGCGCTCGATCCGGATAACTCACAAACGCAATCAGAATTAGGGATGCATCTATTGAGAACTGGTGACGAAGATGCCGCACGTGTAGTGCTAAAGCGGTCTTTTGAAACGGATCCTTTTAATGTAGTCACTTTTAATTTGCTTAAGATGTTGGATGCGGTGGAAGAGTTCGTAACAATCCATCGTGACAATCTGATTGTAAGGTTGCATCCAGATGAGGCTAATGTTCTTGGCGAACACGCGGTTTCATTGGCTGGAGATGCACTAAAAACGCTGTCTAACCGTTATGGTGTTCTTTTGAAGGGTCCGATTTTGATTGAGATATTTCCTCGTCATGACGATTTTGCTGTACGGAACGTAGGATTACCTGGCATGGTTGGAGCTCTAGGTGCATGTTTTGGTCGAGTTGTGACACTGGATTCTCCACAGGCTTGGCCACCCGGCACGTTCAATTGGCAGGCGACACTCTGGCATGAGATGGCGCACGTCATTACCCTGCACATGTCGAACAATCGAGTCCCACGATGGTTGACTGAAGGAATTTCTGTTTACGAAGAAAGGCTCGCAAACTCAGCATGGGGTCGCGGAATGGAGATGGCATTCGCACAAGCCCTTAACGACGGAGCGGTTATAAAGCTACGCGATCTTAATGCTGGTTTTGCTCAGCCCCAGACGATTGCGCTTGCGTACTACGAAGCCTCTCTTGTGGTTGAGTATCTTGTCGAAGTTTATGGTGAAAGCGTGCTGCACGAATTGCTGCGTGCCTATGGTGATGGTTTGGATACGGATACTGCGCTCGTACGCGCCGCCAATATTAGTTTGGACCAACTGCAAGAAAAGTTCACTAAAGCTCTCACAGTGCGTTTCGATGCGCTAAGTAGAGCTTTGCGAGTCCTTGAGATAAAGGAGTTATGGGAGGATGGAGATCATATCCAAACATTACGCTCATTGGTTCTCAATCACCCAGAAAATTACGCATTGCAGCTAGACTTAGGACAAGCCTTGTATGGAGCAAGTCAATTAGACGAGGCAATTGATGTGCTTAAAGTTGCAGCGCGGCTGGTGCCTATCGCTTCGGGACCGAATAGCCCTCACGCCTTACTGGCTGACATTGCAATAAAGCAAGGCCGCCGAGACCAGGCTATGAGTGAGTTGGCATCGTTACTTGATCATGACCACACGGCTCTTGAACCAGCTAGGCGTTTGGCGGCCCTAGCGGAAGAAACTGACAATGCAGAGTATAAGGTGCTTGCTTACAGCCGCATTGCAGCGATTGACCCGTTCGACTCTGGACCTCATGGTGTACTTGGACGGCTGGCGATGGAGCGCGGGGATTATGACAATGCGATTAAGGAATTTCGTGTGGGACTGGCTACCGGTCCAATCGACACCGTGGTCGCCTATACTGACTTGGCGGAAGCTTATCTCCTGAATAGGCAAACGGAAAATGCCAAACAGGAAGCCTTATTAGCGTTAGAGTTAGCGCCGTCCTACGAGAGAGCTCAGGAGTTGTTATTGCGGGCAATTCAGTAGCACCTAAAGAAGATAATGGAAGAGAGTGGTCGGTTGCAGCAGCGAGTCAATGGGAGGCGTTGGCGTGGTGCAGGTGCTTGCTGCTATGCGACGATTGTAATTGTGTTGGTTTGGACTGCTGGAACACGTTTACTACCTTTTGTTCATGGGCAAGTGCCTATGATTTCCGCCGATCGGTTTGCTGGTCTAGAGTGGACTTTTGTGCGGATTCGATATCAGTCGCAAAGTGCTAATGAAGATCGTTTTCGACCTTCCCAGAATGCTCCCTGGGCTATCGATGCACCGGCTGCCGAACAGAATTTGTCACGGCGGTTAAAGACTGTAACTGCGATTCAAGTCAATGATCCCATAGTGATCACTCTGAATGATGAACGTCTCTGGGAGTATCCTTGGATTTATATTGTTGAGCCTGGCAACTTGCACCTACGGGAAGAAGAGGTGCCTCGCCTCAGAGAGTTTCTTTTGCGTGGTGGAACTTTGACGTTTGATGATTTTCACGGTCCACTTGAGTGGGAACACTTTGTTAAAGAGATCGGCCGGGTGTTGCCGGATCGCGAGATTGTAAATCTCGAGCCTGATCATCCAATATTTAGTTGTTTTTACACAGTCGAACGGTATCCACAGATCCCAGGGCTCGGCGCCTTCTTTAGCGGACGGACATGGGAAAAGGGAGGCTTCGTTCCACGTCTCCGAGCTATCCTTGATGATAATGGACGAGCCATGGTGTTGATTAACTGGAATACTGATATGGGTGATGGTTGGGAGTGGTCGAATGCAGAGGAATATCCTGGGTTTATTCAGTACACAAGACAAGCCTATCGGATGATTATTAATGAAATTATTTATGCACTAACGCACTGATACAAAGTCTAAGTGTCTGGGAGAGAGAATTGGGAACCGACATCAGGATGGATACAAAGTCCCAAGTCATAGCCGACGAGTTGGCCGAGCGGGTGGTGCACGGCCGCCAACAAATTGTTCAGCAACTGCAGAAGATTATTGTTGGGCAAGATGAATGTATTGATCTAGTTCTAACGGCTCTATTTACAGGGGGCCACTGTCTCATTACAGGAGTACCGGGGTTAGCCAAGACTCTGCTAATTAAGACCTTGGCTAAGATACTTGACCTAACATTTCGTCGGATTCAGTTTACTCCAGATTTAATGCCAGCTGACATAACTGGAACCGAGATTCTAGATGAGGATGATGGTCATCGTGCCCTACGTTTTGTCAAAGGTCCAGTTTTTGCCCAAATTGTTTTAGCTGATGAGATTAATAGGACGCCACCAAAGACGCAGGCGGCGTTGCTTGAAGCCATGGAGGAGTTTCATGTTACGGCAGCAGGTCGCACGTACGAGCTAGAACGTCCATTTTTCGTGCTAGCAACGCAGAATCCTATCGAGCTTGAGGGGACTTATCCGTTGCCGGAGGCGCAGCTCGATCGATTCATGTTCAACATCGTGATGTCCTATCTATCAGAAAATGATGAAGTCCGAGTTGTAACTAAAACGACTGGGCTCGAGCAAAATGATCTTGATTGTGTTTTGCGTGGTGCTGACGTTCTGGAATTTCAGAAATGCGTGCGTCATGTTTTTGTTTCTGAAGAAGTTGCGCGCTATGCGGTGCGGTTAGTTGACGCATCTCGACCAGGTCGCCAGGCGAATCTTGAGTTTGTGAACAAATGGGTGAAGTGGGGTGCCGGGTTACGCGCATCGCAGTCACTGATTCTTGGAGGTAAGGCCCGTGCGCTGATGCAAGGGCGCTATCATGTTGCGGTTAGCGATATCGTCTCGCTGGCGTCGCCTGTTTTACGGCATCGAATTATTACTAATTTTTATGCTGAATCCGAAGGTATTGATGCAGATGCTGTCGTAGAACGTTTACTTGAAGCAGTTCCAGTACCGAAGAGTGGTCTGTAAAGTGGCAATGTCTGGTTCAGGCAGAGAATTACGTTTATTGGATCCTGCGATTATTGCAGGTATAGGCTCCATGGAACTTAGAGCTCGAACGATTGTTGAAGGCTTTCTAGCGGGCTTACACCGAAGTCCAATGAAGGGCTTTAGCGTTGAGTTTGCAGAGTACCGGCAGTACTTACCTGGCGATGCTTTGTCCATGATCGATTGGAAGGTATATGCACGGAACGACCGCCATTACGTCAAGAAATTCGATGCGGAAACAAACGTTGAGTGTCATGTGTTGCTCGATGTGAGTGCATCCATGGGTTATGGGTCGCGTGGATTAACTAAATTAGATTATGGCTCCTATCTTGCGGCGTCCCTGAGCTATCTCATGACGCAGCAGCGGGATTCAGTGGGCTTTATGGCGTTCGATGATCATGTTGTTAATCATGTGCGAGCGAGTTCTCGTCCTGGACAGCTACGTGCTGTGTTGTTGGCTTTGGATCAGTTACTTTTAGGGCAACAATCAAATCTTGCAAAGCCCCTCCATTTATTAGCGGAATCATTAGTCAAACGTAGTGTAGTCGTAATTATTTCTGATTTATTAGATGATCCAAATAAGGTTGTCCGCGGTTTAAAGCATCTTCGCTTTGGTGGCAATGATGTCATTGTGTTTCAAATTCTCGATCCTGATGAGCTCGAATTTCCTTTCGAACGTGCCACGAAATTTCATGACCCAGAATCGGCGGATGAATTAATTGTCATGCCATCACAAGTAAGAGCAGACTATATTCAAGCCATTGAAGAATTAGTTGCAAAGTACGACCGAGACCTTAAACTTGTGAACGTTGATTATCATCTTGTGGACACGTCTAAGCCGCTGGACCTTTCACTAATGCACTATCTGTCGACTCGTAGCCGTCGAGGTTAAGTCCCGAGATCGGCATGGGGCAGTTCTTGGATTAGTTGACATCATGCTAGGATTTTCCCTTCTTGTCCCCGCATTTTTATTCGGCTTGTTAACGATTGCAGTGCCGATTGCATTGCATTTGATTAAGCGTGAAACAGCGCCGACGGTTTCATTCAGCGCCGTTCGGCTACTACGTCGAACGCCAATAGAGCGGACCTCTCGCCGTAGGTTAAGTAATTGGTTGCTATTGATATTGAGGATTGTCACCTTGCTGCTGCTGGTTCTCGGTTACGCTCGTCCCTACTCAACTGATGCACTTGGTGCAGACAGTAGTCCGCTTCTCGTGGTGGCAGTCGATATTTCATTTAGTATGACGGTTGAGGGTCAATTTAACCGAGCGCTACGGTTGGCCGAAGAGGCACTACGTGGTGCTCCGGATGACCATGCGGTGGCTGTAACTGCCTTCGACACTGTCGCCAAAATCATTGCTGAACCGTCGTTCGATCGTCAGTCTGCCGTTGCAAAACTCAGACAACTGATACCAGGAGCAGGGGCGACAAGCTATTCCGCGGGTTTAGACCATGCGGTGAAACTCATCGGCCAGCGCGCAGGTGGTATTACGGTCATAAGTGACCTTCAGTTTACGGGTTGGCGTGAATCAAATCGTGCGAGGTTGCCGGAGAAAGTTGATATTAGGGTCGTCGATATTGGAGCACCGTTGGACAATATGGCCCTTATTCAGATTCGGCCCGAGCCAACTCGAACAGTGGCGATGATTTTAAACAGCGGAGTTGAGGTTCAGAATACGTCTGTACGCCTTTTGCTTGACGAGCAAGAAATTGCTCGGTCAGAGATTATTGTGCTAGCTGGTGAGACGGTGGAAGTGGTATTTCCAGTTGTCCTACCGAAGTCCGGAGAAGTACAAGTGGTCTTGAATGATCCTCTGGGTGTGGCGATCGATAACTCACGCTATATGTTGCTGAAGGGTCCTGAACCAAAGTCGTTACTAGTGGTAACGACTGGTGACAACTTGAATACTGAAGGATTTTACCTTGAACAGGCTCTAAGTGTTGGTCGTGAACAGACAGGCTTTCAGGTTGTGTTGATTCCGGGTGCGAATATTGCACCGTTGATACAGTCGACCAATCCAAATAACCTAGCTGCAGTTTTATTATTGACGACAAGAGGCTTAGATCAAGCGAGTCAACTATTGCTTGCAGAGTTTGCTGCCAATGGTGGAGGAGTGTTAATTGTCGCAGGGCAAGATGTGGAACCGGCTCCGGTTAATGCGTTTCTTCAAGGAACCCTAACTTTGTCACCCAGCCGTCTGACAAATCAAGAGCGGAACTTAATTCCAGCTAATAGACGTCATACAATTTGGAGAGCGTTTGGTGACCGCCTTGGCAATCTTAGTCAGGTGGAGTTTTCTTCGACCATGACTATCACACTTGACGGGCAAGCAGAGGTCTTAGCTAGTTTCAATGATGGGTTTCCAGCACTGGTTGAATCAAAAATCGGTGACGGAAGCGTAATAGTCTTTGGATCCGACCTAAACAACGAATGGAATAATTTTCCTCGTCATCCCACGTTCGTACCATTCGTGCACGAGATCGTCCGATATCTAACTGCTGAACGAGAGATGTCACATGATTTCGTGGTTGGCAACGTTCCGCGAGAGGTAGCGCAGCGACCCGGGTTTGCAACCCTAGCTGCTTCTGGTCGGCGCATTGTCATTAATGTCGATAGTGCCGAATCTGATCTCAAGCGACTTAGCATGGATGAGTTTATAGTAGCTGTTGATAGGCATCGTGAGGCTGTCGATTCTACGATGGGTGAACCGTTAAGTGAAGGGCACGATGTTCACCAATACTGGCAGTATATATTTGGTCTGATGCTGGCGATCTTGATGGCGGAAAGTCTGCTTAGTGCTCGAACGAGCTGATTTAATGGTTAAAAACCATATTACGGAATTCGATTCGGTATTGACGCGTATACGGCGGCGTTGGACAACAAATATCTTGCTCCGACTTGTTGGGCACGTGGGACTCGCTGTTAGTTTGATCGTGGTTATGGCTGTGGTAGTCGAAGCTGTTTGGCAACCGACCGACCTGCCATTGATTATGCTTGCGCTGATGACTTGCGGTATGGTTGCAACTTTTTTAGTCTGGTTGTTTTGCCGCACATGCCTACTTCCAGACAATCGCAAGCTGGCCAGATTTGTTGAGGAATGTATACCTGAACTTGGAGACAGTTTTGCCAGTGCTGCGGAAGTGGCTCACAGTTTAGAGAACCGCACTATTGGAACTCTTGTGCTGGCCGATACGATAGCGCGATTACGTGAGGTAGATCTTGAGCGAGTGATCAGCCGCGCACAACTTTTCCGCATGGCTAGTTATGGCGCAGTCACGCTGACTAGCTTGATATTCGTTTTCAATCTTGCAGTCGAACCAGGGCAGCGAGTTGCCGGCGCTGTTCGACTCTACGCGTTCCCAGAAAATGTGTTCATTAATGTTGAACCCGGTGACCATAAAGTTGTTGAAGGGCAGTCGATACGGATACGGGTAACGCTCGGTGGTGTGAGCGCTGCATCGGGAAGGACGCGACCAATTTTGGAATTGAATCAAACATCAGAGTGGCGTGAAGTTGATATGCAGCCTGTCGATGAGGGATACGAGTTCGAATTAGCCTCTGTCGCGGATAGCTTTAACTATCGTGTAAGAGCCGCTAGTGCAAAATCAAACGAGTATTCGGTCATTGTGTTAACAGCGCCACGTGTTGAGCGAATTGATGTTGAATACGAATACCCATTATTTACGGGATTAGAAAGTCGGGTTGAGATGGATGGCGGTGATATTTATGCTCCACCTGGCACCAAGGTGACGTTGTTCATTCATGCTAATAAAGGAGTGTATGAGGGAGATATTCTACTGGACAATGCTGGACGACTTGACTTGGTAAGCCACGTGGATGGGTCTTCGATCCTAGAGGGTACCTTTGAAATCTCAGGGAATGACTCGTACCAAGTGAATTTCACCGATTTTGATGGTCTGAATTTAAAGGACGAGATGAAGTACTTTGTCCGTGCCATTGACGACCGCCCTCCTGAAGTGAGATTTCTACGACCAGCGGCGGACCGTTCAGTGACTCAGTTAGAAGAAGTAACGGTCGAAGTGTTAGCTGATGATGATTACGGATTCGAAAAATTCGAGCTAGTTTACGCTGTTGGAGGTAGTGCTGAAAAAACCATTCCTTTTAAACATGCACAGTCGTCAACGGAGTTAGTAGAGATACACACTTTGTATCTTGAGGACATGAAAGTGCAACCGGGCGATTTCGTTACCTACTATGCACGTGTCAGAGATGTGAATCGGGCGAAAGTGTCTGTCGAATCAAGAAGTGACATTTTCTTTCTTGACGTGACGCCTTTTGAACAAGAGTTCGAGTTAGCACAGAGTCAACAACAGACTGGTAGTTCAAATAGCGGATTAGATGATCTTATTGCTGCGCAAAAAGAGATCATCGTTGCAACGTGGAAATTTGAACAGCAGAACTTGTTAGATGAGGAAATGTTAGTGGTGGCACGGGCGCAGGGTGAGTTAAGAGCGCATGTCAGGCAGATCGGAGGATTAGGTGATCGGCGGCGGGTGCGACAGGCGGATGCAAGCAGCCAAGCTGGACCGATGAACAATCCCTTGGTATTAGCCGACCAAGCGATGGCTAGTGCTGAAAATTGGTTAGGTAAGGCTGAGAGCACTAAAGCTTTAACATTCGAAATGGAGGCTCTAAGTCAGTTACTGAAAGCACAGGTCGAGAATCGTCGCCGTCAAGTCTCGCAGCAGCGGATGCGAGCTGGTGGAGGTTCAGGTCAATCGACCGTGGACCTTTCTGCTTTATTCGATCGGGAACTACAAAGAGAACAACAGACAAACTACGAATTGAGATCACAAGGATCAGAGGTGGAAGAGAAGAAGCGAAGTGAATCACTGGAACGCGTACGCGAACTTGCTCGCCGCCAAAATGCTATCAGTCAGGAACAACGCCTGTTAGAGCGTCAAAAAGCACAAATGAATGTTGAAGAAATGCGACAACAACTCGATCGCATGACTCGTGAGCAAAATGACGTACGGGCCGAGGTTGAAGAGTTGAACCGCCAGCTCGGTGACACTCGTCGAACGGCGTCTACCTCAACAAATTCTTCCGATCTTAGTGAGCGAATTCGCAGTTTATCTGAAGCGATGCGAAGTGTAACAAGTAATTTGAGACGCGAAGACTTAACCGGTGCTGGTTCAAGTAGTGATGATGCGCTTGCACAGCTACGAAACTTGGAACATGAATTACGTAAATATGATTCAGAAGAATGGCCGAAACTTTTGAAAGAGTTGCACTTGGAGGCGCAGCAACTGACTGATGCTCAGCAGCGTCTCGAAATGGAATCGCATTACCTGGCTCAAGGTGAGGCAAATCCTGAGAGTAAAAATCAAAAAGCCTTGGCGCAGCGACGTTTAGCTGAACGAACAGAGACATTTGAACGTGATGTTCAATCAGTAGCATCTGCAGCTGTTGGAGAGTCAGGAATGGTGCTTGAAAAAGCGGTTCGTGAATTTAGAGAAGCACGTGTGGCTGAACAAATGCGTAAATCAGTTGCAGACATGTTCGAGTTATTCGATTTAGAAAATACTGCGATCTCTGAAGACCAATTAAAAAAAATTTTTGTCAGGGAAAAAGAAATAACGGAAGCACTTAACCGAGTGACAGAGCGTATCGGGGCCGCAAGCGATCGTGGTAACGCCGATGCAGATCGATTTTCTGAGCAACTAGCCCAGTCAAGCGACCTTCGTGATCAACTGACCACCATTGAGCGCCAGATAGAGGTGCTGTCTAGCGATCAACTCACTTCAAATAATTCTAGTGCTGGCGAAGAGTTGTCACTGGCCGACTTGTTCGCCGAGTACGATCAAGCGCTTCATGAAACTCAAGATCTTCTTAATGAACTACGCAGAGAAAATTCTGCCCTAGATCAACGTTTGGCGAATTCAGTTGAAAATCGAAGGAGTGTATCGGCTCCAGGTACACAGGCGTTTAAGCAAGATTATTCACAATGGGAGGCGCTTAGACGTGATGTGGAACTAGCACTTGAGAGATTCGACGCGCGACGCTCTGAATATCTTGCTAAAGAGGAGAGGTCTGACAGTGTCAACGCCGGTGCTGATGACCGAATACCAGAAGAATATCGTGATCTGGTTGACACTTACTTCAGGTCGTTAGTTTCACAGAAACCACGCTAAAATCAATCAGACGAATTTCATGCACTTCGGTAATCTTTTTCCCTTTTGGGTGAATATCGGCCTCGTTGCCGCACTAGTTTTCGTGACGGCTTGGACCTATTCGCGTTCGGCGATGCAACCGTTGTCGAAAGAAAAACGATTGGTACTTGCCACCTTACGGTTCATAACCCTGATTCTTCTTTTAGCGATCCTTCAACGTCCAATTGTGGTTGAGCGTAGAGTAGCAAATCCAGACATAGTAGTTCCGGTACTTGTGGATGTTTCACGGAGCATGCGACTGCAGGACGCTGGTGGACAATCAAGAATATCTCGTGCAATCGAAGTTACACACAACGTTTTGTTGCCGTCAATCCGTGAGCAATATGATATTGAGGTTTTAGGGTTTGGTGACAAGTTGCAGGTCGATGACTTGTTACAACTCAAGGCTAATGCTAGACGAAGTGATTTAGCTGGTGCTCTTGACGAAGTCCGGGAGCGCTACCGTGGTCGTAGTGTGGGCGGCATCATAGTTATATCTGACGGTGGTGATACTAGTGATCGTGAGCCAGCAGCGGTTGTAAAGGAAGGGGATCCGCCCATTTTTTCGATTGGTGTGGGAGGACCGGACTCCTTTAGTGATCGCGAGGTGCTAAGCGTTACCGTTGGAGAGGCGCCACTTCCTGAATCAATTGTTGAGTTAGCTGCATCGGTAGTGAGTCATGGATTTGGTATTGACCCAATCGAAATCCGCTTGCTTGAAGATGGTCGAGTGATACAGGTGAGTCGAGTAATTCCTACGACGCCGGGCTCGGCGGTGAGAAAGATTTTCCGCGTTTCCCCAAAACCGGATGTTGCGACCCTGTATACAGTTGAGGTTGCGAATGACCCTGTAGAATTAACGACGAACAACAACACTCAACAGGTTCTGGTGAAGCCAGCGGAACGTACGCGCCGTATTCTAATGGTTGAGGGAGCGCCTGGGCATGAGCATAGCTTTCTGAAGCGTGCATGGGGTGTCGACCCTGGTTTCAACCTGGATTCGGTCTTGAGAAAAGGGCAGAACGACCGAGGGCAAGACACCTTCTATATTCAAGGTCATGATGAGTGGACCAGAGCGCTATCAACTGGCTTCCCGGAGGAACGTCATGAGCTGTTCCGTTATGATGCGGTCGTTTTTGGGAACGTTGACTTCCAATCGTATTCGTTTGAGCAGTTGTCGATGATAGAGGAATTTGTTTCGCGTCGAGGTGGCGGAGTAATGGTTTTCGGTGCTCGGTCATTTGCAGGTCGAGGATTGGCGAATACGACTCTTGCCACTATTCTTCCTCTTAACGTCAGTGGCAAGTTGCCAAGCTTATCATCGCCGACCAACCAAGAACCACACCGTGTCCATCTAACCTTTGATGGTGAACGACACCGTATTATGCATTTAGGTGATTCAATTCAGTCGACACGCGATCGATGGTTGAATGCTCCACCAATTGCTGCGGTTTCTGTGCTTGGCGACCCGAAACCTGGCGCGTCACTACTTGCTTTCACGTTGGGTTCAACTGGTGGTGTATATCCCCTGATCGCAGTCCAGCGGTACGGCCGAGGCCGCACGATGATCTTTACGGGCGAGGCATCATGGCGTTGGAAGATGCTTTTACCTTCAGACGATACGACCTACGAAACTTTTTGGAGGCAAACAGCCCGATGGCTGTCGACAGCTAGTCCAGGACCAGTCACGGTGGCAGCTCGTGGTGGTGTTAGTCTAGGTGACGAAGTTACGATTGATCTATTCAATCGTGATGTGCGATTTGAGCCTGTACTCAATAGATCGATTGTTGCCCAAGTGACTAATCCAAATGGAGAAATCGTTCAGATTCCTCTGACTTTAATAGATGGTGAGACTGGTCAGCATGAAGGTAAATTTACACCGATTGACCGTGGCGTCTATCGTATCGATGTGGACAGTGGTGAAAGGACAGCTGATTTTCCTACTGTGCGCGACTGGATATTGATAGGTGGTTCAGATTTGGAGTTCGCAGGGCCTCGTCTGCATCGCGAAGTGCTCTCAAGAATGGCAACCGTGAGTGGCGGAGCAATGATGGAGTTAGACGCTGTGGGTGATGTATCCACAATGTTGCAAAATCGTCTTCTGGATCAACGGCCATTGGTACCACGTGATCTTTGGGACAGTCTTTGGATGTTTTTGTTACTGGTGATGTTGCTGTCAGTTGAATGGGCCCTTCGTCGGCATTGGGGATTACGATGAACTTTGGGATTCCTGAGCGCTGTTCTCTTACCACAAGACTGAGCAGGTACGTATTTTCTCTGACGTTCATTGTAACAGTTTGCAGTGTTCATGCGGATGCACAAGAACGATATGCGCTTATCATATCTGGTGCGTCAGGAGGACCTCCATACGCTGAGCGATATGAACGTTGGCGCGCCACACTAGTGTCTTCTCTACGGAGTGGCTTCAGATTTCAAGACGATCAGTTGTTCGTACTCGCAGAAAAGCCAGGGCCAGATGTCGGTCGTGCATCACGAGAAGGTGTTCGACAGGTGATTGATAATTTACAGGCGAGAATGACTATTGATTCATTATTACTAGTTGTATTAATTGGACACGGAACGTTTGATGGAACGGATGCTAAATTCAACTTGGTTGGACCTGATTTGGAGGCGCGTGAATGGGACAGGCTAATGGATACTTTACCTGGACAGTTAGTGATCGTTAATACGACTGCAGCAAGTTTTCCATTTATCGAGCGGCTCGCTGCGCCAGGTAGAGTTGTGATTTCAGCAACCGATTCCTCAGCTCAACGCTATGAAACTCGCTTTGCAGAATTCTTTTCTTCTGTTTTCGAAGTTGATTCCAGTGATATCAATAAGGACGGTCGTGTTTCGATCTTGGAAGCTTTTTTGTTTTGCAGTGAAGAGGTAGGCCGTTGGTACGAGCGGCAGGGACAACTTGCCACAGAACGACCTATCCTTGAGGATTCCGGCGATGGAATAGGCACCTCAGCCGGTGGAGAGGGTATGGATGGCCTCATCGCTCGCCAAGTGTTTCTTGATCAACCTATTGAATCACAA
>Ga0310124_10000178_pt1 | contig 42407 bp, 31 predicted proteins | sample CB11b_AW_Bot5_MG_FD_203507 | JGI IMG/M metagenome (GOLD analysis project Ga0310124, IMG submission 203507) | Marine microbial communities from Western Arctic Ocean, Canada - CB11b_AW_Bot5 | ecosystem: Environmental > Aquatic > Marine > Oceanic | place: Canada: Western Arctic Ocean | collected... | reverse complement strand
TGACGACAGCTGCAGACAAGGATGAACTTAAAGAAGTCGTCCGTTTGTTTTCAGAACTGGGTGGTAAAGTGATCGACACTGCCCCATCCTATGGTGCGGCTGAGGATGTTGTTGGGGAAATTGTCGATGACCTCAACATCCGTGACGCATTGTTCCTTGGAACTAAGGTTCGTAAGGAAGGTCGTAATGCGGGTCTATCAGAAATGGAAACATCGAGGGAACGACTACGGACTGACATGATCGATCTTGTCGCCGTCCACAATCTCGTCGATACCGATACGCAGCTCGCGACTCTGCGGGAACGGAAAGCAGAAGGGTTGATCCGTTACGTGGGCATGACGACTTCATCGGATCGACAACATGACAATTTCGCCGACAAGATTAGCCGTGAACAGATCGACATTGTTCAGGTGAATTATTCACTCGACCGACGAGCTGTAGAAGATCGAATTCTGCCAATCGCTGCCGACAGTGGTCTTGCAGTTTGGGTCAACCTTCCTTATGGCCGAGGTCGACTCTTCGATGCGGTTGGCGACCGACCGCTTCCAGACTGGGCTGTTGAATTTGATTGCAAAAGTTGGGGCCAGTTCTTCCTCAAGTACATCCTTGGCCACCCTGCTGTCAGCTGCGTAATCCCTGGAACTGCGCGAGTCCGTTATGTCGCAGACAATCTTGGTGCTGCGCAAGGGCGGCTACCTGACGAACGCCAACGCCAACGCATGGTGCGGTTCCTCGAGTCGCTGTAATCCAGATGATAGATCTCCAACCGCATACGCCATCTTGGCCGAGGCAAGTGCTACACCGAATGGTCGACGTGCGGAATGAAGAAGTCGCCGCCATGCTTTGGTCATGTGCCTACTTTTTCTGTGTTCTCAACGCGTACTACATAATCCGACCAATTCGAGACGAGATGGGCGTTGCGGGTGGAGTCGACAATTTACCGTGGTTGTTTACTGGCACGTTAGTCGGCATGATCATTTGTAACCCGCCCTACGCTGCCTTAGTGGCCCGGTTACCACGGCTCCGTTTCATAACGCTCTCTTACCGTTTTTTTATGGGAAACCTCCTAGTATTTTTCCTGCTGCTGCATCTTGCTACTGAAGCGCAGAACATTTGGATTGGGCGGGTCTTCTTCATCTGGACGAGTATCTTCAACCTCTTCGTCGTATCTATCTTCTGGGCTTTCATGGCGGATCTCTTTACAAGTGCTCAAGGTAAACGCTTGTTCGGTTTTATTGGTGTGGGTGGCACGCTGGGTGCGCTTGCTGGGTCTAGCTTAACCATGGCGTTAGCCGAATTGTTGGGTCCGATTAATTTATTACTGATTTCAGTGGTACTACTGGAAATCGGCATCTTTGCCGTACGTCGGCTTTCGACCATTGCAAGTCGATTTAGCGATTTACCCGCTACCGCTCACCCTGAAAACATAATCGGCGGCAGCATCTTTTCTGGTATGAGCCATGCATTACAATCATCGTACCTACTAGGCATCTGCTCCTATATGTTTCTGTTCGCAATCGCTGGAACTGTACTTTATTTTCATCAAGCTGACATTGTGGATAGGGCTTTCGACGATCGTGCTGTTCGCACGGCGTTTTTCGCACGAATTGATTGGCTCGTAAATCTCCTTACACTGGGCACTCAGATGTTTCTGACAGGTCGCCTCCTGAAAGTGCTTGGTGTAGCCCTCACCTTAATCTTGCTACCCGCGATCTGCGTGATTGGTTTCTCAATATTAGGTTTCGCACCGACATTACTAGTGGTTGTGGTGTTTCAAACGTTACGCCGGGCAACTAACTATGCTGTAGCTAGGCCAACTCGAGAGCTTTTGTATACGGTGGTCACCCGTGATGACAAATTCAAGGCAAAGGCTTTTATTGACACCTTTGTTTACCGAGCAGGCGATCAGATTGGTGCTTGGGCATATGCCTTCATGGGTATCATCGGACTTGGCATGACTGGCACCGCTTTTGCCGCTATCCCACTCTCCGCGATCTGGCTCGGGCTCGCACTCTGGTTGGGTAAACAGCAGGAAGCAAAAGCCAACCTGTTAAGCTAATTCGCACCCTCAATCTGGAGTATAGACAATTGTCGATAAGCACAAAAATCCTACTCGCGTTGCCGACTGTTGTTCTCGCGATGTCTGTATCAACCCTTGCCCAGAACTCAGAACGGGCGCGCAGAAGCCTTCAGGGCCTTAACGACGTAGAGGTTGTAGTCCAACCACTTGGCCAAGACGCTGAAATCGACGGATTAACCCACGACCAGCTTCAACAATCCGTTGAAAGTTATCTCAAGAGCGCGGGGTTTCCCTTGCTTCCCACTCATTCCGCGTACCTTTACGTCAATATAAATTTAACTCTTGGAAGTGGAATTTATATTTATTGCGCTGAGGTTGAACTGCGGCAATCAGTTCACTTAGAGCGTGAACCTGACACGATTGTTCCCGATGCTGTGACTTGGCAGACGGGTGTTGTCGGTGCAATGTCAGCGGCAGACCTGGCGACAGCCATGCCGAGCCAAGTGCTTCAGTTGGTCTCGACGTTTTTGCAGGAATTTGATACGACGAATCCTGGACGGCTCACTCTTCCTCCTCGCTAAATAAGACAACACCCTGTTTAATCCGACTGTGCACTGTTACGGAATGAGCGGATCACGTCACGCTTTTCCGTATATGCGGCCCGAGCCGATACATACGCATCGTGGGCTATTCCTAATTCGCTAGCAATTTGCCGAATCCGATTCTCCTCGACAGCCGAGATGGAGTCGTCAGCCGCTGAGATGGCAAATACGCAGTCGAGTAATTCTCGACACTGTACATTAGTCGCAATTTCTCGAAATTGACGGGTAACTATAAAATCTTCTGTCGCACCAAACAACTCATTCTGATTCTTCGAAATCTGTACAACGAGCAGTGCCTGTGTTTTCGACAGATGACCAAGTTCCTGGACCATATGTGTCATTAGGTCAAGTTCTTTATCGTTGATGTGTTGATCGGCATGCGCAATACGACCAAGCACATAGGCAAAAGCTGCCAAGTAACGCGCGCGATCAGGCTCAAGGCAATCCAATTCTGCAAGGATTCTCTGAACCGTTTCGGTGTCGGTACCGGTATCCTCAAGTTGGCTACCAGGTCTCTCAAGTCCTAAGAACTTTAAAATCGACATAGGCTATAACGACAGGTGACGGCTAGCGCCGAAAAACTCTTGGCACCGAACCTCTGGGACTGGTGCCCAACATTACGGCCAGCCAGCGAAAGTCTTCTGTGTTTTCTAACGCTATCTTGATGATTACTGTGAGCGGTACCGACAGGAGCATGCCGACTGGCCCCCAGACCCAGCCCCAAAATACCAGCGAAAGAAACACCACCAAGGTAGACAATCCCAATCTCCGTCCCATCAAATAGGGTTCGAGAAAATTCGCAAATACGACATTGATCACGAGGTAGCCCATTGCAACAACGGCTGCGTGTCCTGGACCGAATTGCACGAGGGCAAACAACACCGGAGGAATCGCTGCCAAAATTGAGCCTAAATTTGGAATGTAGTTGAAAATGGCGGCAACGAGACCCCATAAAAGTGGAAAACCAAGACCAAGAAGTGATACCCACAATCCAACACAGATCCCAGTCGCCACACTAATAAGCGTCTTGATCGCTAGATAACGTTGAACTTGACTGACCATGACTCCGAACCGCTCAACGTTCTGTAATCGATTTCCAAAAGCCATTCGTAATTTTTTAGTAAAACCAGTCGCCTCAAACAGAATGAATACCATCGTTAGAATCACGAGAAACGTATTTTGCGCAATGGTTGCTACTGCCCGGAGCGCAGCACCAACAAGATCCACTAGGGCGCCAGGATTTATAAGCTCCATCTCACCGTATTCCTCAGTCGTCACGCCGCGCTCTTGGAGCCACCTTAGAGGCTCCTCCATTAATTCCTGTAACCTTGCTTGGTAACCAGGCGCCGCCGCCGTAAATTCGTTAAGCGACTGACCAACTACCACCAACAAGCCAACCAAGATCGCTACATTAGTCAAGACAGTCAATAGGACTGCAAGAGCGATGGGAACACGCCAGCGCTTTAACCATTCCATTACTGGCAAACTGATGATTGCAAGGAAAACAGAGACTAAAAACGGCAGCAGTAATTCCCCAGCAGCACGTAATCCAGCAACTACCACGATCAGGCTAGCTGCAATGATAAGAAAACGGGCCCCACGATCGCGCGACCGGTCCTCGTAAGCTACCATCTCATCACAAACTCCCAAAAAATTGGCCCTAGGCGACCAAAATCGACCGTATTTTCTCAGTTTTTAACAATCTGTAGTAGTCACTACGTACATACTACCGTACCAAAATCTTATCTCGAACATCATCGACTGCACACGATTGCGCACAAGGGAACGTTGTGATGCAACAGTGAGCACTAGCTGTCTATTTCCAGGGTAACGACTAAGATCAAACCAAGAAAATGCAGTTGGTAATGGTCGGTTCGCATCGCAGTCCGTGAGACAGGTATACTAAATAGAACCAGCGTTAGAAAAGTCGGTGGGTGTGACCTAGTCGACGGTGACTAAGGCACATAGCAATCTAAATGACTAGGGTAGCCTAGACGTCAATCGACATTTTCAAATTGGAGTCGCGCGAAAGTGGCGGAACTGGCAGACGCGCCGGATTTAGGATCCGGTAGCCGCAAGGCTATGGGGGTTCAACTCCCCCCTTTCGCACCATCACAGTAACCGCTGATCACTTAAGGTTCCCTCAATATCTGGTGCGGTCTGAAAGTAAGAATCCGCAAACTTGTAATTAATCATGAAAACCGAATTTGTTGACATCAGCGATACGGAAAAGAGTCTCGTCTTCGAGATTTCAAGTGATCTAGTCGATGCTGAGATCGAACGTGTTGCCCTAAATTATAGACAATCTGCTCGTATACCTGGCTTTCGACGCGGTAAAGTGCCAACAAAAATTGTACGACAGCGTTTTCGAGAACAGATTCTCATCGATGTCGCACACGAATTAATACCACGCGCAGTTGACGATGCATTGCGGGAACGCGGACTGGAACCTATCGAAACGCCGAGCATCCGTGATGGCCTAGTCAAAGAAGGCGAAGCGCTTACATTTACCGCCTCTTTTGAAACAGTTCCACCTATTGAACCTGGTGACTATGGCTCACTCTCATCGTCACGACCGTCCACAGAGATTAGCGATGACGACATCGAGCAGGCATTCACGCGATTACGTGACCAGGCGGCACGTTTTGACCCGGTTGAAGATCGACCGGTTCAACAAGCCGATTCTGTAATCTTAGATTTAACACGACAGGTCGAGCACAACGATACAATTGACAAATCGACACCAACTGAACCAGAACGACACGAAGATATTGCTGTTGAGATCGGTGCATCGATCAACCCTCCTGGTTTCGATAAAGAACTGCTTGGTCTTGAAGTTGGTGCCACTAAAGAATTCACGTTATCTTATCCAATGGACTACACACCAAAAGAATTAGCCGGGGTGAAAGCAAGTTACTCAGTAACGATCAAAGCTATAAAAAGCCGAGTCGTGCCGGAACTGGATGATGAATTCGCTAAAGATGTTGGTCCTTTTGACTCTCTCGTCGAATTACGTGAACAAATCGTCGAAAACCTGCAGCGTGAATCCGAAGAAGCAGCAGATCAACAGGTGCGCGCAAACGTACTGAAACAAGTGTCCGGACGCGCACAATTCGAAATACCTGAAGTGCTGGTGAAGAAAGAGACCGACCGACGAGTTGAAGAACTCGCACGGCGATTAATCCAGCAACAGGTTGACCCAATGAAAGCAAATATTAACTGGGAAGAGTTCCGAGAACAGCAGCGCGAACCTGCAATCGAGGCAGTGCGTAGCGCATTGGTGCTTGATGAAATTGCACGCCGAGAAAATCTCATCGTCGATGATACAGACATCGATCGTGAAGTTGCCCGCTATGCAGAACGTGCTGGTCGTACACCTGCAGCCCTTCGAGCACGATTGGAAAAAGAAGGTGGATTACATCGTCTGCAGACAAGTGTCCGTCGTGAAAAAGCTGTTAATTTTTTGCTATCGCGCACAACAATTGCAACAGCGTAAGAACTTAATAATTCTTTATATTCAGAAATTGAGAAAAATCAATGAATGACGAACGAGCACAATTGGTACCAATGGTTGTCGAGCAGACCAATCGAGGCGAGCGCGCTTACGATATTTTTTCTCGCCTCTTGAAAGACGGTATCATCTTCATTGGTTCGGCGCTTGACGACGCAATTGCTAATCTTGTCATCGCACAGATGTTGTTTCTTGAAGCAGAAGATCCAGATCGAGACATTTTGCTGTACATCAATAGTCCTGGCGGCTCAATTTCTGCTGGTCTTGCGATTTACGACACCATGCAATTTATTAAACCAGCTGTTCAAACTTATTGTATTGGGCAAGCAGCTTCAATGGCAGCTGTGCTACTAGCCGCGGGAACCAAAGATAAGAGATTTTCGCTGCCAAACTCACGAATTGTGATTCATCAACCATTAATGTCTGGCCTTGGCGGGCAAGCAACAGATATTGATATTGCCGCCCGTGAAATTATTCGGATTCGTGAACGGCTTAACAAAATTCTAGTGGAACACACGGGCCAGTCCATCAAACGCATCCAAAAAGATACTGAGCGAGATTACATCATGTCGGCCGAACAGGCTCAGGAATACGGTATCATTGATGATGTCATTCGGAAGCGTGGTTAACATATATTATAGATAGCTGTTCGTCCGAGTCTAAAATATGGTTAAGCAACACGGCCAGACAGAAACTCCTCGATGCTCGTTCTGCAACAAAGATCAGAACGATGTTCGCAAACTCATTGCCGGCCCTAATATCTTTATCTGCGATGAATGTATAGAAGTTTGCAATGACATCGTCGCGGATGACAATCAGTTCGAAACACACAGCACTTCTCGCCCTGCGCTTCCGGTGCCCACAGAAATTAAGAAATTCTTGGACGATTACGTTATTGGTCAGGACCAGACGAAAAAGAAACTGGCTGTAGCCGTTTACAACCATTACAAGCGCATTGAAATTCAACACCAGGCGCGAAACAAAAATGACATCGAACTAACAAAATCGAACATTCTCTTAATCGGTCCGACTGGGACTGGCAAAACGCTTCTAGCTCAAACTCTTGCCAAAATCTTGTCGGTTCCCTTTACCATCGTGGATGCTACCACGCTGACTGAAGCTGGTTACGTCGGTGAAGATGTCGAAAACATTATTCTTAAACTCCTACAAGCAGCAGGTGGCGACATCGAAAAATGCCAACAAGGAATCATTTATGTAGATGAGGTCGATAAGATCTGCCGTAAAGACGAAAACCCTTCTATCACGCGAGATGTATCCGGAGAAGGTGTACAACAGGCCCTGTTAAAAATTATCGAAGGAACTGTTGCTCATGTTCCCCCACAAGGTGGGCGAAAGCATCCACATCAAGAGTTTTTTCAGGTTGATACGACCAATATCCTCTTTATCTGTGGTGGCGCTTTTGTTGGACTGGACCGAATCATCCAAAACCGTATAGGCAAAAGCGGCCTAGGCTTTCATGCGGACGTCAAGTCGTTAGACAAAAGTGAGATTGGGTCGACTTTGGAGCGCGTAGAGCCCAACGACTTAATTCGTTACGGTCTGATTCCTGAATTCGTGGGCCGTTTACCGGTTGTCGGCACACTTCACGAACTCGACAAGCCTGCTTTGATTCAAATCCTCACACAACCCCGTAACGCTATCGCTCGGCAATACCAAAAACTTTTTGAATACGAAAACGTAAACCTTCGATTTACAGACGATGCGCTTGACGCGATCGCTGATGCGACACTGGAGCGTAAGATTGGTGCCCGCGGGCTTCGCATGATTATTGAAGATTTAATGCTCGATATTATGTACACGTTACCAGGCGAGAAAAAAATCACCGAATGCGTGATCACCCGCGATGTAGTGCTCTCAAAGGAAAAACCTATTACAATGTATGAAAAGGCCGGCTGAACAAGCGTCTAAAATTAATTCATCTCAATGTAAATAGCCATTATGGAAACTTACGAAACAATCCCGATTGTTCCATTAAGAGACGTTGTCATTTTTCCCCACATGATGATGCCGTTTGTAATCGGTCGACCAGCGTCAACACGAGCACTGGAGCATTCCTTGCTAGGAGACAAGCGTATCTTCCTAGCAGCCCAGCATGACGCAACTAACGATGAGCCCACCCCGAATGACATCTACACGATGGGCTGCGTCGCTAACATCGTGCAGAGCCTGAAATTACCAGATGGCAATATCAAGGTACTAGTCGAAGGTGTGGACCGAGCTCGCGTCATGGAATGGAAAGAAGACAAAGGCTTTTACCGTGTTGAGATCAAGGTCATAGAAAAGCAAAACGTCGTCAGTAGTGACGTCGAAGACGCGATGAACCGAGTTATGTCCTTGTTTGAACAGTACGTCAAACTGTCAAACAACATGCACTACGACACTATGGTCGCGGCCGTAAGAGTAGACGACGCCGACAAACTCGCTGATACGATTGCCGCGAACTTGGATCTGAGTGTTGAGGACAAGCAAAATCTCCTGGAAATCATTTCTCCGCTTGACCGCCTGACTCGTATTATCAGTCTTCTTGAGACCGAGGTTGATAAATTACAGGTCGACCGACGCGTTCAAACTCGTGTAAAAAAACAAATGGAGAAGGCACAAAAAGAATATTACTTAAATGAGAAAATGAAAGCGATCCAGAAAGAACTGGGACGCAAAGAAGACAAGGGTAACGAAATAGACCAACTTAAGGAAAAAATAGAAGAATCGAAAATGCCTAAGGAGGTGGCGGAAAAGGCGACCCAAGAACTTGAACGACTTGAAGCCATGCCACCCATGTCTGCCGAGTCAACCGTCTCTCGCAATTACCTTGACTGGCTGATTGCAGTACCGTGGCATAAACGATCACGGGAAAGTCGAGACTTAAAACGGGCAGAAAAAATTCTAAATGAAGATCATCATGGTCTTGAAAAGATTAAGGATCGCATTCTTGAGTTTCTCGCCGTTCGCACTCTCGTAAAGAAGCCTAAGGGCACCATTCTGACTTTTACTGGACCGCCTGGGGTTGGTAAAACATCTCTTGCCAAGTCAATTGCGCGTGCAACTAATCGTAAGTTCGTGCGCCTCTCAGTAGGCGGCGTACGTGATGAAGCCGAAATTCGCGGACACCGACGTACCTACATCGGCGCGTTTCCAGGTCAAGTCATACAGATGATGAAGAAGGCCGGCACCGTGAACCCTGTTTTTTTGCTAGACGAAATAGACAAAATGTCTATGGATTTTCGAGGCGATCCATCGTCGGCGCTGCTTGAAGTTTTGGACCCTGAACAAAATCACACATTCCTCGATCATTATCTTGACGTCGAGTTCGATTTATCAAATGTGATGTTTATATGTACTGCGAACGTGATGCATACTGTGCCACAAGCGTTACGGGATCGAATGGAAGTGCTGCAACTAGCCGGTTATACGGAATTAGAAAAAATCGAAATTGCGCGACGCTTCCTATCGCCTAAGGCATTACCAGCGGCTGGCCTAAGTAAAAAGAATATCGTCTTTACTGATGAATCGTTTGCAAAGATCATCCAACGGTACACTCGGGAAGCGGGCGTCCGTAATCTAGAGCGAGAAATTTCGGCGGTCTGCCGTAAGGTTGCCCGTAAGGTTGTCCTTACAGGTAAATCGTTTTACGAAGAAATCACAGCTGAAAAAGTTACTGAGTATCTTGGTGTGCCACGATTTAGACCGTCTATGGCCGAAACACAAAATGAGGTTGGAGTTGCCACGGGTTTAGCGTGGACGGAGGCTGGTGGCGAACTATTGGTAACCGAAGCAACACTCATGTCTGGACGTGGTCGACTAACGCTAACAGGTCAGCTGGGTGAGGTTATGCAGGAATCAGCTCAAGCAGCAATGAGTTATGTTCGGTCCACAGCTCACGAAATTGGCATAACGCGGGATTTTCATCGTCGAACCGACGTGCATATCCACGTGCCGGAGGGGGCAATCCCTAAGGACGGTCCCTCGGCTGGCATCACTCTGGCAACAGCGCTAATCTCAGCCCTGGCCAACGTGAAAACACGTCGTGACGTTGCCATGACTGGTGAAATCACACTCCGCGGTAAAGTGCTACCAATTGGAGGCCTTAAGGAGAAGGTACTGGCCGCTCACCGTGCCGGATTAAAAAATATTATCCTTCCAAAAGATAACGAGAAAGATCTAAGTGACATCCCGAAGAATGTATTAGATACCCTCAACTTGTATATGGTCGAAACAATGGACGAAGTGTTAAAAATTGCTATGTCAGAGCCGCTGCAGTCCAACCTGTCTGCGGATGCCAGTGGAGAGACTAAACCCGTGTCTGATGACACGATAACGCACTAATTCAAGCCTAGACGACGCAAGGAAGCCACTGGCTTGGAGATTCGTCTCGGTTCTAGTGAGTATCTTCGGTGAAGATCGTTTCAGCCGAATTTGTAACGACTACTTGTGACAACACCGGCTTACCGAAGCCTGGTGAGCCACAGGTAGTATTCGTGGGCCGTTCAAACGTCGGGAAGTCAAGCCTAATCAATGCTTTGGCGTGTCGTCGAATTGCGCGAACAAGTCGTATTCCTGGCAAGACGCGACTGATCAACGTCTATAAGTTGCGTTTAGCGCAAACAAGACAGGGCATATCTTCGATACACCTTTTAGATTTACCTGGTTATGGATTTTCACGAGGTAGTCGAACCCAAGCTACAAGTTTTGCCGAACTTACGGATTCCTATTTTGGACAGTTTACTGTTAACACAAAGTTTCAATCGCATTCCGTGGAACAGCCCTATGTGGCCAATGTGATGTTATTAATTGATAGTCGTCATCTAGGTCTCGCTTCTGACTTAGACGCGCTAGATTGGTTGCACAGCCAAGGTTGCCGCACTGTAGTCATCGGCACGAAAGTCGATACATTATCTCGCGCACAGCGCAACCGAGCCGACCAAGCACTGGAAGAATCCTTCGGCACCTCGGGATTGTTTGTTTCGGCTAAGACCGGTAAAGGAATGAACGAACTCTGGAAAACAATTATCGCGATGAACATCCCTCAACCATAAGACAAATGCGAGACACTGATACGACCGAAGGTATACTTGAGAAACTTCCTAATGGGTTCGGATTCCTTAGGACTCCCGCTTCGAACTACCTGCCCGACCCTAAAGATGTTTATCTCTCCAAAACCCAAATCAAGAAGTTAGACCTGCAGACAGGTGACATCATTTCAGGGCAAGTGCGACAAGCGAGGAACGGCGAGCAGTATGCATCAATATCAAGAATAGACACGGTTAATTTTGAACCACCGGAACGGGCACATCAACGTCTACTATTCGAAAACCTGACGCCCCTTTATCCAGATAAGCAGCTTTTCCTCGAAACCACACCTGAGGATCTATCTTCTCGAGTTTTGGATCTCATGGTGCCAATCGGAAAAGGCCAGCGCGGTCTCATCGTTGCAGCACCGCGCACCGGGAAAACAATGCTCTTACAGAAAATCGCACATGGCGTCGCCACTAATCATCCTGATGCTCATTTAATTGTACTGTTGATCGACGAGCGACCAGAGGAAGTCACTGACATGCAGCGCTCAGTACGTGGAGAAGTTGTAGCGTCTACCTTCGACGAACCTTCCCAACGACACATTCAGGTAGCTGAAATCGTTCTTGAAAAAGCGAAACGCCTTGTTGAACATCGCGAAGATGTCGTAATTTTGCTCGATTCAATTACGCGTCTAGCCCGCGCATATAATTCTACGATCGCATCCTCTCGTAAGGTTTTATCCGGAGGTATCGACAGCAATGCACTCCAACGTCCGAAGCGTTTCTTTGGTGCCGCACGAAATGTAGAGCAAGGTGGCTCACTGACAATGATCGCTACTGCTCTCGTTGACACAGGATCGCGCATGGATGATGTTATCTTCGAAGAATTTAAGGGTACAGGTAACCTTGAAATTCATCTTGACCGTAAACTCGCTGATCGACGAATATATCCGTCGATCGACGTACAAAAGAGTGGCACCCGCAAGGAAGAGCTCCTTATTGCTCCAAACCAATTGCAAAAAATTTGGGTTCTGCGGAAGGTGTTGAATCCGCTTGAACCCCAAGAGTGTATGGAATTGTTACTTAGCAAGATGGGGAAGACCAAGAATAACGAAGAATTTCTAGCATCGATTTCCAAGATGAATGGAGCAAATACCAACACCATAGAAAACAGGTCGAGACGCACACGCGCCCGGTGAGCATCAGCATGCTATAATAATATCTTCAGCTACATCAGAAGGAGAACGCTTGAAAGAAGGGATCCATCCTAAGTACTACGAAATCGAGGCCCGCTGTGCTTGTGGCGCAACGTGGAATACCCGTTCGACAAAGCCCGAACTGCGTTTGGAAATCTGCTCCAGTTGTCATCCGTTCTTTACTGGAAAACAGAAGCTGGTTGACACAGAAGGCCGTGTCGAGCGTTTCACTAAGAAGTACGGAGCTCAAACGGTCGAAAACCAAAAGAAACTTCGCACAGCACGCAAGCAAGATAAAGCCAAGTCTGCATGAGTGGTATCGATTGCTGGAACGACCAGCAATGGTCCCGCTTGATCTACACGTACAACCTTGCAAAGTGATTATTAAATCAGCGAACGAGACTGACAACCATCGACCGTAATACAGGCTCCACTCACCCAACTTGCTTGTTCAGACGCAAGAAACGCAACCACCTGCCCGACCTCGTTGGCTTGTCCAAATCGACCAAACGGTAATTCATATTCAATAAATTTCGCCATGCCATCAGGATCTTCTTGTTGGCGTCGATACCATGAACCACCTGGAAACGAGATTGAACCCGGCGCTACACTATTAACGCGTATCCCGTCAGGCGCGAGTTGCCTCGCCATGGATTTGGCTAAACTAACTTCGGCCGCCTTGACGGCATTGTAAGTCATACGTCCGCCCGATTCACGTCCCCAGATCGACGCAATCATAATGATCGCACCCCGACCAGCCCGACGCATGTGAGGCACGGCTAGTCGCGATGCTCGAATGGCTGGATACAAGGTAAAGTCTAGGGCGTCACGCCAGTCCTCGTCGGTAGTCTGCACAATATCTCCACCACCAGCTTGGCCTACATTATTAACAAGCACATCTAGACGGCCAAATCTCGCAATAGAACTATTAATTACTGTGGCAATACCATCTGTCGTGGTTACATCGGCTGGAACAGCGAACACTGTATCTGATCGACCAGCTACTTCTTGTAACTCTTGTTCGGCTTTGGCTAATTGATCCTTTGTTCGCGCACAAATACATACTCGACATCCTTCCGTTACCAACACACGAGCACTTGCAAAACCTAGGCCTCGACTCGAGCCCGTTATGACTGCAACCTTATCTGTTAGTTCGAGATCCATACTCATGCCAATCTACGAAATTCATTGAGATATTCTTAACTAATCACCTCTACATAAAACTGGGCCGCCACCATCAGGCAACGGCCCAGTTATGTCTCTTAACGTAATCTTATTATGCGCAACCACTGGTGGTGCCGCAGTTATTACATTTGTAACAACTGCCGCTGCGCACCATAATAGCGCCGCACATGGAACAGGGTGGTGCATCCTCTTGATTTTGAATGGCTGCAAATGTTGCTGAATTCTTCCCTGACCCAATGCTTAATTCGTTAACCGGAGGCTCTAATTCGTCAGTCTTAACCTCAACAGGCTTATCACTATTTACCCCGGCGTTAAATTGTGCTGCCGGCGAGAGAAACTTTGTGGCTAGCCATCTGAATATGTAATCCACAATCGACTTAGCAAATCTCACTTCTCGGTTCTTCGACATGCCAGAAGGCTCAAAACGTACATGACTGAATTTGTCGACAAGGACCTGCAGGGGCACGCCGTACTGCAACGCATAAGAAACTGCTTGGGCAAAAGCATCGGCAAATCCTGAAATGGTCGATCCTTCCTTAGCCATTACGAGAAAAATTTCTCCTGGTGATCCATCTTCAAATAGCCCGACGGTGATATAACCCTCGTGGCCTGCGATGTCGAACTTATGCGTAATGGCGTTACGTTCTTCAGGCAGTCGACGACGTACTGGTTGTCTGACAAGCTGCTCAATACCATCAATTACCGTCTTTTGACCGTCACGCGATGTATTCAATGGCTGTGTTCGCTTGCTCCCGTCTCGATAGATCGATACCGCCTTAGTACCCAAACGCCAAGCATCAATATAAGCTTGCTGAATTTCCTCAACCGTTGCTTCCTTTGGAACATTAACCGTTTTCGAAATAGCACCTGAAATAAACGGCTGGGTCGCGCCAATCATTCGAATGTGGCCCATGTAGTCAATGGACCGATCACCACTTGCCGGTTTGAAGGCACAATCGAAGACAGGTAGATCTTTATCCTTGAGATGAGGTGCACCTTCAATGGTTTCATGTTCATCGATAAATGCACTGATCTCTTGAATCTGATCCTCTTCATACCCAAGTTTAGCTAAGGCCATTGGTACGGTTTGGTTCACTATTTTCATCATCCCACCGCCAACGAGCTTCTTATACTTAACCAATGCAATATCTGGTTCGACACCGGTGGTATCACAGTCCATCATGAATCCAATAGTCCCTGTCGGCGCCAACACAGTAGCTTGAGCGTTACGGTAACCGAACTCCTCTCCCAACTCGACAGCATCGTCCCACGCTTCTTTCGCTGCAGCATACAAACTACTCGAGACGTTGGTCCTATCAATATCCTTTAAGGAATTACGGTGCTTCCGCATTACTCTTGCGAATGGTTCGGCATTATCGGCGTATCCGGCAAACGGTCCGCCCTGATCTCTCGCGATGCGCGCAGACTGAGCATACGATTCACCTGTCATGAGGGCCGTGATGGTCGCCGCGTAATCACGACCAGCTTGACTATCGTAGGGCAATCCTCGCGCCATGAGTAACGCCCCGAGATTGGCATAACCTAAACCGAGTGGGCGATAGTCACGACTATTGCGCTCTATGGGCTTACTCGGATAGCTAGCATTATCAACAATAATTTCTTGCGCTGTAATTAACGTCCGCACGGCCGCACTAAAATCGCTAGCGGCGAAATCACCACGCTCGTCCACAAACTTCATCAGATTTAGTGATGCCAAATTACATGCGGAATCATCTAAAAACATGTACTCCGAGCAGGGGTTCGACGCGTTAATACGCGCCGTATTGGGACAAGTATGCCAATCATTGACAGTCGTATCGAATTGCATGCCTGGATCACCGCAGATGTGCGTAGCGCTGGCGATTTGACTCATCAGGTCTGACGCACGATACGTGTCCATAACACTGTTATCGCGAACAGCTCGAGTCTGCCATTCACCATCGTCAAGAACAGCCCGCATAAAACCATCCGTTACCCGAACGCTATTGTTGGAATTCTGAAAAAACACTGAAGAGTACGCTGGCCCGGTAAACGAACCATCATAACCAGCGTCGATAAGCGCCCAAGCCTTCCGCTCTTCGTCCACTTTGCAATTAATAAAAGTTTCAATGTCTGGGTGATCAGCATTCAAAATTACCATTTTGGCAGCACGTCGTGTTTTACCGCCAGACTTGATGACACCAGCGAAGGCATCATAACCCTTCATAAAGGAAACTGGACCTGAAGCCGTACCACCACCAGCCAGCACTTCCCGCGACGAGCGAATCGATGAAAGGTTTGAACCAGTTCCGGACCCAAACTTGAACAGCATCCCCTCAGTCTTCGCTAGGGTCAAAATGGACTCCATAGTGTCCTCAACTGAGTTAATGAAACATGCCGAGCACTGCGGAGCTTTCTCAAAACCACAATTAAACCAAACGGGGCTGTTAAAAGCGGCCTTCTGTTGAACCAATAAATGCTTCAGATCGTCACTAAAGGCCTGCAAATCGTCTTCAGTCGCAAAGTAGCGCTTCACTCTAGCCCATTCTGTGATGGTGTCGACAACGCGACCAATGAGTTGCCTGACGCTTTGTTCACGTTCTGGAGTTCCTAGCTGTCCCCGAAAATATTTCGACACCACAATGTTCGTCGCCTGTTGCGACCAAAACGTTGGTATCTCGACATCACGTTGTTCAAATACAAGTTCACCATGTTCGTTTCCGATAGTTGCCGATCTTTGTTCCCACGCAATCTCATCGAAGGGGTCAACGCTCTCGCGACTAAATACGCGTGGAAACTGAAGGCCTGATTGCGGCGCGTCTGATTGTCGCGCCGAAACCTGCGCATCATTAACGTCCGTTTGCTGCGCAATTCCTCTATCCATAACTGGCCTCCAAATACTAAAGACCACCTCGCCCCAAAGGTCGGTCTAGATCTAATTTAAGAAACACTTATCTCGAACTTCTACTACTCAATTTATGCCTTCACAGACGAGTCGAAAACCTGGGATTCTCTCGGTAAGCCTCATTAGCCCTCAGGCGGTCAACTATGTGTCCTGTCTATCGGTTTGTCAAGATAGAAACTACTAGATATGGTGTCATCTTTTAAGGGCAAGCGCTAGATGTTGAGAAAATAGCCATTTTTGAGGTTTCTTTTGCCACCATCCAATTGCTTTATTTTCTTATTTTAAGTTTTCGGCCCACCAAGCTACGTTCCATGAAATCACTATGATAAAGTCCTGCCGTGCTGACTGACAAGGACTCCCCTTCAAGCAAGTTTACCTTATCCAATAACCAGCAAGGGTCCATTGGAGACCCACGCATTGTTGGCCACGAATCCTCTCATCTGACCAAACGTTTCAGAGCACTATGCGAGGTGATCCTCTGTTCAGGTTTTCCAACACAGTTACTACTCGTTCCAGTAATGACGGCGATCGGACTTCAACCGTTCGAAACAGATGGCAGTCTTGCTATGAACTACGTCGTGGTATTGTCGCTAGCCGATGCAGTCGTACTAATAATGTTAATCCTGTGGTTGCTAGCACTCCATGGGGAAAGCCCTCGCAATCTCTTCCTAGGTTCACGAGGAATCGTACAGGAATTCAAGTTCAGCATCCTACTTATCCCACTTGTATTATTCCTTGTAGTCGTTGCTTCAGCCAGCCTCCAACACTTCGCACCATGGCTTCATAACGTGCCGGAAAACCCCTACGAACCTTTAATTCAAACGACCGCGGACGCTTCCATCTTCGCGCTCGTAGCCATCATAGCAGGCGGTGTACGCGAGGAGATCCAGCGGGCGTTCATCCTTTATCGTTTCGAGCGGTATCTGGGAGGAAGCGCTACAGGCGTTATCCTTTTTAGTTTAGTTTTTGGAGCAGGGCATCTAATGCAAGGATGGGACGCCGCAATCATCACAACTCTACTTGGTGTACTGTGGAGTATCGTCTATCTTATACGACGAAGCGTTATCGGCCCGATTGTTAGCCACGCTTCCTTCAACCTCATCCAGATCATCCATCACCTGATTAGTTGAGTAACTCGTTGGTTACGGCACGTAAACTATCTCCACACTCTCGCGCAATCGCGCAATCCAATTTTGAATAATAACTTGCCGCCGCTCTCCCAAGAGATCGTCTCGAACGAATTCACGTGCGTCATTAAATGGGAGTCTTGAACCATTATGGATGTATAAATCCTCATTCTCTTTGTGGTATTGGACTAGTTCTGCATGAGTCGGCTCTGCGGTCGACGTAAAACGCTGCCGGAGATAACCCTCTATCCGCAAGTCATTACGAATAAGTCGATAGAGGCGTTCCTCGGTCATACCGACAGATTTCCACGCTGTTTCAAAAGACTTTACTGTTGAATGGTCCTCTTTCAGTTCATCAACCCGACGCTGAATCGAAATTGGACGCGGTTCTGAGACAAGAAATCGATCAACTTCAACCAAGATGAGAATTCTGTTGATCAAACGGGAGGTCACCTGAGTCTCAGAGCCTTCGTTGGAGCCCATCGCTAAAACTCCTAACTCTGTTACGGCTCGGACATCGGACAACATGATTAATTGGCGGTCTACTGTAGCAACAATCTTATCGATAATATCTTGCTTCGCGGACCCAGCCGTCAAAACAAAGAATAGCAACACGCAGAAAGCGCGTTGATATAGCGGCCGGAGATACTTAGCAGCACCTAGCACTTACACCACCTACACTCATGCGGCCACATATCAAAACGCCTGACCCATGCTTACGTGCAACACCATACGTCCTTCCTTCCGATTGCCGAATTGACGTCGATCTAATTTAAAACCTAAGTCAACACGGATCGGTCCGATTGGTGATCGGTACCGCACACCAAACCCAGCACCGCCTCGGATCCGATTTACTGCCATATCGTTAACTTCCTGGAATATATTACCAAGGTCTAGAAAAGCAACTGCACCGATAGGACCTCTAATCGGAAAACGGATTTCGTTATTAATGATAAACAACCCGTTGCCACCGAGAGGAAATCCGTCTTGGTCAATAGTTGAACCGTCACCGAGACGGTCTAGTGCGAATCCACGAACTGTAGTCGACCCTCCAGCAAAAAATCGTTCGCTCGCAGGAAGATTCTGAACGACCATCTCTGTTGCTTGTCCACCAGCGTTAATTTCCACAATACTCCGACTAAAACCTCTAGCGAACCCAAGCCGAAGCCCTGTTGCAAATATAACACCAGCCGACCTTGGTAAGCCTCGGTACAGAAACCCCTGCATCAACACCTTCGCAAAACCGACCTCGGACCCGATACGTCGACCGGCACTCTTCGCCTCAAAACTTATTAACGATCCCCGGGTTGGCTCGAATGGATCATTGCGCCTATCGCGCAGTGCAGTACCGGAAAAAGCGGACAGACCAATTTGAGGAAACAGCCTGTCAATCAGCGGTTGATCGCTTTGATTAAAACGCTCATCAAATAAAGTATTCTGATCGAAAGAATATCCACCGCTCAGGATCGCACCGGAACCGAACGACTGACGCCACTCTACATTTATCCCCTGTTGCTTAAGATTGAAGCTCGATCGGATGGATTGATCAACAAAAGCCGACACAACTAGTTCGCCACTCGTCTCGAACACACGTGGTTCGCGGAATGTGAATAGTGCGCGATATTCGTTGAAACCGTATCCGCCAGACTCCCCTTTGCCACCTTGGTCGTCGTTCGGCCGAAGACTGACACGCGCAAATAAATTGACTGAGCGGTTTTTTCCCCACAAGTTTCGTCGGCCAATCTCAACAAATCCACGGGGCGCAAACTCAAACCGCTCAACCGCACTAGCGCTGGTTTGACTCTCTCGCTGTAATCTTGTTCCAGCTTCAAATCCTCCACCATAACTCAACAACGTGGCGGGCACCTCTTCTACCATTACCAGCACGTCGCGACGGGTATCACTATGATGATTAAATTCTGCGAAGCGGATCCGTTTGAACATGCCTAACAAATTCAGGCGCTGCTGACCTTCAGCTAACCGCTCCCGACTGAGTGCCTCGCCAGATTGGAAACCCAAAGTGCGCCTTATGGTTTCAATGCTCACTCTGGAATGGCCACTGACAAGTACATGGTGGACGACAGCTTGAACGCCTGGATCGATAATAAAGCGCAGATCGACCTTCGTAAAATCTTCTGAAAAATCCATGTCAACTTGCACAGAAGCATGCTCATAGCCTTGGCTGAGCAGGTAATTGAGTATCCGATCCCGGTCTCCAAAAACCCTGCTTTGTGCGTATGAATTAGCAACTTTGGACCCTAGAAGCTCTAACAACAGGTCAGTTTCTTCACCTGGGCCTTTTTCTAGCGTGACCGACTGAACAATGACGCGCGGACCTTCACTAATCGTCAGGCGAGGAGTAACGAGCCGTGAATTCACAAACGGCTGTTCAGAAGCTAATAAGGCGTTAACAATTTCTTCTTTGACAGAAACTTGCGAGTGCCCAGCCAGCCGGTAAGTCGCGATGATAGTAGCCACGCTGTCATCAAAGGAAGCTTCAACAAAAACATCCTCAGCACGCATATCCATGATTTCTAGGATCACGTTGTCGGACAGCATCTGGTTCCCGATAATCTCTGGAGTGGTTATCTTGTAAATTTGGCCGGGCGAAACGTGAAAGACGATTCTTAACTCTTCGTCATTTTCTTGCAAACTATAGCTGGCTTCAACACGAGAGTAACCTAACCGACGAAAATGTGTCCTGATTCGATCGATGGAATCGTCAAGTAAATCCAGATCTATAGATCCTTCTCGCGCTATAGGCACCAAAGCCTCTTGTTCTTCTGGTGATAGGACTTCGTTATCGAACTGCACCAGCACAAACGGACCTGGGTTCACATGAATCGTCAAATTAATTGATGTGTTATTCAGATTGGTGGTAATGCTGTGGTTGACTTCAGCCTCGTAATGCCCTCTTTCCTTCAAGGAGTCACCATACGCACTCAACCGACGACGGATCGCCAAGCGGTCATAAGGCATTCCTACATGCAGTCCAAGTTGCGTAAGCAACTGGTTTGTCGACTCCAATGTGCTACCAGTGACCTTAAGTGAGCTTACATTTGCGCGCACTCCGGCCTCAATTTCAAAATTCAGCATGGCCCGACCTGACTCTTCATCGATACTCGTAACAGCATCAATACGAGGGTTCATAAACCCGTTATCACGATATAAAGACTCGAGTAACCCCGTAGCCTCGGCGGTTTGAGTAAGCGTGAGAGATTCACCATAGCGTTCACGAACGAGCTGACCAAGATGCCTTCGCGGCAAACCAAGCACACCTTTAAATTCAATTTTTGTGACCGTGCGTTTCGGGACGACCACATACCTTAACGCTACGCCATTTTGCTGCTCGTTAGCTTCTACACGAACATCCTCGAATTGGCCAATCGTGAATAGATGAAAAATGCTGTCTCGAACTTCTTCGATCAACAGTGGATCCCCAACACGCGTAACGATTGCCTCTTGAAGATCTTTAACTGTTGTTTGAGACGAAGTGCCCACGATCTCAATGGATATGATCTGGCGATCAAGGTACGTCATGAGAGGAGCGGCCAGTAATGGATATGCCTCAAACAACAGGAGTGTAAACACCACCATCAAGCAGCCACCAACACCACGTGTCGAATAGCTCCGCTCCACACGAATCCACGACCGCATCAGAAAGCGTGCCTTACACGAAAGTCGAGTGCGTAAGTTCGATCCTCGTTTTGAGAGAGAACCCAAGAAAGTTGCTCGCTTTGATCGTACTCAAGCAGGACAAGCAAATCCTGTTCGGTCCCGGTCAGAGTTCGTGAGAGAGTCGCGTAAATGCGATCAGATACACGCTTGCCAATAGTTAACCTGGCTACTGGTCTAAGCTCGGCTGTCTCGCGCAAGACGGCATCGGAAAGCGAAGGCGTGATCTCAAACGAATCGACGCCCAACGAACTCTCTAAAACCCTCCCAAACCCAGAGGCAAGTTGATCGGTAACCAGTTGTGCCGCACGCGCTTGGAGTAATTGTTGCTCAGTCTCATCAGCTGTCCGAATAGCCCGCAACTCGCCCTCAGCAGGATCTCTTACATTACCGAGCAGCAAAGATAGAATATCGCTTGACGGTAACGGAGGGTCTGAGCTTAACGTCGGTACGAACCGGTCAGTAGTACCAGCGACGTGGAAAACCACACGGTAAATCTCACCCGGCACGCGCACACTTGTCTCAGCTTCTACATCGAAGAATGGATTGATTTCACGAGGATTCGTGAAATCCATGCTGCCTCGGGTTACTACATACCGATTCCCCTCAAAGAACACCTCCCCCCGGTCAATCTCCATAAAACCAAATAGCTGAGGAGCCATAGGCGTACCTCGAAGTGTAAGCTCCCCACTCGATACGATTCGCGTATTCCGGTCGTTAATACGTAGGGTGCCTGGCACATTCACGCGGATATCAAAATTTAAAGGTAAAACTAATGCATCAGCAGAGGGCGCTCCAGCAACTGCAGCGTCCTGATTCAAAATATCAAACAAACCTGCATTCGTTTCCAATGTTCTGACCCATCTTGCGTCATTCACCTCAACCGCACCTGATAACACCGGATTCTCAACGGGCCCCTGAAGAACTAGATTGGCGTCAACAGTAGAACGAAATTCTTCCGGATATCGCAACTGTATATCATCACCTACAGCCAACATGCTGAATTCATCTAGACGATATCCGTCTAGGCTAATGGACCCACCAAACTGCACATCTCCACCACCTAAAGTCGCCGTTAAATCATCCATACGTACATTGCCGTTGTCGAACGTAACACGACCGTTTACCTGTTCGAAGGAATGCGGCAGAGATGAATGTCGCAAACGACCATCAGTAATCTCAAGAGAGCCTGACAGTACTGGTGCCTCAATTAGACCTCGAATCTCAGTAACAATCTCAGCGTTCCCTGCACTGCGAATGTCACTAAAAAACCCTTGCAAGATCGCCAAGTTCGCATCGCCAGTGACCAGCAACCCAAAACGATCTTCAGCCAATCTCACTTCGCCACTGACAGTCAATTCCGTATCTTCCCCTTCGAGCTGCATCTTCGAGACTTGCACCACCTCTTGATCCAAAATGATTTGGATTAAATCTCTATTACGAACTTCGTAATCGTACAGAACTAACTGCAGTTGCTCAATGCTGGCAGTAACATTGAGCTTCGCAAGATTACTCAGTGGACCAAACACCCTAAGCGCCCCGCTGCCAGCCGTATCCGCAAACGGAAGAAATCGTGGCGCGAAAGCCCGCAAGAAAGGATCGAGTGAAGTGTCTGTAAATCGTATGGTCAATTCCGCATCAGCTTCCGGAGTAATGGCCACTTGTCCCGAGGCTGACACCGCCATAAGGGGTGACGCAACCTCCAGCTCGACAGATGCCTGCTCGTTTCGTACGCCAACACGACCAGTCATCGGGCCAATTGGTTCACCACGTATCAACAACGTATCAATGCGACCTTGTGCGTCGTAAATTGGCCAATCAAAACTACCCGAACCACCGACCGTAAACTGGAGTAACCCGTCCAATGGAAGTTCTGGCATTGAGACGGCGGCCACTAGGCCTACGGGAATCCGACGGCCGTCCGCGTTGAATGTGTAAGTGCCACCCCAGTCAACGTATGCGGCACCAGTGATCAAGCCTTCACGTTTACGAATTTCAATGCCATCCAAACGCACACCACCGCCCTCATAACGGAGCAGGGCCGTCGCTGATTCAAACGGCTCACCGTAGGCAATCACCTCTCGTACTGTCGGTCGTGCAAATCCAAACGGTGCAATGTACTCGCCGTATAAGTGAAAGTCTCCTGTGATTAACCCTTCAACCGGATACTCCAATTGATCGAATGCAGTCCTGAGATCTAGAACCGGCCATTGTTCTGCATTAAAGCGACCATTAAACTCTTCATCTCCATCAGTTCTCGGATAATCAAACGTGAAACGGCCATCGATCAACATTTGAGAGAATCCTTTTGTGAGAATACTCTCTGGAACAGTCGCATACCCGTTCTCGATGGTTGCTTCACCTTCCCAAGCACCCCACATTACATCCCACGCCCGTGGTTCAGCCTCGAATCGACCTTTCACACTTGGATCGATTAATTCGCCGGTTAGTTCTCCATCAAATGTCCCACTTCCTCCGATTTCCACCACCTGAGTGGGTCGCCCAAAAACTGTCATCAAGCCAGCTAAAACACGATCGCTTTCCTGCAAATTACTACTGGTCATGTGAAATGGAAGACGAGAATCTGAGCCATAGGCTGTCTGACCCTCGAAGGATAGAAATGTGTGAGGAGTGGCTAGTTGGCTACCAGACGCTACATCGATCACACCAGAGCCGAGAGAATAATCAATCACTCCCCCAAGTGCCAGGCGCCCTTCTAGGACGCTCCTGACGGTCGATGTATTAACAATTGTGCCCCTTGGCGAGCGTCGCTCTTGAAGCGTGATGAGATCGGGTGGTGACACTTCAATGCGACCAGCTCCTTCCCGATCAACGAAGCTATCGCGTGGCCAAGACATCTTATTCCAACCGGTAGCCCGTCCTGCAAGCGGCAAGGTATCAAACTCAGGAAAATCGGTCAGGCTGGCCAGATCTAGATCGTCGTAAGTCACCTCCAGACTGGCAACACCAGCGCCCCCCTCATCCTCTGACGTTAAGGCATAGGACAACTCAAGTGTGCCGTCGTGGAACACTGCAGAGGAATCATGGATATCAAATCCGTCTCGCCGCCATGCGAGAGACCCACGCACCTCGGAAAATGGATTACTGTCGATCCCTAGTCGTTCGCTCGAAAACTCGCCTCGAAGATTTCGGCCACCATCGTACAGGTGAAACGTGCCCACAAAGTCGCCGTCGCCAGACAATGTAAAGGCTTCATTTGGAAAGAAAACGTCACGCAGAATGGGCAAATCTAGTTCGGATCGAACTTGGTAGAACTGTTCCGGCCAATTCATAATATCCGCTGTGCCCATCAAGCTCGACTTCGTTCCATCAGTCTGCAGGTCTAGTTGATCGAAAATCACCTTACCGTCATCGATCTGAAAATCGGCTTGCAGAGCTGCTTGCATCGGTTCAAAAGACTGGAGCTGTACCGTGCCTCCTGAGAATTCTGCGTGACCTTTGTAATCCAACATCTTGGTTACGGTAATATCAAAATCTCGTCCTACTACACTCCAGGGAGTTGCGTGATCTTTATAGGTAAATTGCCCGCGTTCCGCATGGATTTCACTTAGAGTCGTAACAAACCATGTGTCTTCGGACAGTGCCAATTCGCTGAGATCTGGAAAGGTGTGGCGGTCGCCTGGAAAACTCTCGACTACCATCGCCCAGTCGGATATTCCGACAGAATCAAAAAGCAATTCCCCGCGGAAAAGTGCCGACCAAGGCATGGAAATCACGACTTGGTCTGCGGTCAAAAATGCTCGATCCTCAAGCGTTGGGCCCTCAACAACAAAGTCTTCAACCAGAAATTGTCCGCGGAAAAGATAAACCGAGAGCTTGCCAATGTGGAGAGGGCGGCCCATTAGTTCCGTGCCAACTCGTTCCACATGTTTGCGTAGTGCTGGACCGAGGTCTACTGTTACGGTCGCCACAACAGCAATCGCCACCGCAGCCACGAGCCCTATCAACACTAAACGTGGGTAGCGGGTTAGCAGACGGCGGTGTTTCTTGCTCACCTCGACCTCGTTACGCTTGGTTTCAGGTCTCAACTCGAACATAAGGGGCCTTCTTGTTCCACCGTCGCCAGCACCAGACCGGCTTCGACCACGGCACCCGCTTTCACCTTGATTTCAACAACGCGACCCGCGCTTGGTGAAGTAAGCGTATTTTCCATTTTCATGGCTTCAACGACTACTATTCCTTGTCGTTTGATCACTGGATCACCTGCAGCGACCAACAGTTTGACTACTCGACCAGGCATTGGTGCAGTAATCTCCTGCAATCCTTCGGCAACCGTTGCCGAAGTGGAGTCTGTTGTAAATACTGATCGATCTGTGTTGAGCCCAATTTGAAAGACACAACTAGATTTTTCCACGTCGACGGTTGCTCGCCGACCAGAATCAACAATAGTGACCATATGGCTCGAAAAATTCTGATCGCACAAAATCACCGACAATGAAGACTGATCAAGGCGACGAGCATCTATGACCTGCTGTCGGCCATTCACAGTCACGGTAAAGCGATTGTCTACCCCGATAACTCGGTCTATCTTGACACTCCGCACTTGCCCGTTGACGTCAACATCAAACGTCATCAGATTCCGTGCAAGGCCTCAGCCTTGGCCTGCCGCCGCCATTCGGATGGCTTGTCTGGTTGTTTCGCAGCAGCTGGATCCTTACCAAGATAGGCATGCAGGGCCGCACCGACGACCGCGACCTCTTCGACTTCAGAAGTCGGCTCCATAAGTGGCTTACCATTACGCTCAGCCATCATCATGTCGATAAAATTCGTGTTGACCGCTCCACTGTGAAATGCAGAACTTTGAAGGAGCCAAGAGAAAAGCGGAATGGTTGTTTTGATTCCATGAACCTTGTACTCATCCATCGCGCGTCGCATGCGGGCGATAGCCACGGCTCGGTCGGGGCCCCAAGCAATCACTTTAGAAATTAACGGGTCGTACCAAGTAGGCACCTCAAATCCCGAAGCAACACCGCTGTCATCACGAATTCCAGGACCAGAAGGTGTTCTCAGGGCTCGGATCGTTCCAGGTGACGGCATGAAACCATTGTCTGGATCCTCTGCGTAGACACGACACTCGATGGCGTGGCCCCGTGGCGTAAGTGTTTCCGCTGGATTAATGGTCAGCTGCCTACCGTGCGCAATGTGAAGCTGCCAATGCACCAGATCAACACCTGTGATCATTTCGGTAATAGGATGTTCAACCTGAAGCCGAGTGTTCATCTCTAGAAAGTAAAACTTGCCAGCCGTATCAAGCAAAAATTCAACAGTACCGGCATTAACGTAACCAACCGAACGAGCAAGCGCCACCGCAGCGGTCGCCATCTGTTCGCGCAACTCTCGGGTCACGAACATCGCTGGAGACTCTTCGACAACCTTTTGATAACGACGTTGAATTGAACAGTCGCGCTCAACAAAAGGCACTATTGTACCGTGCGAATCGCCAAGCAGTTGCACCTCAATATGACGTGGCTCGATTATTTGTCGCTCCAAATAGACAAACTCATCACCAAACGCTGTTTGGGCCTCGGACCGCGCCTCTCGAAGCGCTGACGTAAGACCTTCCGGTTCACGAACCATGCGCATGCCCCGCCCACCACCGCCTGCCACGGCCTTAACAAATAGCGGATATCCGACTTCCATCGCAATTTGCTTAACCTCAATGTCGGACAGATTTGGACCTAAGGGAGTGTCAGTACCAGGCACCACAGGAACTCCGGCACGTTGTGCCGCCTGGCGAGCCGTGACCTTACCACCCATGAGGGCAATTACATCAGCTGATGGTCCAACAAACGTTAAATTCGCATCGCGACAAGCAGCAGCAAACTTCGCATTCTCGGAAAGAAAGCCATATCCTGGATGCACAGCGGTCACATCAGCTTCACGCGCTACATCGATTATCCGGTCGATGTTTAGGTAACTCTCGGCTGGCTCGTTAGCCCCGATTCCATAAGCCTCGTCGGCATACCGTACGTGGGGCGCTAAGCGATCACAATCTGAATAGACGGCGACACTCTGAAATCCAAGCTCTCGACAAGCACGCATGATGCGCACTGCGATCTCTCCACGATTAGCAACTAATACTTTCATCGTGATCAAACAACGATTGCAGATACAGGACTACTTAACTGCGCTCGCCCATCGGCTGCTATAGTGAAACCGAGGGTAAGACCTCACATCTACCTATTATTCTAGCACTTAAGGGCGTCGGTCAAAGCGTCTATAGGGGAATATTGCCATGTTTCTTTGGCGGATTGCGGTCACGTTTGTCGGCAAGATTCGCGAACGCTGCGATTAGGGTCGATCTCGTTCGTCGTGGTTCGATCACAGCATCAACAAAACCACGCGCAGTAGCTGTAAAGGGATTGGCGAATTTGTCTCGGAACTCCTCGATCTTCTCATTGCGCAGCGCATCGGGATCGCTTGCATTCTCGAGCTCGCGTTTGTAGAGGATATTCACCGCACCTTCGGGTCCCATCACGGCGATTTCTGCCGTTGGCCAAGCATAGTTAAGATCGGTACGGAGGTGTTTGCTTGACATGACGCAATAGGCGCCTCCATAGGCTTTTCGTGTTATGACTGTCACCTTCGGCACCGTTGCCTCAGCGAAGGCGAACAACAACTTGGCACCGTGGCGAATAATCCCGCCGTGTTCCTGTTGAATTCCTGGTAGAAATCCTGGTACATCCTCTAGCGTTAATAGCGGAATATTAAACGCGTCACAGCAACGCACAAATCTGGCCGCCTTAACCGAGGCGTCGATGTCGAGTGCTCCAGCGAGGTGTGCCGGTTGATTAGCAACAACGCCAATCGAACGGCCGGCTAGTCGTATGAACCCTACGATGATGTTCCTTGCAAAATGCTGGTGCACCTCAAGGAACTTTTTGTGATCAGCAATTGATCGGATTAGGTCCAGCATGTCATAGGGATGACTTGGTGACTCTGGAATAAGACTTTCCAGCATTGCATCTTCGCGATCAGATGGATCTGCGCATTCCAAGTTAGGTGGCTCATCCAAATTGTTACTGGGTAAGTAGCCCAGTAATTCCCTCACAAGAGCTAAACATTCTCGATCGTCAGCGACCGCAAAGTGGGCAGCACCGCTCTGGGAGTTGTGCGTCATCGCTCCACCTAACTCCTCCTTCGTAACCTTCTGGTGCGTAACGGTCTCCACAACATCTGGCCCGGTTACAAACATGTAGCTTTTGTCCTGCACCATGATGTTAAAGTCAGTAATGGCTGGTGAATAGACTGCGCCGCCCGCGCACGGGCCCATAATCGCAGAGATCTGCGGAATCACCCCTGAGGCCAAAGTATTGCGAAGAAAAATGTCGGCGTAACCACCTAACGAAAGCACACCTTCCTGAATCCGTGCACCTCCCGAATCATTGAGCCCGACGACAGGTGCACCCATCTTGATCGCTAGGTCCAGGATCTTCACGATCTTGGCGGCATTGGTTTCCGACAGTGAACCACCAAACACCGTAAAATCTTGTGCGAAAGCGTACACTGTTCGGCTATCGACACATCCGTACCCCGCCACAACACCGTCACCCGGCACCTTTTGGTCAGCCATACCGAAGTCCTGACACCGATGCACCACCAGCTTGTCAAGTTCATTGAATGTTCCGGGATCGAACAATCGATCGATACGCTCACGAGCAGTGAGTTTCCCAGCGGCATTCTGCCGTGCTAGTCGAGCATCACCTCCACCGCGTTCGGCACGTGCTTCCAACTCGGAAAGCTGTTTACGTGTATCCAATCGCTGTTAACCCTTTCCAGTTTGTGCTTTTTCCCAGTCGGCAAGAAATTGTTTAAGACCAATGTCAGTCAGCGGGTGCTTAAACAATTTCTTGAGAACAGCCGGCGGACAGGTACACACATCAGCTCCCATTTCCGCAGCCTGGATGATGTGAAGCGGGCCGCGGACGCTGGCTACCAGCACTTCAGTCAAAAATTCATAATTTTCGTAGATCTCAACAATAGAACCAATCAAGTCCATTCCAGACGTACCGATGTCGTCAAGGCGACCTACAAACGGACTAACAAAGGTGGCGCCAACCTTGGCTGCCAACAGCGCCTGTGCCGCGGAAAATACCAATGTGACGTTCACAGGAATATTCTCGGAAACCAAAGCCCGACACGCCTTGATCCCTTCCTCGCCAAAGGGCACCTTGACGACTATGTGATCGTCAATTTTTCGCAGTTGACGACCCTCTTGAATCATTCCTTCTGTATCTGTCGCCACAACCTCGGCGCTGACAGGACCTTGCACCAAGTCACAGATTTCTTTGAGAATCTTGCGCGGATCACCAGCTTCCTTCGCAAGTAATGAAGGATTGGTTGTAGCACCATCCACGATACCAAGTGGCACCAAGTCGGTGTAGTGTTGCACATTACCCGAATCAATGAACAATTTCATACTGTCGCTCCTTGGGATACACAATCATAGGCGCCCATTTTATCAACCTTACGTCTACCTCTAGGCAGTTGTACACTCTGAGCCTGCTCATCGCGGCGTCTCTTGAACTTGATTGGATGGGCCACTAATATTGGAGGCCGTCGCAGTATCAAGAGCCACGACTGCGTACACATAGTCAACACCAGCTATCGCGGACGTATCCCGATAAGTCGTTTCCGTAATGATACCGGAGTGTAACGGCTGCAGTGTCTCACCTGTTGCTTCAGCCCGCAAGACCTGGTACCCCGCGAGATCTGCCTCAGAACTTGCATTCCAGATTAGGTTGATAGTCCCAACATTCGCAACTGCAACCAAATTCGTTGGTGGCGCGGGTGGGAATGTATCGATAAATTTAACGCACGTTTCCGTTGACGGCGGACTCTCAATCATCATCTCGAACGTCTCAACAGGCTCAGTTGCGTCAACTGTCTCGGCAGCAGCTATTTCAACTGACTCCGAGGGATCAAGAACCATCCGGTTAATCTGTTTAAGCGTTCCGATCATGTAGCAGCGCTCAAGACCAAATTCAACACGTGGATCCTGGAACTGCAAAACCTCTAACGGTGTATCGTTTAGTGGTACCGGAGCAACATGGGTAACGCTCGTGTTCTTTACAACTTCATACACGTTATACCGACTAGTAATACGCATACGACTGGGTTGGCCAAATTCTTCAATTGGTGCCGACCTTAAAAACGATTCCGACACTGGCGCCTGAACAAGACTACGCTCCTCACGAGCTGGAATCCAAGTCAGCGTAACAACATCGCTTGTGTAATGAACGCTAGGATATACCGTTGAATGCGGCGGGTCCGTCAACCGCATTGGAATTGGTTCCGCCGGACTACGACGTCCTCCCTTGGTAACGCCGACCACTGCATAAAAGCGACTTGGAGGTGGTACAAATGACGGGGACACAAGGGGGCCTTGGAGCTGCTGCAATCTTAGCTGTTTCTTATCTTGTTCATTGCTACGCCTACGAGGGCTCCGCCGGATCTCCGTTAGGTCGATCGGTATGAACATCTCGGATGTAAGTGTTTCGATAAACGAAATGCGCTGCCCCTGCACATATCCAACATCTTCGATGACTGTTAACAAGGCTACTGATGGCGTATCAGCTGTCGATTCTTGATCAGGCTCATCACCTTCAAGGTCCTCTGGTTCGGAAGGCTGATACACTTCGAAAGTTGCGATCAGCGTCGCACTGCTTCGAAACTCACGATCGGTCAATGGCGGTTCAGTAAAGGGAAATGAATGGGCCGTTAAAGCATAGAGCTCGACGCTGCCTATGTCTGCTGGCGTGCTGCCGTCTGAGTTTTCAGTTGGCACATTGAAATTGAGGAAAACCTCAGACCCGATCCGACGGATGCTAAATTCCTCGACTGGAGCTGGTACTAAGCGCAGTGGCGCAAGCGGAGGTCCCTTCTTACCGCAAGCACCGATTGCAAAAAGTGCCAGCGACGCGATTGACACCAACAGCCGCCACCGCGATTTGGTCACAGAATGTACCGTGACAGATCCTCGTTTTTGACGATATCCGCCAACATAAGCTCTACGTACGCAGCGTCAATAGTAATTGACTTTTCAGGCAAGTCCGGAGCTTCAAATGAAATTTCGTCAAGGAGCTTCTCCATTACTGTGTGTAAACGCCTCGCACCAATATTTTCGGTTCGCTCGTTTACAATGGTAGCGAAGTGGGCGATCCGCTCGACTGAATCGTCCGAAAATTTCAATGTTATGCCTTCAGTGCCCAGTAAAGCGACATACTGCGTAACCAATGCGCCTTGAGGCTCAGTAAGGATACGCACGAAATCTTCCTTACCAAGCGCTTCCAATTCAACGCGGATAGGAAAACGTCCTTGCAGTTCCGGGATAAGATCGGACGGTTTCGACACATGAAAGGCGCCGGCTGCAATAAAAAGAATGTGGTCGGTGCGGGCCATACCGTGTTTAGTGTTAACAGTTGTACCCTCAACTATCGGAAGTATGTCTCGTTGCACACCTTCACGACTAACTTCAGGACCGTGACTGCCTTCTCGTCCTGAAATTTTGTCAATTTCATCGATAAAGATGATCCCCGCCTGTTCAACACGTTCAACGGCCGCGCGACCGACACTTTCCATATCAATAAGCTTTTGCTGTTCTTCCTGTGCGAGATATTCAAAAGCTTCTGGCACTTTCATGCGTCGTTTCCGCCTATTACCCTGAAAAATCCCTGGGAGCATATCCTTTACATTAATATCGACTTCCTCCAACGAAGAACCGGCGATGATCTCAAACGAGGGAAAGCCTTTGTCGCGAACATCCACCTCAACAGACCGACTATCAAGGCTACCGTCATGCAACTGCGTACGAAATTTCTCTCGGGTAGTTTGAGCATAGTCACGGGCAACTTCAGCTTCAGCACTCTGCCCTGCTGGCTTAACAGGAGGTAAAAGTAAATCAAGAAGGCGTTCTTCAGCACTTTGCTGAGCCTTTTCTTTGACTTGAATCAGTCTCTCTTCGCGCACCATGTCAACGGTGAGCTCAACCAGGTCACGTACCATCGATTCAACATCACGTCCCACATAACCAATTTCGGTGAATTTTGACGCCTCAACTTTCAAGAACGGCGATTGCGTCAACCGAGCTAATCGTCTCGCGATCTCAGTTTTGCCAACACCAGTCGGACCGATCATAAGAATATTCTTCGGTGCAACTTCTTCGGCTAGATCAGCTGGTAATTTCTGCCGTCTCAGCCGGCTTCTTAACGCCACGGCGACGGCCCGCTTGGCCTTATTTTGACCAATCACGTACCGATCGAGCTCCACCACAATCTCTCGGGGTGTCAGTTTATCGACCGTCGAGCCAGCTGAGGTTGGCAAATAAATCGGCACTAGCTACGGTTCCACAAATTTATTAATCCTGTCACAAACAAACTCCATCGTGCTTGGTCAGCACACTTGTCACAATTCTTCAATCGTAATTGAATCATTGGTGTAGATGCAGATGTTTGCCGCAATGTTCATTGCCTGCTCGGCAATCGCATGCGCGTCGAGCGAAGTGTGCTGAGCCAAAGCTTTGGCCGCTGCTAAGGCGTATACTCCACCTGAACCGATTGCAATAATTCCTTCATCGGGCTCAATAAGATCTCCAGTACCAGACAACAAGAAGGTTGACGACTTATCCAGCACAAGCAACATCGCTTCTAAACGCCTGAGCAAGCGATCAGTGCGCCAGTCCTTGGCCAACTCAACGGCTGAACGTTCTAGATTCCCCCGATACTCTTCTAACTTTGCCTCGAACCGAGCAAACAACGCGAAAGAATCAGCTGCTGACCCAGCGAATCCTGCAAGTATCTGATCGTTATACAGTCGTCGAATCTTACGAGCGCCCTGCTTGACAATTGTGTTCGCAAAAGTGACTTGACCGTCGCCTGCCATAACGGCACGCCCCTGGTGTCTCACGGCTAAAACCGTTGTGCTGTGAAATGAGTCGGAAACGGAAGGCATCAGTTCTCTATTTCGATTTACCGCGAGTCTAGTAGATGCATGAAAACGCTGTCAACGTCGCGGAAATAATCAATTCTCAAAATTTCCTCGAATCAAAAGCGACCGATCAATCATAAATTCGCCGAACTTGACCCAAGGGTCACTACGATGTTTGGCAAATAGACTAATCTTGACATCCTGAAATAATCGGTGCTCCATCAGTTCCCGCCGTGGTTGAGTCCCCGTGAAGCCCAAGCCTGATTGCATGACGAATGCAGGGGTTGTGAATCCTGGCTCAAGGCCTGCAAAATCAATGGCGGAAATTGTTGAACTGCCAAGCTCTTCTGGATCTTCCGTGCCGTCAGCCATCACCAAGCGAAAAGAACCAAGGAGTTGAACCGTACTAACATTCTCCTCAATTACATTATGGAGTTTAAATGAAATACCCGGGACAATCTTGTTCTTCCCATCTTCAAGAATTCCTGCGTCAAACCACCCGGTCGTTATATCAGTAACGACGAGTGCCTCGGTGATATCAATCGACGGGCTGCATCCCGATCCAAGGCTCGTCACTCCTAGCACGAAGAGTCCAACGGGGCAGAGCCGCCGCCACCATCTAGTTGGTCTTGAAGAATTCATCTACATCGGATTGTAGATCAGATTTCGCCTGTCTCAATCCGCTTTATCGCATCCTCGCGTAAAAGTTCTCCAGCTCGGAAGGCGATTAAGTCAGACCCGAGAATCTTCAGCATCATTTTCATGCCTCCTGGGGTATCATTCGGTGAAAATGGAGCGACGGTTGCGACGACCAGCCAATCATCGCCACCGAGTAGGATCGCATCGCTATGATCAAGTATGACGGCCGTGACTTCGGCCGCGACCTGGGCCGCGTATTCCGCTTGAAGATCTTCCTCGCTCGCAACGAGGACCTCACGATCGACCAGTGTTGCCCCTGTCGGAGTCGGAGATAGGGGCAGCGGTCGTGGAAAGGCTAGAAGTGCCCGTTCAAAATTTTCCATTAATTGCTCGTCATCAAACGAACGCATTTTCTCTCTGAGCACTGGAAGCGCTTCTTCAAGATTGGCGGCGATGCGTCCCCTGAGATCCAATTGGTTCAAACGGCGAAACACCCAGTTGAGACTAGGACGAAGCATCGGCACTTGAACGTCAAAAAAGACGCCATACCCATCCAACCTAAAGCCATGTGCCCGTGCAACCCCCGCAAAATTAATCCTACTACTTGGATCAGACGTCTCTATCCGCGAAGCGAATTGCTCTGCACCATGCGTCACTGCCTGTTCGAAAACGCGTTCCATGATGCGCAATTGGTATCGCGAGTCGATCTTCTCATTTGGACTCGCTTCCGATGAAAGAACGGCCGGATTACCTCGGGCAACCCAAGACGCATCGGACATTTCAATCTCAACTCGATCGGGCTGGATGAGCATGTCAGGACGGGAATACACCACCAAGTACTGATTCAGCAGTTCGTGGGCGAGCTCTTCCAACGTTTCCTGCAAACGCTGCCCCCTGAGAAGGTCGTGACGTTTCCCGCCGGTCCTCTCAGTTCCACGGTCGAGGACCATGTCGCGATACCGTGCGTTCGTACTAAGTCCTGCACCGCTTGAAGTTAAGACCACGGCATGCAGACTTGCCCCACTTTCATAGACGCCTTTCAAGACCGCCTGATAAGACCGGCTACTGTAATCAATGCCCTCAGCCGTCACGACGAGAATGGTGGGACGCGTCGTATTCCGACGGGTCAACCCACGCGACGCGTTCAGAATCGTATCCAGGAGATGGCCACCACTCATCGGTCGTGGAAAGATCCGTTTGACCGCAGCTTGCAGTTCTCCAGGGCTGTTCCGATAGTCAGTAACAATGGTTGGCCTGTCGCCAATCGTGAACAAGGCCATCTCGTGAGGACCAGCCATCATCTTTACAAATGATTCAAGGCCAGCCCGCAGATCCCGCAGGTACGGGCGAACCGCTTCACTATTGTCGACAACCAATGCGATTTGGAACGAGCCGCCCGCTTTCGTGACACTTAACACTTCACGCCGTATGCCATCCTCACGAACAATGAATGCATCGGCAGCGAGGCCAACGACGGGGTTATCTTGTTGATCCAGCACACTCACATAAATCTGCTGATCACTAGCGGAAGCTTGGAACGACTCGGCAACAGTGCTTGTTGGTGTCGTCAACACTTCGGCCACTCCCATATTCGCTGCTAACAGTGGAAGCGCCAAGACGTTTAGCGCCAACAAGGCCAGAACATTAGATATCAGTGTTCTCACAACCACCACCCCCTAAGCTATCTTCCTGCCACAAGCACGAGATAATCCATCAGTTCATGATGCTGGACAACTTCTGCCTCGGTAAATCCCTGAAGTTGTCCTAGCTGTTGGTCGATCTGAAACAAATCAGCCTGTCGTTGAACCTCGGTTTCACGTAGCAACTGTGCAAAACGAAGTGCCAGTTCGCGTTGTTGACGTTGTTCGCTCTCGTCTACCAAACCTTGCACGCGTTCAACGAGTGCGTCATCAGTCATGCCGGTGCGACTACCTTCATCTCCAAGTTCCGCATTCGCCAGCGAAACCTCAGAAGCAGAAACAGCCTGGCTTTCAGCAAATTTCTCTCGCAGTCCTTCGGCTAACGTCTCGAATTCCTTCCGCCACTCTGGCTCCGCGCTTTCAAGTACAGGCGCGGTAGTTGGTCTCGTCCAACCTGTCCGCACGAGGAGACCTTCCGAGCCGTACGTGATCTCAAGATTAGCCAATGAAACAGCCACAGCAGTCACCAGCAACGCAGCTGCTGCCAACCCAAAGGTGCGAACGGGCTGTGAATGCCACCACGGACTAGACCCAGAATCATTACGACTGACAAGTTGAAATTGAGGTTCAGATTCTGCTGGCACCCACTCGGTCAGCATGCTGCGTACGCCCTTCAATTCGTCAATCTCCTGCGCACAAGCAGCGCAAGTGATTAAATGGCTGGATATCTCTTCCCGCTCCTCTGCACTACACTCGTCATAGAGATAAGCGATGAGGCTTACCTTATTTCCACATAAATTTAATCGCTTCGAACCCATTATGATTCCCTTGCTGATAACTGATTAACACGTGATTGACTCAGTCCAGCCTCTACCCGGACCGAGGAGTTGGAGAGTCCCAATCGTCTGAACTCCCCTCGCAGTTGACTTAGCCCGTGATACACCCGCGTTTTAATTGTGCTCTCTGGACAATCCAATAAATTCGATATCTCTTGAAACGTAAATCCGTGGTATTCCTTCAGCACAATTGCTGTCCGCTGTTCCTTGGAAAGAACTTTCATCGCCTTCGCAACCACGCCGCCTAATTCTCGACGTTCTACTAGATCTTGAATTGATTCGGATGTATCGTCGGCCGGAGCCAAATCAAGGATGTCAATACCTTCTGGTGCGGCAACAACTGGTGTTCGACGCTCCCGACGCACCCAGTCACGACACAAGTTGATCGCGATACGATAGAGCCACGACGAAAACTTGGCCTCACTCCTGAATTTTTTTAACCCTCGGAATGCCCGCAGAAAGGTTTCCTGACAGACGTCATGGGCATCGTCTTCCCGACCGATCAGGCGATAGGCAAGTCGATAAATTGGCCGTTCCCATCGCTGCATGAGCGCATTAAAGCTCTCAGTATCACCCTCAACACATCGGGCGACAAGTTCCTCATCGGTCCAACTCATCGTATCCACCAATGTCCCCATTAATGACACATCCTTGGTCGACGCATACCTTTGGGCTCACTTGCGACTTCTATAACTTTAGACGACACAAACCCTACAAGAGTTGGCTACACTGCCTCTTAAAATTCTCGCAAACCTTTTAAAACGATAAGTCATTGTATAAAATGACTTTATCTGTTTCACGCAATGATCCAATTATCTTCAGTTACAAAAGCCTTCGGTAATCAAGTGCTCCTAGAGCGAGTGAGCTGGCAGATCTCGGTCGGTGAACGTGTTGGTCTTTGTGGTCCGAATGGTGCTGGCAAGACGACTCTCCTACGAATGCTTGTTGGCTCGGAACAACCTGACGAAGGAAGAATTATTTTATCAAACGATCTGAAAGTCGGTTATCTACCACAGGATGGTCTCGCTCATTCCGGTTGTACGCTCAATGAAGAAGTAAGCAAAGCGTTCCAGCCCCTACTTGATATACAGGGTGAGATGCACTTGCTTGAGGAACAACTTGGCGATAAATCAGTGCCGACTGAGGCGTATAACGAAAGGTTGTCACGATACAGCGATCTCCAGGAAATATTTCGTCGTCGTGAAGGCTACATGATCGATCTCAAGGTCGCGACAGTCCTGCGCGGTTTAGGCTTCACCGACAGTGAGTTCACTCATCAAACCCATACTTTTTCTGGTGGCTGGCAAATGCGAATCGCCTTGGCCAAGCTTTTACTGAGTCGTCCAGGATTGCTACTACTGGATGAACCGACGAACCATCTAGATCTAGAAGCCAGAAATTGGCTTGAAGACTATCTTAATGATTACCCTCATGCAGTGATACTCGTTTCACATGATCGGTTTTTTCTTGATGCAGTCGTTACCCGCATTGTCGATGTCGGTGCTAGATCATTGACAAACTATACCGGCAACTACACCAGCTATTTAACAGAACGTGATGCACACTTGAACCGTCTCCGAGAACGCAAGCGTCGACAGGACGAAGAGATCGCGCGGATTAGACAGTTCGTAGATCGGTTCCGTTACCAAGCCACAAAAGCAGCTCAGGTGCAAAGTCGAGTGAAGATGCTGGACAAGTTTGTACCAATCGATGTCCCACCAGAACGGAAGCGAGTCCACTTTACGTTTCCCACGTGTCGACAAAGCGGACGTCAGGTTCTCGAATTGCAGGATATTCAAAAGTCATATGGCGAGAATGTTGTGGTTCGCAAGGCGGCTCTGTTCGTGGAACGTGGCAACCGAATAGCTATCGTCGGGCCTAATGGAACTGGCAAATCAACCTTAATGCGTATATTGGCCGGAGTCGAATCGCCAGACGCCGGCCAGCGTCATCAGGGCCATAACGTAATCACCGAATACTTTGCTCAAGACGAAGCGGACCAGCTTGAAGGCTCGCTGACCGTGCACGAAACGTTGGCAGCTGGAGCACCACTTGAGGCGGTGCCGACGATCCGTAACCTCCTGGGTGGATTTCTGTTTTCTGGTGATGACATCCATAAAAAGGTAGGCGTACTATCGGGCGGCGAACGAACGCGGCTGGCAGTCGCCCGGATGCTGCTGCGACCAGCAAACACCCTACTTCTGGATGAACCCACTAATCATTTAGACATAGATTCGACTGACGTACTTCTTGAAGCCCTTGCGGCCTTCAAAGGTACACTCATTTTTGTTTCGCATGATCGTTATTTCGTTGATCATTTGGCAACACAGATTATCAACGTCGACACTGGCGACGTCTTGATTTATCCGGGCAGTTATGAGGAATTTCGGTGGAGTCAACTCGAAAATCAAAAACCTAGAGATCAGATTTTTAAAAGTAGATCACGGAAATCCGAACAGGTCAGCGCAGGTAAAAAGCATAAACAAGCCATTACCAAAAAGCGAAAGGCTCAACGCACTGTTGAGACTCAACAGAAAAAAATTACCGATCTTGAGCGACAGATCTCTGAGCTGGAAAAAACCCTTAAGCAGCTTGAGTTGAGGATGGCCGAACCAGGATTTTATGACGACCCTAAAGCATCTCAGCCAACCATTAACCACCACCGAACGCTCATGTGGCAAGTTGGTGATCTAATGCATCAGTGGGAAGAACTCCAACTCAAGGCAGGTGTCGAACGCGCTGGCGAGTCCTAAACTTGCACACCATGAAAACTACGCCGTTTAAGCACGAGGGTGCGTTTTCTTATACAACGCAAGCAACTGGGCTGCATTGACATGCGTATACCTCTGTGTGGTGCTGAGCCGCGCATGTCCTAGCAGTTCTTGAATGGCACGTAGATCGGCTCCGCGTTCGAGTAAGTGTGTCGCAAACGAATGCCGAAGTGCGTGTGGACTGATACCTGACCGGTCGCCGCACTCAGAAACGTATCGACGTACCAAACGATCAACACTCCTAGTGGACAACCGCCCTCCTCGATAGTTAAGAAATAACGGATTGTTTCGGCGCCGTGCAAGATGAATACCCGCAGGGCTTGTCCCCTGCTTAGAATGACCACCAGCCATTAGTGCCGTCCGGTCTTTTAGATAAGATCGGATAGCAGCAGCGGCCCGCCGATGAAACGGCACCTCACGCTCTCGTCCTCCCTTTCCCTGCACGCGAACCAATCGACCATTAAGATCGATATCTTCAAGATCTAGACTCACGAGTTCGCTCAAGCGGAGCCCGGAAGCGTAAAACAACTCAAGGATAGCCTTGTCTCGTCGTCCCAAAGGCTGAGTCGCGTCTGGCATACTCAACAACTGTTCTACTTCACCCATTTCAAGATGAGCGGGAATCTTATGTTCAAGTTTTGGTGTCCCAACCAATGCGCCAGGATCACCAGCAATCTTCCCCTCGAGCCTGAGATATCGACCAAAGACGCGTATGGCTGCCAACTTTCTGGCTGAAGAAGAGCGTGAGATACCTCGGCGATAGAGTTCAGCCATAAAAGCCCTTACTGCTAGGTCCTCGAACTCACTGACCGGAACCGAAGACGATTTTCGCCCCAATTGAACTGCCAAAAATTCAATGAATTGGGATAGATCGCTCTCATAGGCACGTGCAGTGTGCACTGATACGTTACGGTTCAACCGTAAATGCTCAAGAAATGAATGCAGGTGGTCGTACATTTACTTGCCTTCCACTATCTTGACACCAGACAGACAAATCACTCAACGCGCGTTCAGCCATAGCCTGGCGACGCATTGATCGGCGGCGCGGCCCTTTAATGAGCGGCGGTAATAACCCAAAAGTCATATTGGTAGGTTGATAGTTTTTCGAATCCGCGTGGGCAACATAGTAAGCCAACGCACCCAATGCAGTGGTGCGCGGTAGGCTACGTGGAACCTGACCATGACAGAGTGCCGCAGCATTAAGTCCCGCAATCAAGCCTGAGGCTGCACTTTCTACGTATCCTTCCACTCCCGATATCTGTCCAGCAAAGAACAAGTCAGCACGACGCTGTGTTTGCCAAGTCTCTTGCAACACACTTGGAGCATTAATGTAAGTATTGCGATGAATCATACCGAAACGAACAAATTTTGCGTTCGCAAGACCCGGAACAAGCCGTAGCACTCGCTCCTGTTCTGCCCACTTCAACTGTGTCTGAAACCCAACCAAGCTGAAATGGTCAGCAGCCAAATTGTCTTGACGTAGTTGAACCACGGCATAGGCCTCATGTCCGGTATGAGGATCGACCAAGCCAACCGGCTTCATTGGACCAAATCGCAATGTGTCGATTCCGCGACTAGCCATTACCTCAATTGGTAGACAGCCCTCGAAAAATTTCGTGTTGTCAAAATCATGAATCGTCGCTACTTCAGCGCTCTGAACAGACTCCACAAATTTAATGTACTCTTCACGAGTGAGCGGGCAATTCAAATAATCACCCCTTACTGAATCAGAATCAGACAGCAAAGTCCTGTCGTTTTGATCAACTTCTCGATCCCATCGTGAAGCTCGGAATACTACTGTTTGATCGATTGAGTCAGCAAGAACGATAGGACTGATCGCGTCATAAAAATACAAATGGTCTGTGCCCACAAACCTAGCGACCTCGTCTGAAAGCGAGGCTGCCGTCAGAGGCCCCGTAGCAATTATTACAGGTTCCAATGGATCGCAAGGCGGAGGGATCTCATGAATCTCCTTACGTTGGATCGTTACCAGTGGATGCGCCTCAAGTACGGACGTCATCTGATCGGCAAATTGTGTCCGATCTACTGCTAGAGCCGTCCCTGCTGGCACACTTGTTTGATCCCCGATCTTCATCACTAGTGACTTGAGTTGCCGCATCTCTGCCTTCAAGAGACCGACTGCGCTTGTAAGTGTGTCTCCCCGGAACGAATTACTACAGACCAGTTCTGCCAAACGGTCCGTTTGATGGACAGCTGTGCCCTGCTTGGGTCGCATTTCATAGAGGAAAACCTCAACACCAAGCGAGGCAGCTTGCCAGGCGGCTTCGCTACCCGCCAGTCCACCACCAATAATATGAATCATGATCTGTTGGAGAGTAATCAATCAACCCAAAGCGCCAACACGATCCCACCTCGATCTGTAAGCGCTCTCAGCTTGCGGTGTTCCCCCTTAGACCGCAGCAAGCTCTTCACTTCTGATGTAATCACATTCATCGTTGTCGCAAAATACTTGACGACCGTGACGCTTCGTGGTTTTTTCAACAAGGTACTCACGCTTGCACTTCGGGCAGGCTTCGGTGAGAGGTCGCTTCCACAGCGTGAAGTCGCACTCAGGATAATTACTACAGCCGAAGAATGGAATATTTCGGCGCGTCTTGCGTTCAACTATATCCCCGCCATCTTTTGGACAACTCACACCAGTGCTTTTGAGTTTCACATACTTACAAGTTGGATAGCTGCTGCAGGCTGTAAATTCACCGAAACGACCTTGCTTAATCACTAGTTGCGACTCACACTTCGGGCACTTTTCCTCGAGCAACTGATCAGGTTTCGCCGCGGAAAGACCCTGCTTGGTTTCAATAATCTTCCGGGTAGTTTTGCAATCGGGATAGGCCGAACACGCCAGAAACTGACCAAATCGGCCACGTTTCACAACCATTGGTTTGCCACAATTCTCGCAGTCTTCGGCCTCTTCATCCTGACTTGGCTCGGTAGTCTCTAATTCACGTGTATTCTTACAATCGGGGTACGCACTACAGGCGAGAAACATACCAAAACGACCGACCTTAATGATCATCGAGGCTTTACACTTGTCACAGGTTTCATCGCTCGGCAGGCCCTCAACTTTAATATTGGGCATAGCCTTCGCTGCCTGTTCGAGATCCTTCTCGAATTTTTTGTAAAAGCTCGCAATCGTGCCTTGATAATCGGCGTCGCCATCCTCAATCTTATCGAGGCTCTCTTCCAAAGCCTTGGTGTATTCGACGTCGAGAATGTCCTTAAAGCTCTTTAAGAGCAACTCCGTAACGAGCCGACCAAGACGTGTTGGCTTAAATCGACCCTCGATCTTTGCGACGTACTCACGCATTTGCAGTACGCCAA
>Ga0310124_10000177_pt1 | contig 42482 bp, 31 predicted proteins | sample CB11b_AW_Bot5_MG_FD_203507 | JGI IMG/M metagenome (GOLD analysis project Ga0310124, IMG submission 203507) | Marine microbial communities from Western Arctic Ocean, Canada - CB11b_AW_Bot5 | ecosystem: Environmental > Aquatic > Marine > Oceanic | place: Canada: Western Arctic Ocean | collected... | reverse complement strand
GTTGACGTAGTCGACGATGTAGGGCAACCGAATGTCGGTGATCTCGGTCTCGAGATCCTCTGCCGCCAGATCGAGCTCTCCCCCCCCCTCTCCCAGCAGGATATTCTGTAGCGGAAGCTCTCCCTGTCGTTCCTCGAAGCGGAGGCGGGTGGTCCCCGAACGCTCGGCCCTGACCGTGTACCGGAGCTTTCCCAGTTCGGTCTCCACCCCGGCCGGAAGCCCCAGAGGGCCCTGCCCATCGGTGTCACAGACGAAAACACAGGAGATTGTTCCAGCCGCATCATCTACCGAAAGCCGCCACCAGTCGAATTCGGCCTCCGTACCCGGCTCGAAAAAATCAAAATGCTCGATCGAATAGCCGAGGGCGAGGCTGCCGGCCAGGACCGGAACATCACCGCGGCAATAGATCCCCAGGACTCCCTGGCCATCAAGATTCGGCGGCGGTTCCATTTCTACACGGACGGTCGCGGCTCCCTCGATAAGGGGAAGAGTCGGGGCCGAGACCTCGTTGTCTCTCACATCCATCAGCTCGGCGCTGAAAAACAGTGACCTGTCAAGCCGGGAGCGGTTGTAGAGTTCGAGAGCCAGTATGTTTTCACCCGGCCGCAGCGACTCCCGGCAAAGAAAAACATCCTCAGCGATTCCGCCGCGGTGATAGCGAGCGTAGGAGGAGTCCGCAATGGCGAAGCCCGGATCTCCAAGCCCCCTGCGAGCCACCTCCAGGCCGTTGATAGAGGCGACGAATCCATCGTTGTAATCGATTCTCAAAAGAAGCGCGCTCACCGCGGCCGGGTCTGAAATATCGAACCTGTGCCTGGCGTAGAAGACTCGCCGCTGGTTCAGAATCATGTCGAGCTCGGTCGAGACCGTCGCCGAGCCGAACCCGATCCCCGACTGCCCCTCTTGCCAGGACGCGTCATCGAATGTTTCCCGGCTCCAGCCGTCCGCGGGAGCATCGAGGGAATACCAATACCTCCAGGAAGCTCCGGCTGGCACCAGGGTAGCCGACCTCTGCAGCCCGCAGTCAAGCTCATCGGGGGTCGGATCGCCCCCCGGGATGGCATAGGGCGGCGCGGGAGCGATGCCATCCGCCAACGCCAGCGCAAAGGCGTCGAAATCCTGCAGATCAAGAAGCCCGTTATCATTGAAATCCGCCGCATCCGGACACGGCAGGGCAAGACCCTCCCGGTGAACCCTCAAAAGAGTCAGCGCATCCTTCAGGTCAACCTCGCCTCCCTTGGGGCCATCTTCAACCAGGTCTCCGCGAATAAAGCTTCCTGCCAGAACCGGCGGATTTTCCTCGACGCAGAAGGGTTGCTCCCGCAGCAGGCTGGTCTGGTGAATCGGAGCAGGGTTGCCTTCGTTGGAGGTGAAGAAATCCCGGTCATCCAGGTCAAAGCAGATCGACTCGCTCTTGGGCTCGGCCGCGCCTGCATTGGGAAGCACAATCCGCGGCTGGGTAAAGATCCTCTCGAAAGGAGCCCCCTCCGGGAGTCGATATTCCTGGACCGCGGGAAAGGTCCGCACCAGCATACGACGGCCGTCACGGGTAAGATCGGCGGCTGTCACCAGGCCTCCAATATTCATGGTGGCGATAAGAACGAGCGTCTGTACGGCACCCCCCGGGGTGCTGCTGGGAAAACGGTATACGCCGGCCGGGCCATTGACCTTGGTGATGATATAGAGAGTCCCCGTGGCGGGATGAACAATCAGGGACTCGTTATTGTAGGTTCCGGTGGGATAGCGAAAACGAATCGCCTCCGACCTCTCCGCGACCAGGCTCTGGTTGAGGTTGACTGACGGCAGGGAGGGCTCGGGCAGACGCCAGATCACCAGCTCGTTTCGATTGAGCGCGTTGTTCCCTGTATCGGCGATGAAGAGATAGGCGCGAGCAGGGTCGGGGCCGGGACCGGTGGCGATATCCTCGTAGTCGGTGTTGGAGGCGCCGGGCAGCACAACCTCAGCCACCAGGGCCCCATCTTTGCGGACCGCGAACAAACGCGCCGTGTCCTTCGAGTCATTGTGAACCCAGAAATAGTCCCGGCGCCCGGTGATGGGAACCATCCCCGAAACTTCATCAATCCTTAAATCGCTGATCGTTCCAACGCGGACCGGCCGTGAATACTCCTGCGCCGCTACACTCCCCTGGCGCCAGGATGCGAACCATACCAGCAACAAGCAGGAGAGGCGAACGAAACGAAAAATACACCTGGAACAGGCGACTGGAAACACCATCTCTATCCCTCCATCAACCCCAAGTATGCCCGGATTTCAGGCAGGTTCACCTGATTTCCCAGACGGGTTCCCAGGTAATCCGCCACCCGAGGCCGTCAGCCGCAGCTGGTATAGACCTCGCAGCCCTGGTCCCCGGGACCTCCCTCCGCATCGGAGTCCGTCCCGCAGGCCTCCCCCCCGGGCGCGGGAGGCGCCTGGCCTCCCAGGAAGAGATAGGACAATACGAAGATCCCATCAGTAATGTCGAGGGAGCCGTCATTGTTGGCATCCCCTGCCTCCCTGCAGGCCGGCAGGTCGCCGCCAAGAAAGAGCGCGCCGAACAACCGCAGGCTGTCGGATATTCCAAGCTGACCGTCATCATTGGCATCTCCGCGCCGGAAGGCGGGCCGGGAGGTGGAAGCCGTAACAACCACCTCGATGCTGGCGGTATTGTTGTCGTCATCGATTTCCTCTGTCGAAGAGCTCACCCGCGCGACCACCACGTAGGTCCCGGAGGCGGCATTCGGGCTGACCTCGACGGGAAAGAAAAGGTTCGAGCCGAAATTGGGCTGCAGGTCCTCGATCAGGAAACACGACACTCCGCCAGGGTTCACACCGCATTCATCTCCCGGAATGTCGCCCGTCATCCCCTCGGGGAGCAGAAGCTCAATCCGCACATCAGCGGCGTCCCTGGATCCCAGGTTGAAGGCCGCAACCGTATAGGAGAGGCTCCCGCCGACCGCCACCGACTCTTCCGAAGCCTCGATGGTAACTCCGAGGTCAGGAGCGGGAAATGAATCGGACTCACCGGGGTTGCTGGGGAAATCTCCGCCGAGCACCGGCTCTCCCTCGGTCCAGTCGCAGCCTGCCCCGAGCTCCTGTCCGTTGGTGTAGCCGTCCCCGTCGGAGTCCAGCTCACAGATGGCCTGCCAGTCGACATTCCCATTGACCAGGGTCCTGTCGACATCCAATCCAAAGGCGTTACGCGGGCCTCCGCCAAAACCTTCGTGACAGGAGGTGCAGCCCATCTCGAAACCGTTAGGAAGCTGCGCCACCCGGAAGCTGCGCGCGCTGGCGACCGGCGAGGCGTCCAGGAGGATCAGGAAAACAAAGACTCCCGGGTAAAGATGACACGGCATCTGCAGACTCCTCAGCTAAAACGGGTAATCATTCGCCGCGCTCCGCCAGGGCGGCTTCCTGTGTGAAAACCTGGGCCGCGAGCTGCCCCCCAGATAAACACTACCCCTATCTTATAGCCTGCCAGGAGCGCCCCGAACCGTTTTTGATAAAAGAACCGTTTTTGATAAATCAGTCTTCCTCAGCCGGATGAACCAGGTCGATCCACCAGCCGAGATCCCGCGAATACTCAGCCGAGAGGTCGTGTTTCACCAGCTGGCGGTGAAAGCTCGCGGCGCCGAGCTTGCCCAGGTCGGCCGCCTCGGCATCGGAAAACCTCTCTGTTGGATCAATCGCTATCATCTTCGTACAGAGCTCGAGAAGATCGAGACGAAGGTCGAGATGGTCGTAGCGAGGTATATACTCAACCAGCTCATCAGGTAAACGCAGCTTCTTCTCGAGGAGTTGATCAAGGGTCTTGCATTCCTTGAACAGCAGCTTGCCCGTCAACATCTCAATCAGCACATAGCCGAGGCTGGCAATGTCGGAGCGATAGCGCACATCCCTCTCCCTGATCAGCTCCGGAGCCATGTAATAGGGCGTACCGCGAATCTCCGCCTGCTGATCGACCTGGCGCTCGCAGGACGAGTCCATGTCGATCAGCTTCTTCGTACCCGTCCGCTTGATCATGATGTTCGCAGGCTTCAGATCGCTATGGATGATCTCGTGATGATGAAGGGAAGACAGCCCGGCGAGACAGCCTCGCAGAATATCTACGGCGACCGCGGGTCTCAGCATGCAGTGATCCTCCCCGGGGGAGACCAGGATATCGTTCAGACGCTCCCAATCCGCTTTTGTGACCCGCGCCCGGGATGCCCTGTAGAGCTTTGTGTCGAGGAGCTGGCGAAGGTCCAATCCATCGACCCATTCCATGACCATGACCCGGGTGTCCTCCAGTGCGACAAAGTCACGAATGTTCACCAGGTTGTCCTGCTGGATTTCGCTGATCTTCTGGCCCTGGTGGGCGATGCGCTCCATCTCCTTTAAATGGCTGGCCTCCGGCATCGACTCATCCCGGGCATAGAGCTTGATGGCGACCTTGGTCGAGTAACCATCGACTCCCTCTCTGAGCGCCAGGTACACGACCCCCTGGCCGCCGCTACCCAGCTTCCGCAGGATGCGGTAGCGAGCATTCCAGCTCATCTCCTCACTGGGCTCGGCAACCCTGGCAGGAGCCGCCTGCCTCTCCAGGGCACCGTGATAGGACAACATCAGGGTGCGCGCGTCAGGATCAAATTCCTGCCGGCCGACCTCTCGGTTTGTATCGTCGGAAGACGGTGAAGACGAGGACATGCGTTACCTGGACCAATGAACAACTATCAAGAGAGAACAGTATAGGACTGGCCCCGGCCCTTCGCCATTCCACTTTGCCCGCCGGCACTCTACAATACCCCATCGAACGCGGACGCTCCCACGCAGGATGGGGAGCCCCTTCAGCAGGCGACAAGGAGACTTCCAGACCATGGCTTTCAAATACGCTCTCTGCAGCGAGGTTTTCAGCACGCCGCTGAGCGAGACCATAACCCAGATCGCTATGGCGGGCTTTGACGGCATTGAGATCGCTCCCTTCAACGCCGCCGACTCGGTCGAGGAGGTCAGCGCGGACCAGCGCTCTGAGCTCCGCAGGCAGGCCGAGGGCGCCGGCCTCGAGATTGTCGGCCTGCACTGGCTCCTGGTCTCGCCGCCGGGACTACACCTGACCACCGAAGACTCGTCCATCCGCGACCACACCACCGGCTATCTACAGGCCCTGGCGCGATTCTGCAGCGATCTCGGAGGCAAGGTCATGATCTTCGGCTCGCCCAGGCAGAGGAATCTCGGAGATGGAGAAGACCCGCGGAGCGGCTTTGACCGGGCCGCCGAAGCGCTGAAAGAGGTCGGCCAGACCTGTGAAGACCTTGGGGTCCAGCTGCTGCTGGAGGCCCTCAGCCCAGCCGAGACCAACTTTCTGCAGACCATCGAGCAGGTGCTCGAGCTGCGGGATGCCATCGACAGCTCCGGAATCGGCTATATGCTCGATTGCAAAGCCATGTCCTCGATGCCCGAAGGTATCGAGGGGACCATCCTTCGGCACGGAAAAGACGCGGGTCACTTTCACGCGAACGAACCCGATGGAAAGGGACCGGGAATGGGTGGCCTCGACTTCGCCCCGATCCTCTCCTCTCTCGCGGAAAGCGGCTATGACGGCTGGGTCTCAACCGAGCCCTTTGACTACAAGCCCGACCCCGCGACGGTTGCAGCCACCGCTCTTCAAACCCTTCGCAAGGCGGCCGGAGCTGAATGATCCGGGTACGGAAAAAAGATAATACGGGCAGGCGGCCGAGAGCGCTGAAGAGGGCTCTCCTGCAGATGTTCCTGGCCTGCACCATCGCCTGCGAGAGGCCAGCCCATTGCGAAGAGAAGAAGGGTGGCGCCGACTGGAGCGCTGTCGCTCGCTCCATCACAATCCATCGGGATTCCTGGGGCGTGCCTCACATCTACGGGCCGACCGATGCGAGCGTGGTCTTCGGACACCTCTACGCCCAGGCGGAGGACAACTTCTGGCAGATCGAAGAAAACTTCATCCTCGCCACCGGGCGCGCTGCCGAGGTGCATGGAGAGGAGGCGCTGCCGGGGGACATCCTGGTGCGAGCTCTCGAGGTAGAGCGCCTCTCGATGGAGGAATATGAACGCTCCGCTCCCCGCCTGCGGGTGCTCTGCGATGCTTTCGCCGCGGGACTCAATTACTTCCTCGAGAAGAACCCGGGTGTCAAGCCAAGGCTGCTGAAACGCTTCCAACCCTGGCACGTCTTCGCCTTCTGCCGCTATGGACTCTATGTACAATTCGTACTGCGCAGAGAGGGAATCAGCGGCCGCAACGTCCAGGGAACTCTGAAAGAGTTGCCCCCTGAACACAGCCAGGGGTCGAATATGTGGGCGATCGCTCCCTCGAAAACCGAATCGGGCCACGCCCTCCTCTTCATCAACCCCCACCAGCCCTACTTCGGACCGGGTCAATTCTACGAGGGACACCTTCACAGCGAAGAGGGCCTGAACATGTCAGGGGCTGCCTTCTTCGGCTCTCTTGTACCGACCCTTGGACACAATGAGAAGCTCGGCTGGAGCCACACGGTCAATTATCCCGATATTGCCGATCTCTACGTGGAGACCTTCGACGACCCCCAGGACCCGCTGGCCTACCGCTGGGGCAAAGAACGCCGCCGGGCTGAACAGTGGAGCGAAACACTCAAAATTCTCGGTCCGGATGGTACCAGGGAGAAGCTCTACCAGTTCCGCAAAACCCATCATGGACCCATCGTCGGAACTCATAAGGGAAAGCCCGTCAGTCTCAGGCTCTCCCGGTTCGTGAAGGGCGGACAGATCGCCCAGTGGTACGCGATGAGCCGGGCGGGATCTCTCGATGAGTTCAGGAAAGCCATCGAGCCGCTCGCCATCCCGATGTTCAATATCATGTACGCCGATCGTGAAGGGAATATTTTCTACGTCTACAACGCAGCCGTCCCCCGAAGAGCTCCCGAGCTCAACTGGAACGAGCCCGTCGACGGCAGCGACCCCGGAACCGAGTGGCGCGGCTACCACCCCCTCGCTGAGCTGCCCCAGCTCCTCAATCCCCCCAGCGGATTCCTGCAGAACTGCAACCAGACCCCCTTCACCACGACCATTGGAGACAACCCCCGGCCCGGCGATTTCCCCCCCTATATGGTGACCGAGAAGGACAATCCCCGGGCGAAAATCTCCCGGCGGCTGCTCTCTCGCAAAGAAAAATTCACCTTCGATTCCCTCTGCGAGGCGGGCTTCGACACCACGGTGCTGCTTGCCGAGGAACAGATACCGGGAATCGTCAGGGCCTGGGAGCTGGCAAGAAGAAGCGACAGGAGGCTGGCCAAAAAGCTGGAGGGAGCGGTCGCTGAGCTGAAGAAATGGGATCGTGTCGCGCGGGTTGATTCCACCGAGATGACGCTCTTCGCCGTCTGGGCCGAGCTCGGCAAGTTCAAGCTCAACCCGCGCAAAGACCCGCGCACAGCGCTGCGCAACCTGGCCCGGGCAATGGCCGGGCTGCGGTGGCATTTCGGCACCTGGCATGTCCCCTGGGGCGAGCTCAACCGGCTGCAGCGAATTCCGCCGGCCGGGGAGCCGGGCTTCAGTGATTCCGCCCCCAGCCTGCCCATCGCCGGAGGGCCCGGCTGGCTGGGCATGGTCTTCAATTTTTACGCCCGCCGGGTTGATGGACAAAAGAAGCGTTACGGAGTCGCTGGCCACTCCTATGTGAGTGTCGTCAACTTTGGCCCGGCCGCAAGGGCTCGCTCCATCCTCGTCTTCGGTCAAAGCGCCGACCCGGACTCGCCGCACCACCTCGACCAGGCGAAGCTGTTCGCCCGCAAAAAGTTCAAGCCCGCCCTCTTCTCACGCGAAGAGATCGAGAAAAACTCTCTGCGGGTGTACCATCCGGGTGAAGAGGCCGGAAATACCGGTCGCCAGGACGATAAGACCGGGGGAAAACGATGAAGACGTGCTATCCGACAGCAGGTATCCGCGCACCAGCCGCAGGTCGCCTGGCCCTCGGCCTGTTCATCCTCCAGGCTCTCTTCCTCGCGCCGGGATGGGCTGCCGGCGCCCAGGATGCCGGGCTCGGCGAGACGGAGCTCGAAAAGCGGCGCAAGGCGCTCGACACCTGGGTCTTCGAGCCGGTCTCGCTGGAAAATTCCGCCTATGTGTTTCACATGGACAGGCATACCTCGAGCTTCCGATTGAGTGTCCGCAGATCGAATGTCGGGTATTACTCCTCCTGGAACCGTAAGGGCTTCTGCTCCATCCTGCTGAAAAACGGCGAGACCGTACCTGTCGACAAGGTTGAGAACCTGAATGCGAGCTCGGATCGAATTCGCTTCCGTGCGGGATCGAGCAGCCGCGAGCTGCCGCCCATCTGGCTCGAGTGGCGTAAGATCAGGGACGGAAACCAGCTTTCACTCGCCTTTGATGTCCCCGAGGAAAGCCGAGCGCGGGTCTCCGGGCTGCGCCTGCTGGACAGGTCTCTCTGGGTCAGCGATTCCGACAACGGAGAGCTCCTCCTGCCGCGCGGAGTCGGGGAGCTCCATCGCGCCACGGAAGCCGGCCCGCTCGAGATCAGGCTGGACCGGCCCCTGGCACCCGGCAACGAGACCTCTGGAAGTGCCTACTCCCTGCCGGTCATCGGACTCAGCCGTCTCGCCGGGGCGCTGGCCTTCTGCTGGAGCGATCCGGAGGCCGCACTCACCATCAAGCGTGAGGCGGTGGCGGATGAAAAATTTCCGGGCAGGCGAGGCATCTTCACCAGCGCTGATTTCAGCGGCCACTCGGGCGAGCTGACCTTCCTTGTCCCGACAGAGATCAACATGGAGATCATGGAGACCGCGAGGGTCTACGCCCATTGGGTGCAGGGCAGCAGGAACCTCGACTCCCTGCGATTCAAGACCGCGAAAAGAGAGGACCTCAGGACGTTTATCGGCGCGGCCATGTGGCGCCCCTCGATGACGGCTGACGCCAGGGGGCCCCTGGCCAGCCGGAAGGTCCGCTACGACTTCAAGCAGCTTGCCGCGATCTCCGGCCATTGGAAAGAAACCCTTGGCATCGACCACGCCCTGGTGATCCCGGAGGACTGGCTGGCGACAGGAGCGGGAGAGGACGGGCGGCTCACGCGCTGGAACGCGGCGGGAGAATGCGGGGGCAACTCGGAGCTGTCAAAGGCCGCCGAAGCGATTCGGTCCAGGGGACATCTCTTCGGCCTGGGGGTAGATCTCGATCAGCTCTACAACCCGCCGCCCGAAAAGATCCTCAACCGCTCGGAAGCCTGGGGCGCCGCCGCCGATGTGGTCAGAACGACCGACAGCTTCAACAACCTGGCTGCGATCTGCGACCCCCAATTACTTTTCATCAACGAGACAGGAGGCCTGGATCCCGGCCGGCAGGACTGGGGCCTGCTGCTTGCAAGCAGGGCTGACCTGCTGAGCGAGGCGGAAAAGATCTTCGGTCTCGTGGGGATTTCGCACGCTCTTCCAGCCGACCTTCACACCGTCTCTCTCTTCGACAGGACCCTGCGGTCAAAGCTTACCGCTGCCTCCTCACCGACCGTCTTCCCGCTGGTCCCGGCAATCTACGGACACGTGGCGAGACTTGGCTTCGGCGGGGCTGACGCCCTGGGCCCCTCCGACGCGGCCGGGTTCCTCTGCTGCCTGCTCTACGGCCAGCCGCCCGTCTACGCGCTTCCCCCGGGCCTGTATTTCGAATCGCCCGAGCAACCAGCTCCCAGCGGCAGCGGCGAAGCGGCCTCCTCGTGCTTCGCCCGGGAGGCCGGCTGGACGGCCGGGAAAAAACTCGGGGCCCACGACCTCTTCATCAAGAACACCTACGAGGTCTCCACCTGGCTCTCGCGGCTGTGCGCGCGCAACCGCCTGACGAGCCATCGATTCCTGACGGCCGATGGCTCGGTCCAGGAGAGCTTCTTCAGCGCCGACCTCCGGGTCCTGGTCAATTTCGGCAAGGCGCCCTACGAAGACAAGGAGGCAAAGGTTGTGCTGCCGCAATACGGATTCCTGGTGCGCCACCCCTTCTTTCTCGCCTTCCACGCGCTGGAGGCCGAGGGCCTCACCTACGACAGTCCCGCCTTTTTCACCGTTCGCTCGCTCGAGGGGAAGATGTATCTGCGGGCGGAGCAGGTCCGGATCTACCAGGGAATGGCCCCCGGGAAGATCAGCCTCGGCGGGCGGGTATTCGAGGTGGACCGGGAGCTGAAAACGAAGGTCTGGTAGACCGCGCCTTTCTGAGGGTACTCCTGAGCTCATGAATACAGCCCGCCTGAGAATATACGCCGCGGCCTTCTGCATGGATGCCACCGCCTATGGCGCCTTCCTGCTGCTTCCGATTAAGGCCCTGAAGAGCTTCGATGCGGACCCGTTGGAGCTGGGCCTGATTGGAACCACCATCAACGCGACCTATACGATCGTCTGCATCCTTACAGGACGCCTGAGTGACCGGGTCGGATCCCGCTCGCTCTACCTGCCGGGAGTGGCCCTTGTTTTCGCCGCGGCTCTTCCAATCGTCTATTTCAGCGACAGCCTCGCGGACCTCTACCTGGCGGCGCCTGTACTCGGGATTGGCCTGGGCTTCTACTGGGCCCCGCTCGAGCGCGAGATGGGAGAGGCCAGCGAGCCGCGCAACCTCTGGAAGACAGCGGGAACCTTCAATTGCGTGTGGGCGACGGGAATCTGCATGGGCTGCCTGCTTGGCCCCGGGCTCTACGACCAGCTCGGCTTCAAGGCCGGCGTGATCCTCCTGCTCGCGCTCAGCGGCTCAGCGCTCGCGCTGCTGGCCCCGCCGCTGCGAATAGAGCCCCGGGGTAAAGCCGATGAGCTGAAACCCACCAAGGCGGCGCCAAACAGCGCCCACCTTCTGCTGGTGGCGTGGGTGGCCAATTTTTCGGCCTACTTCGCCTTCAGCGGAATCACCTACCAGCTGCCCTACCTCGGCGAAAAACACCTGGGAATTGACGTAGCGATGATCGGCCTGCTGGCCTTCAGCATCAACCTTGCACGGTTCGGCGGTTTCTTCACCCTGCGCCGGCTCAACGGCTGGAATCATTCGCCGGCGTGGCTTTTTTCCGTCCAGCTCGTGGCCGCCGCCGCGCTTCTCACGCTCAGCGAGGTAGACAACCCTGCCTATTATTTTACCCTCCTGCCGTTGCTTGGAATCTTCAGCTCACTATCCTACTCGCTGAGCTTCTACTACGGCCTCACTGCCTCCGTGCGCGCAGGCAGAAACAGCGGGCTCCACGAGGCCGTACTGTCCCTTGGGCTGATGCTCGGCCCCCTGGCCTGCGGCGCCGCGGCGAAGCTCCTGCCGAACTGGCCCGCCGTCGCCCTCGCCGTTGCCGGTGCGGCGCTCCTGCTGGCGCTGATCGCCGAGCTCATCATCATGAAAATATACCGGGGCAGAAATGAGACGGGCTGTTAGGATAGAATGGTCCGGACTGGCCTATAGCGAATCGTTTCAGATGATGCAAGCTCTCCTCCGTCTCTCAATCATTGCCGCCCTTCTCCCGCCGCTCCTGCTTTGCGGTTGCGGGTCCATCGCGGACCTCCCCGGAGAATTCGACCGGGCGAACGGTCCCGGCAAGAACGCTGAGCAGCAACGAAACGCGGCCCGCCTCTCACGTGAAGACCTCGAGGAAAAAGAGCAGAAGCGTTTTAAAGACGGCGACCACGCAATCAGGATCAACCGAACCCTCATCTATCCCTGCCGATGGCTGCGAGCGGAAGATCTCGCGCTGACTCTTCGACCCCTGCTCGAGACCCGCTACGGGAGCGGGGTGCGTATCGTCCCGCACGCCGTCACCAACCAGCTGCTCATCTACGTTCCACCCTTCCATGATCAGGAACGCGTCACCAGGCGGGCTGTACCCGCCGCAAGCACACGCAGGTCAAGAAGCACCGGCCGTGGCGCTTCCGGAGGAACGACGGTCCGCCGCTCCGGAGGCTAATCGACCCCGAGATTCGCTCTCCAGGCTCGCACACGCTCCGATGGCTTCCAGCCTGGAGCCTGCTCAGCAAGAAAGCTGGCGAGGCCGGAGTAAAAAGCGTTGGTCCTGCTCCTGACGAGAAAATCGGAAAAGCTCGGAATAGCCTGGCCGTTGTAATAGCTCTTGAGCAGGACGATCGAACCGGAGCCCGCTGGAAGTACGGCGTACTGACCGGTGGCCAGGCGCACAGGCGTATAGGAATCCGTCGGCTGGCAGGACTTGACGAGACGATAGATAAAATAGAGACCATCCCCTTCGCGCCGAAGCTCGTTGATAAACCAGATGTCCGTCCCCTCCCTCAGCAGCCCGGGCTCCCAGATCTCATGACTGAGAACCTGGTTGGGCTTCAGCTTCGGCGGTTCAGCAAGGCAACCTCCAGGCGAGCCTTCGCCGGGGAAGTGATGTTCCATGCGGTCCATTGAATCGTTGGGAATCTGGGTCTTGAAGTCCGAACACATGAGGTAAACAAGCAGGTCCAGGGGCTTGACCCCGGGGACGGAAAACAGGGCCCGGGCCTCGACAATCTGTCCCTCGTCCACCTTGCGGCGCTCAACGCTCTCAGGGCCAAGCGACCCCTGCCAGGCTCCCTCGGTGATTGGCGCGCGGAGGACCTCGGTCGTAAAACTGTTCCTCGTCACCGCCGCGAGCTCCAGGCCGGAAAGCTCGGAACGGAGACCGGCAAACCGCGCTCGGAACCAGTCGCCGCGGGCGCGGAGATAGGGTTCGGAAAAATCGAGAATCGGTCCGGTAACCAGGAGAGGAGCGGCCCGGGGAACGGCCGGCTCCGAGACACCGGTTACCTTCCCGGTATTCGCCGGGGGGGCAACGCGACCATCTTCCAGCAGCGCCGTGAGTCCAAGCACCAGGAGAAGAACCGCAAGACCTACCAGATTTACGATGATTATCCAACGTAACAAAGAATCAGCTCCGCTTCAGCAGGGAAGCTCCTATCCCCTGGCCTTCTGCTTGGCGAGTTGAGCGCCACACCAGACGCGAACCTTCTCAGCCTGCTCCTTACGAGCGGCGCCATCCGCGTCCGCGCTGAAGGGCGGAGGGAAGTCGACAAAGTAGGCCTTGATGTAACCGTAGGCGGCCTTGCGAATGCCCTCTTCCTCGTTGTCAAGATCGGCGAGAAGAAGGGGCAGCCCCTCCTGCGCCTGGCACTGCACCAGCGCCCACATGACCGCCTTCTTGAGCGACACGCTTCGCTTCGTGCTGGCGTAATAGGTCAGGAGATCCTTGACGTTATCCTTCTTCTTTGACAAACCGATCGCCATGACCCTCTCCCAGCGACGATGCCATTTCAGGTAGCTCTCCCATTCCTTGTACTCGTAGCCGGTAATCTTCTCGAGATGGCCATCGATAACCGAGCGGACAGATTTACTCCTGATCGCATCGCGCACCTTGGCCATGTCGGGAATGAGCTCGCCCTTGAACTCGGGCGGATAGCTCTCGACGATATTGTCGAGGAACCTGATGAGCTTGACATTCGGCCGCAGACGGATGTGACGCATGAGGCTGGGGTAGTGGACCGTCTTGTTGAGATCGGGAATATAGACCCAGTCCCGCGCTCCGCTCTCACCGGGATTGCTCTTGCCGGAGACGATAATGCGGCTGTTGGGATTCTTCGTGATCAGCGAGCTGGCGCGATTCAGGATCAGGAGGGCGAAGGAGGTCGGAATACGGGGATCTTCCTTCTCGCCGTGAGCGGCTCCGCCAGGCCAGCTGCCATCGACCAGCTGCTGACCAATGAGATGTTTGGACATCTCATCGAACCAATCGTGCTTGGCGAAGAGCCTGATATCGCCGAGATCGCCAACCTTCTCCAGGCTGTACATGCCGTAGTAGCTCTTGGTCGGCGCCCAGCTGGCCATCAACCAGCCGTAACCATCACGCACCGCCTTGTTCATCGCGTTGAGCATCTGCTTGGGAATTTTGCCCTCGAGGCTGTTGCGGGCAAGGATCAACGATGAGAGACCGGCACAGGTCATATTCCAGTTGGCGCCGCCTTTATTCGTATAATCGAAACCCCGCTTATAGACCTTGATGCCTTCGAAGCCAACCTCGGGATTCGCCGGCGTGACGACCACGGTGCGTCCCTGGCTGCTTTTCTTCCGCTTCGAGCCCTTGGCGTCCTTGCCAGCCGTGGGGGGCTTCTTGTCGCCATCGATCAGCTTGACCTTGCTGTTCCACTCATCCTTGTCGGAGGGATTCATCAGAGTCACCCTCTCCTCGACCTCAGGACCCTTCTCCTGCTGACCATCGACGAAGTGGTCCATGATCTTCAGCCAGACCTTCCGATCGATCGGGATATTGCGCTTCATGCCAACCCCGAGACCCAGCACGGCAAACTGGGTATTTGAATTGTCAAATCGGTCCTTGGAGGGGCCGTAGCTCCAGCCGCCGCCGCCCGCCATCTGGATGTCCGCCAGGTTCTCGACCGCCTTCTTGAGATGGGGCCTGAACTCCTTACCGATACGGGGGTTGTCCTTGAAGAGCGCCCTGGCCTTCGCCGGGGCGAGGATCAGGATGTCCTGCTCAATCTGGGAAATGGCCGCATCGAGCGCGAAGATATAGCAGGCCAGCGTATAGGTATGCTTGCTCTTGGACATCCGGGCATGGAGATGGTCAAAGTTGCGGCGAATCAGGGGGTGGGTAACGCTGACCCCGGACACCACCAGGGCATAGGTCTCCAGGGCGACCTGGCCTTCGGCACGATGGCCGACCTGCTTGGCCTTCACCTGGCCAAGGAGATAGGTCGTACCTGCATCGATCGCTTCGCTGATCGCGTCCGCCGCCCGAACGGAGACAGAAGCTCCCGGCAGCAGAACGGTTGACACAAGGAGAGCTAATAGAGCCGAAGCGACACTGATTTTTTTGCTGAAAAACATTCCTGATTATTCCACAAAGAAAATTGATGAGCCTGAGACTGAGCCTGTTCGTATATATGGAACCCTGAAGGCCTCCATGGTTGTCCCATTGTAAAACCGCCAGAACGATTGTCCAGCGATGAAAGCCCTCCATTCGACCGCCTCATTAGTCTGATTCTCCTTTACCGCCCGTATTGACCCCCCCTGACAGCTTTGCTTAGAATGCTGAACCTATCAAACCACGGCAATACGGAGCAGGCGACAATGCTGTCAAAAATATCTCGACTACGATTCTTTCCAGGAATGCTTTTACTCCTGATGATCCTGGCGCTGCTGACCGGTTGCGGCGGCAGCCCTGGAGATGCGCCTGGAAACAGTCTTCGAATCGCGGTCATCCCGAAAGGAACAACACACGATTTCTGGAAAATGGTCCACGCGGGAGCGATCAAGGCCGAGAGAGAGATCAATTCCTCCGGAGCGCGGAAGGTCAAAATTATCTGGAAGGGACCTCTTAAAGAAGACAATACCGAGCAGCAGATCAACCTGGTCCGGACCTTCGTCTCGCGTAAGGTGGATGGCATCGTGCTGGCGCCACTGGACAAAACGGCCCTGGTTCGCCCGGTTCGTGAAGCAGCCGGGAACAAGGTGCCGGTGGTCATCTTTGACAGCGGCCTGGATGCCGAGGTCGGCAAGGACTTTGCCACCTACGTGGCAACCGACAACTACAGGGGCGGCGTACTCGGGGCGAAACGCCTTGGCGAGCTCCTCGGCGGAAAGGGAAAGGCCATCCTGCTTCGCTACCAGGTCGGCTCCGAGAGCACCATGCAGCGGGAAAACGGCTTCCTCGACACCATGAAGAAGGAGTTCCCGGATATCAAGATGATCTCGACAGACCAGCGCGCCGGAGCGACCGAGGAGCAGGCCTACCAGAAATCGCAGAACCTGCTGACGCGCTTCAAGGATGAGGTCAACGGTATCTTCTGCCCGAACGAGTCCTCCGCCGCAGGCATGCTGGGCGCGCTGAGACAGGCGAAGCTCAACGGCAAGGTCAAATTCGTCGGCTTCGATGCCAGCGAGAAGCTGGTGCAGGCTCTCTCGAAGGGTGATATTGACGGTCTCGTGCTGCAGAACCCGATCAATATGGCCTACCTCGCGGTCAAGTCCGTCGTCAAGCAGATCAACGGCGGAAAACTCGATCCCTACGTCGATACGGGCGTCCAGGTCGCGACCCCTGAGAATATGAATACGCAGGAGATGAAAGAGCTGCATTCGCCGGACCTCTCGAAGTGGCTGGACAAGTGACGCCCGGCCATCCCACCAAAGCCGGCGCACTGCGATTTGCCCGGGTCTACCGGGCACTTCTGCCGTTTCTCAGCCTGGTCGTCGTCCTCCTCGTCTTCCTCCTCACCGACCTCTTCACCAACGGAGGAATGCAGAAGTTCGGCGAGATGATGAGTGCCGGGAACCTCATGCTGGTGGCGAACCAGAATGTCATCGTCGCCCTTGGCGCGCTCGGGATGACGCTGGTCATCATCAACGGCGGTATCGACCTGAGCCCGGGATCCTCCATAGCGCTGTCGACCGTGGTCATCGCTCTCTGCCTGAAAAGCGGTTTCGGCTCTTCGGTGGCGCTGCTGGCGGGGCTCGGAACCGGAGCCTCTCTCGGATTCCTCAACGGCGTCATCATCACCCGCTTCAAGATTGTTCCGTTCATCGCCACCCTTGGAATGATGAGCATCGCCCGTGGGCTGGCCAAGGTGATGTCGGGAGAGGAGAAGATCAGCATCACGAACGTGAATCCGAACCCTTTGCCAGGAGCGCCGCAAGAAGCTGGAGGGGAAGATTCAGCGATCTGGCTCACAGATATGCTCTATGGCGAGGGGATCGGCCCTTTCTCCAGCGGTATCGTCACCCTGGCCGTCCTCGCCATCTCCCTCTGGGCGGTTCTCCGGTACACGGTTTTCGGACGCTACGTCTTCGCCATCGGATCTAATGAAACAGCCGCCCGGCTCTGCGGCCTGCGGGTCGAGGGACAGAAGACCCTGGTCTACATGCTGGCCGGGCTCTTCTTCGGCGCGGCGGCAGTCATGGAGTTTTCCCTCCTTGGGAACGGGGATCCCAGCACCGCGGTCGGCAAGGAGCTCGACATCATCGCCGCCGTAGTGATCGGAGGCGGCAGCCTCAGCGGCGGCAAAGGCAGCGTCCTCGGCTCCCTGGTGGGCGCCTACATCATCAGCCTGCTGCGCAACGGTTGTGTCCTCTACGACATACCCAACCCGGTGCAGGAAATCGTGACCGGCGTGATTATCGTGGCTGCGGTAACCGTCGACCAATTGCTGCTGCGACGGCGAAGCTGACCGCCATCAGCTGGCGTTTTCAGCTCCCGGGCAATACCGCAGCCCCCCGGTAGCCTCGATCTCCCGGAGAAACGCCTCCTCTTCCGCCTCAGAGAGAGGACTGAGAGGCGGGCGCACCGGCCCACAGTCGAGGCCGCAGATCTTCATCATGGTCTTCATTGCCGGATGAGCGCCGCTATATTTTCGGTAGACCGCCACCATCTCGGCGGAGAGCAGTTGGAGACGGCGCGCCTCGTCCATGTCGCCGCGGTCAAAGGCCGTGATAATCCCCTGGCTCAGCGGCGCCGCGAAGCCGTAGGTCGTTCCCACAGCGGCCCGGCAACCAAGGGCGAGGGCCGCCAGGAGAGCCTCATCCATTCCGAAGAGAATATCATAACGGCCGCCCTCCCAGGACAGACAGCGGCGGATATCCATCGGATCCGGGTGGGTGAATTTGATCCCCGCGAGACTTGGAATCCGGTCGCCGGCACATTCGAGAAAGTCACGCATGGAGAACGTCACTCCGGACATGACGGGAATATGATAATAGTAGAAGGGGACATCGGGAGCGGCTGCGGCGACCTGCTCACAATAGCTCACCAGCTCCTCGACCGCGGCGGGCCTGAAAAAATAGGGCCCGATCATCGCGATGCCGTCCGCGCCGATGCCGGCCGCGTGGGCCGCCAGGTCCTTTGAATCACTGAGACAGGTTCCCCCGACATGAACGATCACCCTGTACCTGCCGGCGGCGCCGCGGGTCCATCGCTGCGAGACCTGCCGGCGTTCGGCTAACGTCAGGGATGAAAACTCCCCCGTTGTCCCGCAGGGAAAGACCCCGGCGAGGCCCGTTGCGGCGGAGTGTTCGACGAGGCTGTCGATTCGCTCCAGGTTGAGGCTTCCATCGGGATTGAACGGGGTATAGGGCGCCGAAACCAACCCGCTGAGATGCTCCACCGATCAACCTCGCCCCCGGGGCGGCCTTACAATGGCCGCGCGGTTATTTAAGGAAAACAAAGGTCCGGGTACCTGCGAACAATACGCGATTCCTGGAATAATGCGTAACGTTGAGAGACCTTTCCATATGAGCCTCAGCTCCTCTGCTGAATCCGACACCCCTATCGAGCAAGCCCCTATCCAGAAAAAACTGGAGACGGTGATTCAGCAGGTGAGATAAAAAGGGAAATCCAGCTGGAAGAAGGTATTACTTCTTCTGGCGCCGCTTCTTGCGGGCCCGGCGCTTTTTCTGCCCGAGCTTTCTTCTTCCGCGATGCTTTTTGCGCATCCAGTACTCCTGTGAGTGGATTGAGCCGTTTGGTCAGTTGGAAAAACGGGTGATTGTAGCCTTCCGCGGCCGCAAAGCAATCAGATTATGCCCTCGGGCTCTCCAACTCAAGCCCTCGGCAGGGAAGACACCACCAGGCCGCGTCCCGCGAGGTGCTCCTCGAGCTCGCTTGATTCACCGTGACAGGTGATAACGTTGCTGGCTCCCGTTTCCTCTATTGTCTGCAGCAGTTCACTCCAGTCAGCATGATCGGAAAGCGCGAAGCCCTTGTCGTAGCCTCTCTTACGTGAATCTTCAAGCGCCATCCAGCCGGAGGCGAAGGCCGTTTCGGTCTTCCCGAACCTGCGGTACCAGGAGGGCTGCAGGTATTTTGGCGGCGCCAGCACCAGGGCGCCCTCCAGGGACCAGCCAGCGAGCTTCCTGGGAACTACCCGGGTTGGAGCCAACTGAATACCGGCCCTGCGATAGCAGTCGTTGTACGGTTCCGCATCCCTGTGAATAAAGACCTCGCGCTCCCCATCGAGAGCCCTGAGCCCGGCGAGGACCCGCTGGAGCTTGCCCAGCACATAACAGTAAAGAACGGAGACCTTCCCCTGACGGCGGTTGTCCTCCCACCACGTCCCGACCTCCGCGATGACCTCTTCGCCCGGCCTCCAGGCCGCGCCGCTGCGAGCGAAGGTCGCCTCGGTGATGAAGGTATCACAGGGGACCACCTCGAACGGCTCACAGCTGGGGTCGGCGCCCCGCTTGTAATCACCCGACACCACGAAGACCTCTCCGTCTGCCTCGACCCTGACCTGGGAAGAGCCAAGAATATGTCCGGCGGGATGAAATGACACCTTCACATCTCCAAGTTCAACCTGCTCGCCGAACTCGAACCCGGTCACCTGCGGACTCCCCCGCAACCGAAGCTTCATCAAGTCCAGGCTGGAGCTCGAGCAATAATATTCCCCGCAGCCGGAACGAAAGTGGTCCATATGGGCATGGGTCACAACGGCTCTTGGAACCCTCCTGCGAGGATCGATATAAAATCCCCCGGCCGGGCAGTAGACGCCGGCGGAGCTTTCGGTCAACACGGGTTTCAAGCTGCCCTTCCTTTGCGTAGCAATACGCTTCCATCTGCCGACTCAGCAGACAGTACTTTACTTGCACCCGCACCCTCTTCGTCGCATTATCTTGCAAGGTTTATTCAAGAGGTACATTATCGATGGATATCAAGAGAATCGATCCTGCAGAGGCAAGGGAGCTGCTCGACTCCGGGGAGGGCTATACCTACCTCGATGTCAGATCGGAAGAAGAATTCTCCCAGGGGCATGTTCCCGGCTCAGTCAATATTCCCGTGGCGACCAGGAACCCGATGGGACCGGGCCTGGTGCCGAATCCGGAGTTCACCAGCCAGGTGGGAGAGCACTTTAAAAAAGACAGCCGGATCATCACCGCCTGCCTGCGCGGCGGACGATCGCTGAAGGCGGCAATGATGCTGATCGGCGGCGGATATACGGAGGTTGTCGATATGCAGGGCGGCTACGATGCTGAGCTGGACGCCTTCGGCAATGTCATCGTTGAGGGCTGGGCGAGGCGCGGCTTTCCTACCACCACGGATTAAATGAGCAATCCATTCAAGAGCGAAGGACGATTCGTCCAGAAAGTCGAGGCCACTCCGCTGGTCGAGGTGCGCCTCGAGCCGGGAGGGGCCGGCATCTGGTGCAAGCTCGAATTCCTCAACCCCAGCGGCTCGACCAAGGACCGCATCGCCCGCTATATGGTCGAGAAGGCCTGGCGCGAAGGAAAAGTCCAGGAGGGCGGCACCGTCGTCGAGGCCTCCAGCGGCTCGACCAGCATCGCCCTGGCAATGACCTGCGCCCAGATGGGGCTCGAGTTCATCGCCGTCATGCCCGAGGGCGTGAGCAGGGAGCGGCAGCTGACCATCAGGGCCTACGGCGGCGAGGTCATCCTGGTTCCGGCGGAAGAGGGCATCCACGGCGCCCTGCGCAAGGCGGACGAGATCGCCGATGATTCCGGCGCGCTCTACACCCGGCAATTTGAAAACCCGGACAATGCCGAGGCGCACCGGGTCTGGACCGGGCAGGAGATACTCAAGCAGATACCGGGAGGAACCGTCGATGGAATCGTCAGTGGAGTAGGAACGGGCGGCACGATTGTTGGCCTCTATTCGGCCTTCAATGAGGCCGGCTGCGAGGTCACGCCTTTCGCTGCGCGCCCGGTGCGCGGTTCAGCGGTACGGGAGCTCGAGTGCTGCAGCTTCAGCCCCTGCGTACCCGGCGTAGTGGAGGAGAGCGTCTCGAAGCTCTACAGAGAGGCGAAGCTCGATGGCCTGATTGAGCTCGACATCAGCGATGAGGTGGTCTTTGATATCGCCCGGAAGCTCATCCGCCAGGGCTTCCCTGTCGGTCCAAGCTCCGGGCTGAACTACGCCGCCTCGCTCAAAGCCCAGGAGAAGCTCGGACCCGGGGCCAGGATCGTCACCGTGATGCCTGACCGGATGGAGCGCTATTTCTCAACGGAGCTGTTTGATTCAATGAACGGGGAGAGCTGAAATGACGAAAAAGATGCTCGCGGTGCGGAAGGTGGCAAGAGAGCCCGGGCTGGTCGTTGAAGAGATTCCCGTGCCGGTCCCTGGCGACGAGGAGGTCCTCGTGGAGGTGCAGGCCGCTGGAATCTGCGGAACCGACCTTCACATCTGGAAGTGGGACAGCTGGAGCCGACAGCGTATCAAGACCCCCCTGACCCTCGGCCACGAGTTCTCCGGAACGGTCGTGGAGGTGGGCTCGAAGGTGGAACATGCCCGGGTCGGCGACTTCGTCTCCGCGGAGTCTCACGTAACCTGCGGTATGTGCTACCAGTGCAGAACCGGGCAGGCCCATCTCTGCCCGCGCACCCAGATACTGGGAGTGGATCGCGAGGGCGCCTTCGCTGAATACGTCTGCGTGCCTGAAAAAGTCATCTGGCAAAATGACCCCGGCAAGATCTCCCCAGAGATAGCCGCCCTGCAGGAGCCTTTTGGCAACGCCGTCTTCGCCACCCTGAACCAGGACATCACAGGCAAGAGCGTAGGGGTCCTCGGCTGCGGACCGATCGGGCTCTTCAGCGTCGGCATCGCCAGGGCCAGCGGCGCCTCGCATGTCTTCGCCAGCGACCTCAACGAGACCCGGCTCGCTCTCGCCATGGAGATGGGCGCGGATGCGACCTTCAACCCCACCGGCGGCGGCGATATAGCCGACGACCTCGTCGAGGCCAACGAGGGGCGCGGGCTCGATGTTGTCCTTGAGATGAGCGGCTCGCCAATCGCTATCAACACCGCCTTCCGGGCCGCCCGCAATGGCGGCACCGTGGTCCTCTTCGGAATCCCGTCCGACCCGGTAGAAATCGACATCGCCGAGAACATGATTTTCAAAAATCTCCAGGTTACGGCGCTGAACGGGCGAAGGATCTTCGACACCTGGTACAAGACGCGCTGGCTGCTGGCTAATAAGGTGGTCGACCTCTCCCCCCTGATCACCAGGACCATCGGCTTCGAGGAGGTCAACGAGTGCATGCCGATGCTGGCCGAGGGCAACGCCTGCAAGCTGGTCCTGCTGCCGAACCATCGCTCGCCCGCAGGCGTGGAGAAGACCGAGGGCCTCTCGGAAATCGATGACTCCTCTACCCGGGGAACCGTAACCCACAGATAGGGAGGACCGGAAGATGTACGGGAATATGGGAGAAGCCCTGAAGAGAGACCTCCAGGAGCTCCGCGATGCCGGGCTCTACAAGGAAGAGAGGATCATCCGGTCAAAGCAGGCTGCCCTGATCGAGGTAGAACACCCACCAGGCTCCGCCCCGCGGAAGGTGATCAACTTCTGCGCCAACAACTACCTTGGCCTCTCGAGTCACCCGGCCGTCATCGAGGCCGCGCGTGAAAGCCTCAACGAGCAGGGCTTCGGAATGAGCAGCGTTCGCTTCATCTGCGGCACCCAGGACCGCCACAAGCTGCTCGAGACCAGGCTGGCTGAATTCCTCGGGACCGAGGACTCGATCCTCTACGCGGCCTGCTTCGATGCCAACGGCGGAGTGTTCGAGCCCCTGCTCTCGGAGAGAGACGTCATCCTTACCGACCAGCTCAACCATGCCAGCATCATCGACGGGATCCGGCTCTGCAAGGCCCGCCGAGCGATCTACAAACACGCCGACATGACCGACCTCGAGGAAAAATTGAAGGGCGCCGCGGACGCCCGCTACCGGCTGATCGCCACCGACGGCGCCTTCAGCATGGATGGCGCTATCGCCCGGCTCGACGAGATCTGCGACCTCGCCGACCGCTACGATGCCCTGGTCATGGTCGATGACTGCCACGCCACCGGCTTCCTCGGCCCCAGGGGCCGGGGCTCGCACGAATACCGCGGCGTCATGGGACGAGTTGACATCATCACGGGAACCTTCGGCAAGGCTCTCGGGGGCGCCTCCGGGGGCTTCGTCTCCGGACGCCGGGAGATCGTCGAGCTGCTGCGACAGAGGTCGAGGCCTTACCTCTTCAGCAATACCCTGGCGCCTCCCATCACCAGCGCCACCCTCAAGGTTCTCGAGCTCCTGGAAGAATCGACCAGCCTGCGTGACAAGCTCGAGGAGAACACCATGCGATTCAGAGCGGCGATGACCGGGGCGGGCTTCCAGATCAAGGAGGGCGATCACCCCATCGTCCCCATCATGCTCTACGATGCGCGCCTGGCCCAGGCCATCGCCGCGGGACTCTTCGAGGAGGGGATCTACGTCATCGGCTTCTCGTTCCCAGTGGTGCCGAAGGGCGAGGCGCGAATTCGCGTGCAGCTCTCCGCCGGCCACGACCCCGACCAGATCGACCAGGCGGTCGCGGCCTTTACCCGGGTAGCGAAAAAGCACGGAGTCCTCGACTGACCGGCGGAACGAACCCCGGGGACCGCAGCGCAACCGGAGACCCTTGAAGCGGACCTATTCGGCAACGTAGCGGTATTTGCCGCCGTTCTGCTCAGCGCATTTGCGCATCCACTCGACCTCCCGGCCGAAGGCGATGCAATGGATGGTGATGCCCCGGGTACGGTTGAATTCGCGAATACCCGCCAGCATCCCATCGGCATCCTTAAAGCGGCCGGTGGTGGCGGCCCCATCGGTAAGCAGGTAGATCGTATCGACGAGGGGATCCTTCAGGGCCCGCTCGACGGTATCGAAGATGTTCGTGCCGCCGCCGGTCGTGAGTCCCTTGGCATAGGCCAGGGCCTTCTTCCGAACCGCCCGGGTGAGGATCTTCAGGCTCTTCTCCCAGACACGAATCGTCTTGTCGAAGATCATAATGTTGATTCCGGCGCCAAGCGGAAGCTTTGCGACGACCTTGGCAAGCTCAGCCTTCATCACATCGAGCTTCGACAGGCCCAGCTTGCGCGCCTCCGGGCCCCTGGCCTTGGCGAGCATGCTGTTGGAAACATCGAGCAGGAAGGCGATACGTTTCGAGGTGATCTCGATGCCGAAATAGGACAGGTCATACGCCTTGACCTCCGTCTGCGCGGCCTCCAGCGCGGACTGCGCCACGAATTGTCCCTTCTCGTTCTCCCACCATTTTCTCCAGTCCTCCGGCACCAGGCCCATATTGTGGCCGGACACCCGGACCAGGAGATTGAGCGCATCGATTCGCAGGCGATATTGCTTTTCGAGATCGAGGTACTCGATCAGCGGGGCGATCATGATGTTCGAGCCGCCGATGCGCTTGACCACACCCTCGAGCGACCGCAGCGCGGAGGCCCTCACCCTCGCGTTCTTGTCCATCAAGCCACCAACAAGACCCTTGAGCGCATCCTGATTGCCCGCCGCGACGCCAAGGCTCCCGATGGCGACGGCCCGGAGATCCTCGTCCTTGCTCTTGAGCAGCTTGACCAGGATCTCAACGCTCGAGCTGGTGGCTGCGCGGGCAATCGCGTCCAGCAGCTTGATCCTGTAGGAGATGAGCTCGTAGCCCCGGCGGCGGGCCAGCAACCGGAGGACCTCGCGAGCTCCATCCTTCGTCCCCAGCTGAACGAGAGAGGCGGTCGCGGCGATCACTATGGGTTCGAAGCCGTGTTTCAGGTGGCGCACCAACCGCTTGCGATCCTTGACGAGCTGAAGCCCTCCGGCCATGGACACATAGACGTAGAGCCGGGTCGGCGTGAGCTCCTCCATCGCGAAAGCTTCCGCCTTCAACCAGGCGGTGATTTCTTCATCCGCAACCATACCGAAGAGCGCGGTAACCGCCAGGTTTCCCAGCTCGGTATCCGGATTCGTCTCGGCGGCATCGTGCGACAGGTAAGCGAAGATCTGCCGGGCCGAAGCGAGGGTCTTCACCTGGGCAAGCAGCGGCACGGCGGCGACCAGGCAGTCTCTTGATTTCAGCGCCGGCGCCACCCGGACCAGGTGCTCCCTCCAGAATTGAGTGAACTTCCGCTGATGCAGAGCCTCGAGAGCAGCCAGCCGAACAGTAACGGCAAGCCTCGAGAACCCGATAAAGATCTGGGCGGGAGCTCTCGGATCCTCAGAGCTCACGATGGCGGCCGTCACCGCCGGCTTGAGGGCCGGGGGGCCATCCTTCCACTGCAGCGCGAGATAATCAAAAGCCGCCTTCTCTTCCAGTCGAGCCATGCCGCGGAGGACCGGCTTCACGACCGAGATGACCAGGGCCAGGCGTTTTCCACCCGCCTGTTTACCCTTCCTGTTCGGCGGCACCCGGCCGCCCGGCTGCCGGCCCGCAGGCCGCCGGCCGGGACGTCTTCCCGGCCGCGCCTCAGCGTCATCCGGCAGCGGGGGAAGCGCAGGCCTGAGCTTGACCTTGAACAGCTCGGCTTCGTATTTCTTGACTAACGCCTGGAGCTCATCGCTGCGCGCCGCCTCTTCGAACGAGCCTGCCGGTATCGGCAACAGCAGGAACAACATGACGCACAACCATCTCGACATCGAATTAACTGTCCTTTTTCTTCTTCTCCGGGGGCTGATCCTCCGGCTTCCTGCCGCGGCGAACCGCGGCGATTACGCGCTTCTTGACGATCTGCGGATCCATTTCGAAATCATCCTTCGACAACTCCTTGTAACGCTCGCAGAGCTTGAAGAAGCTCAGGGCCGTCAGCGCCACCATCCCCTCGAGGGTCGGATGCAATTCATCGCGCTGAAGCAGAGTTCGAATCGATCCTTCAGGATAGCTGATCTTGGCGACCTTGACCGCCTTTCCGGCACGCAGGTCATTGAGAAACTCCGCCATGGGCACCAGGATGACGTTCTTGTGCTCAGCGGCCCAGGCATCGATCCGCTCATTCAGGCCCTTGAGCGTTGCCGGACGGGGAACCTGCCGGGGCGACAGCATCTTGCCCACCGAGGCCTTCATATCGGGAATCCTGCTGAGGAGAACCGGACACTTCAGCTCGGAGAGGTATTTCAACCCGGCCTCGAGATCCTCCATACGCCGGTCCGCGCTCTTGGGCCCGTAGCCGAACCAGAAAAGGAAATCGACCGCGACAACCAGGGTCGCCCTGGCCTCCTTCGCGCTGCGAATCGCCTGGGAACCCATCCAGCGAGGATTCATGAAGAACAGGGGAGACGAGGTGTTGAGCACCTTGTCGTGCTCCACCTCCACCATGTGCTCGATGATTTTCGCAAGGTTCACTGTCCGGCCGGCCTCGCGCCGGGTATTGAAGCCCGCCGAGGCGCTGGCCCCGACCACCACGATCCGCTTCCAGGCGTTCTCTCCGGCTTCATCGGCGCAAGCCAACCCCGCTGGAGGCAGCGCCGGCAACAGGAATACGGCTGAAAATACGAGCTGTCTCAACAAGACCGGAATACCCATCCATCGTTTTGACTCTGCGGAGGTCGACTCTCCCTCGCATCCAGTATAGGGGATGCTGAGCCCAACCTGCCAATCGATACCCCGCCGGGACAGAAAAATGCTCAGGAGCGGGAAATGAACTCGTCAAGATTCAGAAGAACCCGTGAAAAGCCGATCCAGCTGGCCAGGGCTCCGGTCGAGACCCCCTCCACCGAGAGCTTGCCCGTCATTTTCTTCGCTCCCTCCGGGTTGGCGTCGCAGAACTTACGCAACCTTGCATGGAGCGCCCGAAGACTTTCCAGCTCCCCATCAACAGGCTCCCTGCAGAGACAGAGCCTGAAGGCATAGCGCAGCCTGTCCTCGACATCAGGACCCCCCTCCCGAACGATTCGCGCTCCGAAGGCCTGGGCACATTCGAAAAAGACCGGATCGTTGAGAAGCGTCAGGGCCTGCAGGGGTGTGTTCGAGCGCTCCCGGCGCAGGCAGGCAACCGTACTGTCGGCGCTGTCGAAGGTCATGAGCATCGGATAGGGAACGGTTCGCTGAAAGAAGATGTAGAGCCCGCGCCTGTAGTTATCCTCCCCCTTGCTCTGGGGCCATTTGACGGAGCCGGCATAGCCCAGCTCAGCGACACCCGAGGGCAGCCTTGGACGAATACTCGGGCCGCCAAGCTTGCGGCTCAGCAAGCCGCTGGCATCGAGGCTGAGGTCCCTGATGATCTCGGCCTCAACCCTGAAACGATTCTGACGGGACAGCAGCTCATTCTGAGGATCACGAGCCGCGAGGCCGGGACGCACAATGGAGGCCTGGCGGTAGGTGGAGGAACTGACGATCAGCCCGATCAGCTGCTTGCGGCTCCAGCCTTGCCTGATGAGCTCAGAGGCCAGCCAGTCCAGCAGCAGGGGATGGCTCGGGGCGGAGCCTCGCACTCCAAAATCATCCACGGTCGTAACCAGCCCGCGGCCGAAGAGGTATTGCCACCAGCGATTGACCGTCACCCTTGTCGTGAGAGGATTCCGGGCGTCAAGAAGCCAGTTGGACAGATCGAGGCGGTCAGGCCTTTTACCCTTCGGCTCAAAAGGATGCAGGGCCGAAGGGGTGGAGGCCTGGACCTCCGCTCCCCTGCGGAGAAAATCGCCCCTGATAAGCACATGGGTCTTCCGGGGGCTGCCTCTCTCCGCCAGGGTCCGGGCCTGGGTATTTGAAGAGGGAAGCTTTGGCGCCTTGCCCTGGTGCTCACGCACGGCCTTCTCGAGCCCCTTCCAGGCCGGGTCGTCGGCAAGCAGCTCGCTGCTGATTTTCCGCAGCTCGTCCGGGGTCCACTCCTCCAGCGGTTTCGAGAGGACCGCCAGGTAGCGCGGGGGAAGCAGCAGGGACGGCCCGGCGATCGGGCTCACCGACAGTCGGAAGCGGCCGAGGACATGGCTGCCTCCGTAGTCCTGTGAAAGTCTCAACGAGAGTCTCGACCCGCGAGGAAGCTCGAGAGGAGCGGCAAGAATGAATACCGCCGTGCGATCCTGGTTGAGCGGGTTCGGCCCGGCGATGGCCCAGCCTTTTGCCGCCTTACCCTCCCTGGATCCATCGATCGCCTTCTGGATATCGAAATCGTTCTGGGAATGATCGGCGGTGGCGCGTCGAAAGGCCGCCTTGCTGAGCTCCTTCCCATCGCTGCCCAGGACCGAGAGCTCGAGCTCGGAGAGAACGAAGTTGCCGTTGTCGGCACGGCCCGGGCCCTTCTTCGGAAGGCTCTTATGGGTCAGGACCTCCAGCCGGAGGGCCATCACCTTCTCGATGCCCGGCTCAAATCCCAGGGTGTAGGTATCCTTCTCGGACACCTTCCCTCCCAGCAGAACCGACCCATCTCCGAGCGTCTCCATCGAGGCTCCGGAGGACGCGGCGGCAGCCGACGGCTTGAGAACCTTCCAGCCCGAGGTCGCCAGCCTCCCCGGCCCGTCGGCAAGAAGCTCGCCCATCCTTGTTGTTTCATATTCCCGCAGGGGCTTCTCCAGCTCGGCGAGGATCTTCCCGTGAGCGGTCTCTTTCTCCTTATAGGATGCCAGGTCAACCGGCAGGGGAGCGGTGATCTTCTTCTCATCACAGCTGTTAAAAAAGGCGAAGAGGCTGTAGTACTCGCGCTGGGTGATCGGATCGTACTTATGGGTGTGGCATTGAGCGCAGCCTACCGTCAGTCCCAGCCAGACGCTGCCGGTGGTGTTCAGCCGATCGACAACGGCCTTGATCCGAAACTCCTCCTGGTCCGTCCCGCCCTCGGTACTCGAGAGGGTGTTGCGATGAAAACCGGTCGCGACCTTCTGCTCGATGCCGGAATGATCCAGCAGGTCACCCGCCAGCTGTTCACGGGTAAACCGGTCGAAAGCAAGGTCACGATTGAAGGCATCGATCACCCAGTCACGATACCGCCAGGCAAAGGGACGAACCCCGTCTTTCTCGTAGCCATCGCTGTCGGCGTAGCGTGCCAGGTCCAGCCAGTACCGGCCCCAGCGCTCGCCGAAATGGGGAGATCTCAACATCCGCCTGACCAGGTCCTCCCAGGCCTTCGCGCTCTTGTCCTCGACAAACCGGCGCACCTGCTCCGGCTTCGGCAGCAGGCCCGTCAGGTCCAGGCTCAGGCGGCGGATAAGAGTGTACCGGTCAGCCTCCGGAGAAGGAGCGAGGCCCTCCATCTTCATCCGGGACAAGATGAACCGATCGATCGGATTGCGGGACCAGGAATCCCCCTCCATCACCGGCGGCTCGGTTTTCTTTACCGGCCGGAAGGCCCAGAGCCCCGCAGAGGAGGCGCCCTTGCCGCCAAGCTGCTGGTCGCCGGGCCAGGACAAGCCCTGGTCAATCCAACCTCTCAACACGCCGATCTCGGCAGCGGTCAATCTCCTGTCCTTCTTCCCGGGCGGCATGACCAGCTTGCCCAGGGCGGCGACCGCGTGGACCAACCTGCTTCCCGCACTGTCACCGGAGATGACGACCGCGCCATTGTCGCCGCCGGCCAGTAGCTCTTCTCGCCGATGAAGCCGCAGCCCGGCCTTGGCCTTCTCCTCGCCATGGCACCTTACGCAGCGCAGCAGAAGCGGCTCGACCTGGCTCTTGAAATCGACCTTCCCGGTCACGGCGGGGGCCAGCTTCGTCAGATCAGGCTTCTCTCCTTCTTCGCAGCAGACGACGACGGCGAAAACGCAGAGCAGGCAATACGCCGCCAATGCACTAAATCCAATCCCGCTGTGAGCTGTCTTGCGATTCATGTGGTTAAGAAGGAAAAGTCTCAAGGGGCCGCCTTCACACCCTCAGCCGGCGAAAGGAAATCCTCCACCCGGGAGCCGATGAAAACACAGCAGCCCTGTGCTGTCCAGAATCGATAGCAGTCTGTCCGCCCCGGCGGGCGTAGAATTAAAACGCGGACGCGTTACAATACGCCAATGGAGAACTTCACCGCTGACGGAATCTACATCGATGCGTCGCTGGAGCGCGTCTTCACGGCCCTGACCGACCCGCAAGATGCGCTCGCCTGGCTCGACGCGGCGGAGGCCCGTATCGCGCCGGCCGAGAACGGCGAATATTCCGCCCAGCTGGAAAACGGCTCCAGCATACGAGGAACCATCCGCGAGTTCAGTCCCCCCCGGCAGCTGGTGATCGAAAACTACTTCCGGGAAAAAGAAAACGAGACGAGGGGGCCGATGCGCCTGAGCTTCGAGCTGATACCCCGAGACAACGGCGTGTGGATCAACATCCGGCAGGATGGCCTCGACGCGGGAGCCGGAGCTGAGGGCTGGGAAGACTTCGCCAGGGAGATCCGGCGTGAGCTGATCCAGTACACGCTGAGACTGAAAAGGCACATCGAGGGGATCTGAACCCCGGCTCAGTCGATAAGCAGGCGCCCCATACGAACGTAGCCTTCGACGCCTTCATCCATCGCGGCCTTGGAGATCTTCTCGCCCTCGGTATGGGCATCGACTATCGAGCCTGGCCCGAAGAGAACCAGCTTGCCGACATCGCGAAGAAATGGCGCATCCGTCCCGTAGAAGACAACGGTCTCCTCAAAGCCCTCAAGACGCTCGAAGGCCGGGCTCTCCATGCGCAGAGTCACCTCGATGGTCACCTTCTCATCCTGTTCGCCGGTAGCCGGGTCGACAAAACACTCCACGAGGCGCCTCTCCACCTCGCCAATATCGCTCACCACGCGAATCATCACATCGGCGGCGGCAGCTGGAGCCAGCACGTTGTGCGCCACCCCCCCCTCGATACCGCCGATGTTAACGGTGGCCGGGCCGAGAAGCTCGCTGGAGCCGAAATCCGCCCGCAGCACCTTCTCCAGGTAACCGAGCAGGCGATGGATCGCGCTGTCTCCCTCTGCGGGGTACGCCGAGTGGCAGGCTCTGCCCTCGACCTTCACGCGCGCGCCCAGGACTCCCTTATGCCCCAGGGCGAGCTTGTTCTCCGTCGGCTCTCCCACCACCACGTGACCACAGCGCACCGACCTGTTGGCGGCCACCGCGCCGATGTTGTCAATCTCCTCTCCCACCACGAAGAGATAGCCGAAATTGTCGAGCCCCTCTGAAAGGAGCCGCTCCCCGGCAGCAAGAAAGCAGGCCGTGATGCCCTTGGTGTCGCAGGCTCCCCGGCCGTAGATATACTCCTCGTCCTCCGACAGCGGCACGTAAGGAGGCACGGTGTCGGTATGGGTGCAGAAGAGCAGGGCCGGGTTCTCGGGTCCGGCGATAAGGTTGCGGCGTCCCGGCGCGACCTCCTCGCTGCGAACCTCCAGCCCCAGCTCGCCCAGGCGTTTCTCGAGATAGGCGACAACCGGCTCCTCGTTCCCGGTGATCGACTCCAGCTCGATCAAATCTCTCGCGATCTGGTGATGGTCCATGAGAGTCGGCACCGCCTTATTCCTTGAGCAGAGCCCTCAGCACGGTGTGGAGGATTCCCCCATTTCGGTAGTAATCAACCTCCACCGGGGAATCGATCCGTACAAGCGCCTCGAAGGTCTTCTCGCCTGCCTCTGCGACGGCCCGCACGGTCAGATCCTGGCGCGGCTCCAGGGAATCATCCAGACCTTCGATACTGAAGACCTCGGTCCCATCAAGACCCAGCGAAGCGGCGCCCTCCCCGGGCTTGAACTCCAGCGGCAGCACCCCCATCCCGATGAGGTTGCTGCGATGGATCCGCTCGTAGCTCTCGGCTATAACGGCTCGCACTCCCAGCAGATAGGTGCCCTTGGCCGCCCAGTCACGTGAGCTGCCGGTGCCGTATTCCTTGGCGGCCAGGACGACCAGCGGCGTTCCCTCCTCGCGATAGCGGGCCGCCGCATCAAAAATCGAGAGCTGTTCGCCGCTTGGATGATGCACCGTAACGCCACCTTCTACCCCGGGGACCAGCAGGTTGCGCAGCCGGATGTTCCCGAACGTTCCGCGAATCATCACCTCGTGGTTGCCGCGGCGCGAGCCGAAGGAGTTGAAATCCTTGCGCTCGATGCCAAGTCCCTGCAGATAGCGCGCCGCGGGACTCTCGGAGGGGATCGCGCCGGCGGGAGAGATGTGGTCGGTGGTTACGGAATCACCCAGCAAGGCGAGCGCCCTGGCATCTGTGATCGCGCTGATGGTCGGAACCTCGGGGTCGAGCTCGGTAAAGAAGCTGGGCTCTCGAATGTAGCTCGATTCGGAATTCCATTCGTAGATCTCCCCGCCGGAGACGGGGATCGCGTTCCACTCCTCGTTACCATCGAAGACATTGCCGTACTCCTGCTCGAAAAGATCGGGGGTGAGCGCCGTCTTCAGGACATCCCGGATCTCTTCCTGGTTCGGCCAGATGTCGCGCAGGTAGACGGGCTGCTCATCGGTGTCCTCGCCAAGAGGATCCTCGACGAGATCGATATCCATAGTACCGGCGATCGCGTAGGCAACCACCAGCGGCGGCGAGGCGAGGTAGTTGGTGCGCGTCAGCGGATTCACCCGGCCCTCGAAATTCCGGTTGCCCGACAGCACCGCCGCGACGACGAGATCGTTCTCCTCGATCGCCGCAGTCACGGCCTCCGGAAGGGGACCGCTGTTACCGATGCAGGTGGTGCAGCCGTAGCCGACGATGTCGAAGCCGAGCGCGCCGAGAGAGCCGGTCAGGCCGGCGGCGTCCAGGTAGCGGCTGACCACCCGCGAACCGGGCGCCATGCTCGTCTTGACGTAGGGAGGCACCTTCAGACCCTTCGCCAGCGCGTTGCGGGCCAGGAGACCGGCGCCGAGCATGACCGAGGGGTTGGAGGTGTTGGTGCAGCTGGTGATAGCGGCAATCACCACCGAGCCATGCCCCATACTGGACCCGGCGCCATTTACGTCCACCTCGACATTCAGCGCGTTACCATTGCTCTCAACCCCATAGCTTTCAGAGAGAACCGAGCGGAAGCTCTCCTTGCTCTGTGAGAGAAGGATACGGTCCTGCGGGCGTTTCGGGCCGGCGATGCAGGGCTCCACCACCGACATGTCGAGCTCCAGCAGGTCGCTGTATTCGGGATCGGCGGAATCATCATCCCTGAACAGGCCCTGCTCCTTGGAATAGCGCTCAACGAGATCGACCAGGTGGGCTGGGCGGCCGGTGCCGCGCAGGTAATTGAGTGTCTCGTCATCAACAGGGAAGAAACCCATGGTGGCGCCGTACTCCGGGGCCATGTTCGCAAGGGTCGCCCGGTCGGCAAGGCTGAGCTTCGAGAGCCCCGGCCCGCAGAACTCGACGAATTTCGCCACCACGCCGTGGTTGCGCAGTATCTCGGTAACGGTGAGAACCAGGTCCGTGGCGGTCGCCCCCTGGGGCAGCTCGCCGGTGAGCTTGAAGCCCACCACCTCAGGAGGAAGCATGTAGATCGGCTGGCCGAGCATGGCGGCCTCGGCCTCGATCCCACCCACACCCCATCCAAGTACTCCGAGGCCATTGATCATCGTCGTATGCGAATCGGTCCCGACTACGCTATCCGGCAGCGCGATGGTGGAACCATCGATCTGGCGCAAGGCCACGACGCTGGCCAGATACTCCAGGTTCACCTGGTGAACAATGCCGGTCGAGGGCGGAACCACCCGGAAATTATCGAAGGCGTCCGCGCCCCAGCGCAGGAACTCGTAGCGTTCTCCATTGCGCTCGAATTCACGTTCGGCGTTGATCAAGAGGGATGCCACGGATCCGTATTCATCTACCTGCACCGAGTGATCGATAACCAGATCGACCGGGATCAGCGGATTGATCTTCTTCGGATCACCGCCCATCCTGGCTGTGGCGCTTCGCAAAGCGGCCAGGTCCACGACTGCCGGCACGCCGGTAAAATCCTGCATGACAACACGGGCGGGCTTGAAGGGAACCTCCCCGCCGCCCGGGTCGCTCCCGCTCCAGGCCGCCAGGCTCAACACATCCTCCTGGCGCACCTGAAAGCCATCGCATTGACGCAGGGCGGCCTCGAGGAGAACCTTGATTGAGTAGGGGAGGCGGGAGACCGCCCCGGCGCCCTGCTCCTCCAGCCTGGCCAGGTTGAACCAGCCAACCTTACCCGCGGCCGTGTCCAGTTCGGCAAAGGCGCCGAGGGCATCGTTCAAATTCGACATTACCATGATCCTTGAATTGTCCGAGCCGGCCCGGTCTATACCTGATTAAAAGCCTACCCGCTCACCTTCGGTCCTGATGGCATCGATACAAAACTGGATGTGCTCGGTGGTATCGACCCCGAGCTCCTCGATGCCTTGCGAAATATCCTCGCGGCTGACCGCCGCCGCGAAGCGCTTATCTTTCAATTTTTTCTTTACCGACTTCGGCTTGAGATCCGAGATTCCATTCGGACGAACCTTGGCACAGGCCACGATAAACCCCGCCAATTCGTCTACAGCGAACAAGGCTTTCGCCATCGCTGTCTCACGGGAAGTACCGCTGTATTCAACGTGACCAAGTATAGCGGAAAGAATCTCTTCGTCGACTCCAAGACCACGCAGATGTTCGACCCCGACAAAGGGGTGTTCCGCCTCGGTCGGGTGTTTTTCATAATCAAAATCATGCAGAAGCCCGGCGATAAACCAACTCTCAGCCTCGGCCATCTGCAAGCGTTCCCCGTAGGCCCACATGCAGGCCGCCACGGCCTCCATGTGACCGCGCAGGCCGGGACTCTCGGTCCACTCCATCATCAACACTCGCGCCTCACCTGCATTCATGGGCAATAATATAGCCAGTCTTCGAGCCCGGGAAAAGGGCCTGTCCACTCGAGTCTGCGAAGACCGGCCTGTTTTCTCGGCGGGAAACGAACCTTTCAGGTATCCTGAGCCGAGATGTTCGACAACAGCGAAACCGGCACTAAGAGACTCTCCGCCATCCTCGCCCTGGTCTTTGTCTTCGCCATGATCATGGGACCCGGCCCCGGGGTCTACCTGGTCAATCCGGACCCTGATCACGATGGCCCGGCACCGACCCTTCTCGGACTGCCGATCGTCTACGCCTGGGCGCTCCTGTGGTTCGGCGTGCAGGCGGCTGTCCTGATGACCGCCTACCTGACTATCTGGTCGCGGGACGAACAGGAATCATGAGCTTTCACGGCATGACGCCTCCAGTCCAGCTCGCGGCAATCGACCCCGGCGCCTTCCAGGACGCAGCGCTCATCATGCTCTGCATCTATCTCTGCCTGCTCCTGGCCCTGGGCGTACTGGGCTTTATAAAAAGCCGCAATACGGAGGAAGACTATTATCTCGCAGGCCGGAACCAGGGCTGGATCGTCTCCGCCCTGACCATCATGGCCACCTTCTTCAGCAGCTTCGCCTTCCTCGGCCAGCCCGGCCTGGTCTACAAGGAGGGCGCCGCCTTCGCCCTCTTCGCTCTCAACGTTCCCGTTGCCGCCCTGGTCGTCTATCTCGTCGGGCGCAAGGTGTCCGCCGCCGGGCGGCTCCAGGGCTACGTCACCCCCGCCGACATGATCTGCGGTCACTACGGAAATTCAGCGTTTCTGCGGATCCTGGTCGCCCTGGTTGGTTTTCTCTACGCGGTCCCCTATGTGGTCATCCAGCTCGATGCCGGGGGACTCGTGTCCAGGACAATCTTTCCGGACTCCGAGAACGCCTTTCTCTACGGCACCTACGCCCTCGCCGGGGTCACGGTGATCTACATCATGATCGGCGGCATGCGCAGCGTCGCCTGGACCGATGTCATCCAGGGCCTCCTCCTCATCGGCGGCATGTTGCTGGCAGGCATCGCGGCCATCGCGGCCCTGGGGGGAATCACTGAATTCCTCGAGAAGGTCAACAAGCTGCCCGCAGAGATGCTCTCGCTGCCGGGCCGAAGCGGCGGCTGGCCGGCGACCAAGATGATGACCGTCTGCTTCTTCGCCGCGGTCGGATCGATGATCCAGCCGGCCCAGTGGATGCGCTACTATGCCGCCCGCTCGAGACAGGACCTCAGACGAAGCGCCCTCCTGCTCGGAATCGTGCTCGCGGGCTGCTCTCTCTTCGGCGTCATGCTGATCGGGATGGGGGGCGAGGTGCTCTACCCGGCTGTCACCGGGGACGGCGTCCTCGCTCCGAACCCGGCGGTCGGAAACTCTTTCGACCAGATCCTCGTGGTCGTGCTCAAGAACCATGTTCCGGATGTGCTCGGAGACGGAAGCGGCATCCTCCTCGCCGCCCTGGTCTGCGTGGCCATCATGGCCGCCTCGATGAGTACCGCCGACTCGAACCTCCACGCCATGAGCGCGGTCTTCACCCGCGACATCTACGGCAAGCTGGTAAGGCCCTCCTCCTCGGACACGGAGAGAACCTGGGTGGGACGTTTCGTCATCCTGGCGGCAACCGGGGTTGCCGTCATCCTCATCCGGTTCAAGGAGGACAATCCCGACTTTGAGCCGATCAAGCTGATCGCGGAGATGGGCCTGCTGGCGATCGCCTTCTCAACCCAGCTGCTGCCCATCACCATCGACATGCTCTTCCTGCGAAGAGGCAGCCTCGCCGGAGCTGTCAGCGGACTCCTCGCAGGACTGGGAATCGTGTTCTTTTTCACCCCGTTTTTTTCAATGGCGGTCCGTGGATCCGGCATCGGCGATGCAACCATCGCTTTTATCAACGACATCAACCGCAGCATCGACACCGGGGCCTTCGCCCTGGTAGCCAACGTAAGTGTCTTCGCCCTGGTCAGTCGATTCACGGGCGGTTCAAAGAAAGAGAGCTCGGCATGAGCAGAAGAAGCGCCCAGGAATGGCTGGATGCCTATGGTGAAAGCCACCAGGACGGACTGAACAAGCTCATTCACTGGCTCTGCGTACCGGCGATCATGTTCAGTCTCGTGGGCCTGCTGGTTTGCATTCCCTCGGGTTTTCTCTCAGCTCCGCTGCCTGGCTCCCTGGCTCCGTGGGCCAATTGGGCGACCCTCTTCATCCTGGCCTCCCTGCTCTTCTACCTCAGGCTGTCGCTGCCGCTGGCGATGGGTTTCATCCCGGTCGGCAGCGCTCTGCTAGGGGGCAACGTGGCGCTCAAGCTCGCCGAGGAGGGCGGCAGTCCACCGCTGTTCTATATTTCAGTGGCCATCTTCGTGCTGGCCTGGATTGGCCAATTCATCGGGCACAAGATCGAAGGAGAGAAACCTTCTTTCTTCGAAGATCTCCAGTTTCTGCTCATCGGACCGGCCTGGCTGCTGGGGGCGATCTACCAGAAGCTCGGCATCCGCTACTGAAGACTGCTCAGCCCTCCTCGACCCCAGGGGTCAGGCGCAGCGTGTCTACCGCGGCCGCATCGACCGCCTCGTCGGACCAGGCAATCGGGAAACCCTCGCCGCGCAGCCAGCAGGGAAGCTGGTCATCGTAATGCGGTGACAGCGGATTCCCGGACTGGCCGCCGGGCAACACAAAACGCGAATGATCCCACTCACCTACATCGACGATAAGTCGAAGCGAGGGAATGAAGCGTGGAGACGCATCCGGATGAAGGGGATCAACCGCCGCCTGCAGCACAGTGTTGGTGTCGCCGCCAAGGGGATAGGGACCGCGGTTGAATATCGGTGCGAGGATCTTCTTCTCGCCCACCGGATGAGGCAGGACCAGCGCGTGCAGTCGCCCCCAGGACCAGCCGGAGGGATCGTCTCCACAGCGTTCCTCAATCTCCTCCAGGGCCTCGAGGGCGGCGGCGGCGATCTCCTCATCCCAGGAGCCTTTGAACCATCCTGGCGGTCGCCGGCGCAGCAGCTCGATGAGGTGCGACACCCTGCGAACCACCATCACCCCGTTGGGAGTAATCCCCGTAAAGCCTCTCCCCAGGACGAAGTCCGCCGAGCGGGGCGCCCGGGCCCGTGCCACACGGCGGCAGAGCGCCGCGAGCAAGAACTCGTAAACCGCGGCCGCGGCTGAATCAGCCGTGATCCGTCCATCCCATCCTCCAAGCAATCGGGCCGCGATCTCCAGACGGGGATCACCTTCCAGGCCCGCGAGAAGCTGCTCCTTCAGCTCGCGCCAGGGAAGAGACTCGACATCACCCTGGAGCACTCCGGTCGAAGCCAGGTCCCAGTCGCTGCGCGAGGTAAGAACCTCGCGAATCCGGCGGAAGCGGTAAGAATCAATGAAATCGACACCCAGGAAGGCGCCGCCGGAGACAGGCCTGGGAGGATTGTTGGCGGTGGCTATGAAACCCTCGCTGGGGTCATCAAGGAAGGGCATGTCCTCGTATGGAACCCGGCCTTCCTTCCAGCCGACCCCCTCCGACCAGGCCGGCAGGGGGAAGGAGCCGTTGCCGGCTCCGCGCCGGGGGGCATCTCCCGCCAGCTGCCAGCCGATCGAACCGCTGGAGTCTCCCCAGACAACGTTGAGAGAGAGTGCCGGCCAGTTACGAAAGCTGTCGCGGAATTCTGAGAAGGTCTTCGCCTTGTGAACCAGGAGAGTCCCCCCGATCGGCGCCGGATCAAGCCAGACCGCGCGCAGGGAGATCGCACGGCTCTCCCCCTCGATAGCTGGAGAAATAAGCGGCCCCCTTGGGGTCAATAGGACCCTCTCCTCGATGGCCTTGCCGCCCTTGACCTCGATGATTTCCTCACGAATCTCGCAGGGCTCAAATCCGCTGGCGGAACGGACACTGGCGCCGTCCGGCCCGAGCTCCTCGATAAAAAGATCGGTGTTATCAATCAGCCCGGCCGTAACCCCCCAGGCCCCGTGGCCATTGTGTCCGGCGCTGACTCCGGGCGTACCGACCAGGGAGGCGCCTGCCACGGACCAGTCCGGAGTCCTGATGTGAAGCAGGTACCAGGGAGATGGGAGGGCGGGAGGAAGGTGCGGATCGTTGGCCAGGATCGGCCGGCCGCTTGCCGTCCTCGAGCCGGACAGGACCCAGTTATTCGAGGCCCCGCCGGGAGAGGCGTAATTCGAGAAAATATCGAGATCCTCCTCCAGTCTCTCCAGGGCCGGACCGATGCACTCGCCCGGCGGAACCGTCGATCTCTGCGCCCCTGAGGCGACAAGAGGATCGAGGGCCAGCAGAGCCTCCATTCCATCAAGATCCGCGATGCGAAGCCTTGCAAGCTCCTGGTCCCAGTTTGCCGCAAGGAGAAACGAAAGCAGCGACAGGATCGCGCTGGTATCGAGAGCCGTAAACTCGGTAGGCTCCGCGCGCAGCAGGGTGAACTCGTGGGCCTTCCTGGCCCGGCCCGCTACGCGCCCGCTGTTGACTCCCCGGGCAAAGGCCTCGACCGGCGCCAGGAAGGACTCCTCCTGGCACTCGAGGCGTCTGCGGGCCGCTTCGTAGAAGCCGATCCGACGACAGAGCCGGTCCACGGGCAAGGCCTCGGCGCCGACCAGAGCGGCCAGGGTACCGCGCCCGAGGCGCTGCAGTGTCTCAAGCTGGAAGGACCTGTCCTGGCCCTGACAGAAGCCCGCTGCGAACCATGCATCGATGTCGTTGGCGGCCCGGATATGCGGAATTCCCCAGCGATCACGGATGATCTCGACCTCTTCGCCCAGGCCATCCAGGCAAAGCCGACCCTCGGTCTGAGGCAGCCTCCGGCCCAACGCCAGCCGGAAAAGGGTTCGTAAGAGACTCATCCGTCGTCCTCCCGGCTCAATATTGAAGCAGCGAAATCAGCCACGCGGCTGTAAAGCATTGCGTAAATCCTCTCTGGAAACCGCCCCATTGTAACCACAAAGCCCGGCTCTCGCAGTACCCCGAACAATCAAGAGAAGCCTAGCCCGGGTTTTCGGAAAAATATCGCTCAAGAATTTGCCCGGGATCCTTCCAGCCGGTCTCATCCTGGAGCTCCCGGCAACGCTCGAGAACCTCGCCAAAGCCGGGGCCGGGGTCCAGCCCGCGCTCGATGAGATGGCGTCCCAGCACCACGTCAGGCTCCCCCGCATCCTCGAGATCGAGAAGCTCCACCTGGCGAAGAAACTCTGCCCCGGCGGGAAACTCCTTCGCCAGCGCATCCGGAGTCCCGCGGCCAAAATGGTCCGCCTCTGCGAGGCGAAATAAAATCTTCGCGTTCATCGCGCCGGCATCGAGTCTCCGGGCCAGGCGGCGATAGGCCCTGGGCGAAGCGTTCTGGCTGGTGAAATTTGCCGGGGCCAGGTGGTCCTGCACGAGAACCTCAACCGCAGTCACCAGGGCTGAAGGAGCCATGAGCCGGCCAAGAAAGCTCCTGGTCGGCTCGATGCCCTCGCGCTCGTGGTTTGGAGAGCGAACACGCCCCTCGACCTCTACCGTCGTCGCCGGCTTGCCCAGGTCGTGGCAGAGAGCCGCGAACATCACGATGAGATCCTCTTCTTCCGAGCCGCTGCCCAGCCTCGCGGCGGCGGCCTCATCTACAACCATGAGGGTGTGCTCCCAGACCGTCCCCTCGGGATGCCATTGGGCATCCTGGGGAACCCCGACCATGCTCTCGAGCTCGGGAAAGAAGCGCAGCAGGCCGCTGCTGCGGAGAAAGTCCAGTCCAAGGGAAGGCCTCTCTCCTTTCAGCAGGAGCTTCTTGAACTCCTCGAGCAGACGCTCGCCCGGCAGCTCGGAGAGCTCCAGCGCGGCGCAGAGCTCGACAAGCTCCCTGTCGGGTTTCAGCCCGGGAAAACGCGCGGCGAATTGGGCAACCCGGAGTCCACGAAGCGGGTCCTCAGAAAAATGAACGGAATCGGTCGCCCGCATGATGCCCGCCTCGATATCGGCCTGGCCGCCGTGCGGGTCCTCCAGCCGGCCGCCGGGAATCTCAACCCCCATGCTGTTCATCGTCAGGTCTCTGCGCCGAGCCGCCTCTTCGAAGTCGAGCCCGGGATCGAGCTCTACCTGGAAGCCGCGGTGCCCCTGGCCAACCTTATTGTCACGCCGGGGGAGAGAAAAAGAGCAGGCCGGACCATCGCCGGGAAACAACCCCTTGATCATGAAGACACCGAAGGAGCGGCCGACACTGATCACCTCGCCCAAGGAGGTGAGGACCTCCTCGAGCCGGGAGAGCTCGAGGCCGTAGACCTCAACGTCATAATCATCCGCCGCGAGAGTGGCGGCCATCCCTCCCGGATCAAGCTCGGCGAAAAGCCGGTCGCGTACGGTGCCCCCGACCAGCAGCGCCCTGCCGCCGGCGGCGGTGATCGCCTCGGCGACTGCCAGGATCTCTGGGGGAAGAGAAATCGGTTCCATGACCTGATCGTACAGCAAAAAGACACCGAGGCCACCCCGCGCGCGTGGACGCAAGCTGTTCTTCAGCTGAAGGACTCTTCGTGGTAACCTGAGACCCTCACGGGTCGGCTCCAGGCTGGCAGTAACCGCTATGAATTCACGAATCCTATTTCTGCTGACAGCCACGGCATGCCTGCCCTGCGGGGCGGAGGACTGGCCAACCTACCAGCACGACAGTGCCAGGTCGGCCATCACCGGGGAGAAACTCGGCTCCAGACTGACGGAAGCCTGGGTCTACCGGCCAAAGAGGCCTCCGCACATAGCCTGGCCGGGCGCCGCGAAATGGGATGGATGGGCCAAGATCTACGGCCTGAAGGACCGGATGATCTTCGACAGGGTCTTTCATGTAGCGGTTGTCGGCGATTCGGTCTATTTCGGCTCGTCCTCTGAAGACAAGATCATCTGCCTCGACACGGCCACCGGCAAGACCCGCTGGAAATTCTATACCGAGGGACCTGTTCGACTTGCGCCGACCGTCGCCGACGGCAAGCTCTACGCCGGCAGCGATGATGGCCTTGTCTACTGCCTCAACGCAGCCGATGGGGTCCTTGAATGGAAATACCGGCCGGGCCCGGGCAACCGCCGTCTCCCCGGCAACGAACGCATGATATCCATGTGGCCCGTGCGAACCAGCGTGCTGGTCCGGGACGGGGTGGCCTTCTGCGGGGCCGGGGTCTTCCCCTGGGAGGGCGTCTATCTCTGCGCCCTCGACACCGGCAGCGGAAAAGAGCTCTGGAAGACCGGTATGAAGAACCTGCCCGCCCAGGGCTACCTCCTCGCCTCCTCAACCCGTCTCTACGTGACCACGGGCAGAGAGCGGCCCGTGGTCTTCGATTCAAAAACCGGCCGCAAGCTCTACCAGGTAACCGGCGGAGGCGGAGGCACCTACGCGTTGGTCACCGGCGACATGCTCGTCTACGGCCCCGGCAAGACAGGGGAAATGAGTGTCTACAAGTCAAACCGCAAGGACCAGCTCGCAAGCTTCAAGGGCAACCAGATGATCGTCACACCGAAAGTGTCCTACCTGATGACCGACACTCGCCTATCGGCCCTTGACCGCTCGCGCTACCTCGCCCTGCATGAGAAACGGTCGAGCCTCAACACACGCAAGGGCAAGGTCACCGGGCAGCTCAAAAAAATCGGCAAGAGCTCCTCCTCGAGCGCCGGAAAAAAACTCAGGGCGGAGCTGGGAAGCCTGAACCTGGAGATCGACAAGCTGACGGGATCCATGAAGAAATGCTTCAACTGGCAGGTGCCCTCCGAGTACCCCCACTCCATGATCCTCACCCGGGACAAGGTCTTCGCCGGCGGCAAGGGCCGGGTCGCGGGTTTTGAGACCCGCAAGGGAAGAATCGCCTGGAAAGCGGAGGTCAGGGGAAACGCCTACGGTCTCGCGGCGGCATCAGGCCGTCTCTATGTTTCGACCGATGACGGAAGCATCTATTGTTTCACAGCTCCCGGCAGCGGCGGCAAGGAGGCCAGGTAGCCATGCGAAACCACCCGGCCCTGCTCCTCCTGAGTGTAGCCTTTCTTTCTCCATGCGTCGCCTGCGAGGCCTTCGCGGCGCCCCCCTCCTATCGCTGGGTCTT
>Ga0310124_10000174_pt1 | contig 42595 bp, 35 predicted proteins | sample CB11b_AW_Bot5_MG_FD_203507 | JGI IMG/M metagenome (GOLD analysis project Ga0310124, IMG submission 203507) | Marine microbial communities from Western Arctic Ocean, Canada - CB11b_AW_Bot5 | ecosystem: Environmental > Aquatic > Marine > Oceanic | place: Canada: Western Arctic Ocean | collected... | reverse complement strand
GTCTCCTACGTCATCATTATCGGAATCTCCATCTTTTGGATCGGTACATTCTTCATCAGTTTCTCCATAGATACAATTGAAAATTTCTACATTGTCATTTATCCCATCAGAGTCAGAGTCATCATTTATTGGATCAGTACATTCATCATTGTCTTCACCATATATGCAATTAGATACCTCTACTCCATCTCCCAAACCATCATCATCAGTATCAGTATCTCTTGGATCCGAACCATAAAAGTTTACTTCATTCCAATCATTTATGGTGTCTCCATCAGAGTCCTCGATGTTTGGATCAGTACATTCATTGTTGTCTTCACCATAAAAGCACTCGCTGACTTCAGTACCATCATTTAGTCCATCATCATCACTATCATAATCCATTGGGTCTGTGAAGTGAGTCCCAATTTCATTTCCATCATTTAACGTGTCATCATCGGAGTCATTATCTATCAGACTGGTACATTCATTCTCATCCTCACCATAATTGCAATTGTTAACTTCGGTAGAATCACTTAAACCATCATCATCAGTATCAGTGTTTTTTGGATCACTGGTCCAATTATTAACTTCATCCCCGTCTTTCAATCCGTCATTATCAGAATCATCATCAATTGGACTGGTACACTCATCCTCATCCTCTCCATAAACACAATTTGTAGTTTCGTCTCCGTCCTCTATTCCATCATAGTCGGAATCTTTTTTGTTCGGATTACTGGTCCAATTATTGACTTCATCACCATCCTTCAGACCATCGTTATCACTATCTGGATTGTCTGGATCAGTGAAATACATATTCTCCTCCTCTCCATTTGTTAGTCCATCATTGTCGTCATCAAAGGAAGTCAGGTCGTCATCTGCTCCATTATTGGGATCGGTACCATCAACAATGACTTCATTTCCGTCTTTCTGCCCTCCATCGTCTGTATCAAGGTCTTGTGGATCGGTAGGTCCCCAAGTTGTATTGTAAATTTCATTCCAATCATTTAGTCCGTCATTGTCAGAATCAGATTTTGTTGGATCCGTACATTCATCGCTGTCTTCACCATATATGCAATTATCAATCTCAGTAAAGTCATCAATTTCATCACCATCTGAATCAACAAGAATTGGACTAGTGCATTGTTCTCCGTCTGAACCATATATGCAATTATTCACTTCTGTACCGTCTCCTAATCCATCATCGTCAGTGTCAGTATCCATTGGATCTGTGACCCACGTACTAATTTCTTCACTGTCACTCAAACCATCAAAATCAGAGTCAGTTTCTGTTGGATCGGTACATAAATTCTCATCCTCACCATAATCACAAGTATCAACTTCTTCCCCGTCATGTATTCCATCCCCATCAGTATCTTTTACGTTTGGATTAGTCCCGTGTGTAATAACTTCGTCCCCATCATTCAAATCATCCTTGTCAGAGTCGGCCACAAGTGGATCGGTAGGTCCCCAAGTTGTATTGTAAATTTCCTCCCCATCATCTAATCCGTCATCATCTGAATCGGGGTCATTTGGATTAGTACCTTGAACTTCTTCTTCTCCATCATTTAATCCATCATTATCTGTATCGTTATCATGTGGATCAGTTTCCCCAAGTCCAGGTTCAAAAATTCCATTTCCGTTTATGTCCTCCTCACTATTTTTTAATCCATCATCATCATCATCTCTATCAGCTTGTTGTATATCATCAGTTTTATTTAGTGGATCTGTAAAATCGGTAAAAATTTCCAAAACATCATTGGCCCCCCCCTCGTCAGTATCAATAAGGTTTGGATCGGTACATTCATCATTATTTCCCCCATAAATACAATTGTCAATTTCGTCGTAATCACTTATTGTATCTCCATCAGTATCATCAAGAGTTGGATCGGTACATTCATTATTATTTGTACCATATATGCAATTAGAAATTTCGTCGTAATCACTTATTGTATCTCCATCAGTATCACTCATTGTAGAATTAGTACATGTGTTTTTATTTATTCCATATATGCAATTTGTATCCTCCACCAGATCATCAATTCCATCGTCGTCGGAATCTCTAACATCATCCTCTGGATCTCTTGGATCTGTTGAATCAGCAAACAGTTCCTCTGAATCGCTTCGCCCCCCACCATCAGTATCACTCATGTTTCCATCGGTTTCTCCTTCATCCAGTTTACCATTTGCATTAATGTCCTCTACTCCATCATCGATTCCATCCCTGTCCGTGTCTTGTTCCAGAGGGTCGGTTGTCGAGGTACTGTTCTCATCAGGTTGCCAATCCACATTACAATTTGTGATTACAGCTCCACCTTTGTTTGTACAAGTCGCTAAATTGTACTCATTTTCCCAAATATCCCCATCCACTCCAACTTCCAGTCCATCTGTCAATCCATCACCATCACTGTCGTTGTCAATAGGATTCGTACCATGGGTGTAGTATTCCTCACCATCAGTCAATCCATCATTATCTGAGTCGGAGTCCAAGGGATGTGAACAGAATTTGATTCCACTTAGGGTATAGAGTAGGCATAAAATCTCCTCATTATCCTTCAAACCATCATTATCCGAATCGTCAGTAAGAGGATTGGTTCCTGTATCTGAATCAATGGCAACAAAAGTTCCTGAATTAGTTTCAACTCCGTCCCACAGACCATCCCCATCGGAGTCTACTTCGTAGGGGTCAGTCCCTATCCCAGCTTCGTATTCATCACTGAGTCCGTCCCCATCGCTATCATTTATTTCATAGTCCGTTCCAGGTTGCGTACCATTACCTTCTACATTGTCATCCTCACCAGTGGTGATGGCAGCATTCATGTCGCAGGTTGGGCACTGTGTCGAGGATGTTGGTTCGAAAGTTAACCATCCCAGGCCATCGAACAAGACTTCAGCATATGCGTGTCCATTCAGCATAGTGACAACTCTGGTGTCTTCCTCTATCGAGTAACCAGTACTCTCTCCGTAGCCACTGCTTTCCCAGCTCTCCGGAGTTACTATGTCCCCAGGCCCATTACCTTCTATATATCTTGAAGGTATACCATTTAATCGGGATAATACCGTAAAAGCAGCCGCAAAGTTAGTACATTTGCCAGACATGGCAGAATTCTCAAACAAGAAGTAGTCGACAAAATCATGGTCATCTGGTGTTAATGTGCCGTTAATATCGTAGTAATAATTGTTTCTGAGATAATACATTATCGCTTCGGCCTTTTCGTAATCGGTTGTTTTTCCGGCTGTTATGGACGCTGCCAGATCGTAAACATCATTATCTGGACCTGGTCTGATGGGAAAATTGGGTAATTCCACCAGTTGTGGCGAAAAATCAGATGGAGCATTAGCCGCCTGTTTTACAGAGTCAGGTATGTTGTACTCTGTCATTGTAAAAGAATAACTTTGAGCATAGCCGTCGACTTGTAGATTGAACGCACTGTCCATTGTGACGGGATTACTGATGAATACTGAATTGGTGTACAACGCTGTCGATAGATATCCCTGAGCCGGCATTATCCAATTTACAGTATATTCAAACTGTTCACTAGTTATTTCGGGATGTGTAACCAGATAGTCATAACTGTATTCGGGTGATCCAGTATACCAATAACCAGGGTCAGAATCTATTCCCGACACAATATCATACTGTTCGCATCCTGGTGCAGGACACCACTGGCTTCTCGTGTAAGTGTTCGTTGCAGAGTCGTATCCATTGTCATAGATGTCTTTGGCAGCTGTTCTCCAATATTGTGGATTTGCAGTTGGCTCTTCACAGTTATCACAGGTGACTGTAAATTTAACAGCCATAAGCATAGCTAGAGGGTAGAAACCTTCCAATCCTCCAGCTACACCATTAGCGTCTGGTTGAGGCGTCCAGTCATTATTTTTGGCCATATCCTCAGCCCATGAGGGTAATGGCGGATCATCATCATCCATATCTGGAATTCCATCACCATCACTGTCTGGATTATTGGGATCAAGATGACTAATCATATTCTCATACATATCGGGGATGCCGTCAAGATCAGTATCTTTCATCTCCTCCATGTCTGAAATACCATCTCCATCAGCATCAGGATCCATACAGTTGCTAATCCCGTCTCCATCTAAATCTCCTTCGCAATTGTACAAATCTTCCATATTAGGAGGTACGAAATCCTCATTTACCAGATCGTTCCAGAAATCCATTTCAGCCAGATCAGAGATGCCATCCCCATCCATGTCAAAATCATTGGGATCAAACCCCAAAGATATTTCGTAATCGTCAGATAATCCATCCCCATCACTATCTCTGAAAGGAGAATCGGGGATTCCATCGCCATCGAGATCATTCTCAGCTAATAGATCCTTTTCTATGCTCGAGGCTCTTGAAAGAAAAGGGGAATAAGGCAATGCTGTAAGTAGCAAGATTGTAACAATCAGTGCCTGATATTTCTTCCCGCGCATACGATAAATCCAATCCTGCAGTGATACGTATGATTATATCAGTTAGGTCTAGTAAAATGGCGCCCGCGCCGGGATTTGAACCCGGGTCCTCAGCTCGACAGGCTGAGATGATAGGCCAGGCTACACCACGCGAGCGCGATGGCTGACCAGAGCACTTTGTATATAGACTTTGCCAAAATAAAATTACATTCCCATGTTAAGCCGGAACGTTGGGTTTCCAGTTTCACCGTTACCAAAGAATTCCTCGGAGTCACCTTCTTCCATCATGGCCCCCATCAGAACACCGACAGTTTCCTGTAAAAATCTAAGTTCAACCTGAAGCTCCGAAATCGTCTCCTGAAGCTTCTTTATCTCATCTGATTCCGACGCCACTGGGCGGTAATATTACAGCCCCTTATAACAGTTATCTCTAAAGTTTTTCCAGTTTTGTTTTTAGGACCGGTACGATTTCGAATAAATCACCTACAATTCCATAATCAGCCACCTTGAATATGGGGGCCTCAGGATCCTTATTTATTGCTGCAATAAATTTTGATCCACTCATTCCACCCAGGTGCTGAATAGCACCAGAGATACCTATTGCCAGATAGAGGTCAGGGGTCACAGTCTTACCGGTCTGACCAACCTGGTGTGAATGTGGTACCCATCCAGCATCAACTATTGCCCTGCTTGCTCCGGCAGCAGCTCCCATTGTTGCGGCCAGAGGTCGTATCAACGTCTCATAATTCTCCGGACTTTCCAGTCCTCGTCCACCACTAACAATGATGTTAGCTTCCGTTAATTCAATAGTACCTTTACCTATTTTTTCAATAGAGATTGTATTAAGGGTTGAATCGGGTATGTTTCCTGAGAAATTCTCGACACTACCTGACCAGGATTCACCCATAGGATATGCATTGTTACGTATGCTTGCAACTAGTGGACCCTCCGGTTTAGATCTGGCAAGGACTTTACCTGCAAAATCAGGTCTGACGAATCCTTCACTACTGGCCTCCAGACAATCACCCAGATATCCCCACCCTAGTTCGGCAGCTACCCTTGGGCCCAGGTCCTTACCCATCGTGGTTGCCCCCATCAATACTTTGGTGGCATCGCTCTTTTGAACGACCTGAGAAACAATTGAAGCATATTTCACAGGATCATAATATTCCAATCCCTCATCATCTGCAATTACTACCTTTCCCGCAGCTAGTTTCATTGCAGACTCTGCAACATTCTTACCGATGACTAATCCTATGACTTCACCCATCCCGGCTGCAACTCCCGCAACTTGTTGTGAGACGTCTTTTATTCCATTACCATCAGTTTCACCGACCAAAACTACAGTGCTCATAGTACCTTAGCCTCCATCCTTAATTTTTCTATTAATTTGTCGACCTTCTCTTCCGGACCCTCTCCTTCCAGAATCACACCTCCACCTCTTGCGGGCGGTAGAGAACATTCAGTGGTTTGTACATCGTTTCCTGCTTCAGAACCAAGTGTACGATTGTCAAATGGTTTTCTTTTAGACATCATGATATCTTTCAAGGCCGGGAATCTTACTTTGGTCATGTCCTTCTGGCATGTAATCAACACCGGGGTTGGAGTCTCAATTATCTGTAAACCACCTTCAATTTGTCTGCTTGCGGTTAGTTTATCACCACTTAATTTCAGATTGGTCACACCTGATATGTGTGGTACTCCAAGAAAGTGTGCGATCATTGGTCCTGTTGCGGCTTGGTAGTAGTCTATGCCCTGAACACCACACATAATCAGATCGGCATCCAGTTCCTTGACAGTTTCAGATAATATCCTTGCATTTGACGAAGGTTTGTTGCCACTATATTCTTGTTGCCTGAGAACTATGGTCTCATCAGCTCCAATGGCCATCATCTTTCTCAGATCGGTATCTATGCTAGCATTGTCAGAGAACAAGCTGATTAACGTTACTTTTCCACCTATGGCTTCTTTGAATTGAACTGCCTGTTCCACTGCGAATTCGTCGTATGGATTGACCATGTACTTGAATCTGTCCTCTTTGACTTTTCCATCTATGATTTCTAATCTGGATTCCGTGTCCGGAACCATCTTGATTAACACTACTATGTTCATGTTTTTGCCTCTAGGTTCTCTAACATTATTTCTGAGATGTCCTTAACTTGCTTATCATCGCCAATACTCTTCAGACCATCGCTCATCATGGTCATACAGAAAGGACATCCTACTGCAACGCAGTCGGCGCCTGTTTTTGATGCTTCCTTTGCCCTTATTTCGTTAACTCTCTTATCGGCGTCTTCTTCCATCCATATTCTGGCACCACCACCCCCACAGCAGAACGAATTAGTTCCATGCCTTTCCATTTCAATAAGATCTCCTCCAAGTGCACCCCTTGGAGCCTCAGTCTCACCCCCAATCCTTCCCAAGTAGCAAGGATCATGGAAAGTTACTTTATCCTCGAAGTCCCTGATTTTGAGCTTCTCTTCTTGGCGTAGTTTATTCAATACCTGAGAATGATGATAAACTTCGTATTTTCCACCATATTTCTCATATTCTTTTCCTATAGTATGGAAACAATGTGGACAAGCCGTGATGATCTTCAGTGTTCCCACGGAATTTAGGTTATCAACATTCGTTTCCGCCAACATCTGGAACAGGAATTCGTTCCCAGCCCTCCGTGCCGGATCGCCATTACACGTCTCCATTTCCCCAAGTATTGAAAAGTCAACTCCAGCCTCCTTCAGAAGCTTGGCTGTTGCCCTTGAAACCTTTTTATTCCTATCGTCGAAAGAACCAGCACATCCAACAAAGAACAGATATTCTGCAGGTTCGCCTATTTTCAGGTCCAAACCTTCAGCCCAGTCTGCCCTTGTATGAGCCCCGAATCCCCAAGGATTGGAATTTCTTTCCAGATTGTTGAACAAGTTCTGTAATTCCTCAGGAAAATCAGCTGCTTCCATTACTAGGTGCCTTCTCGCGTCTGTAAGTTTGGGAACATGTTCGATATGGACCGGACAGGCTTCGACACAGGCGTAACAAGTGGTACAAGCCCAGATCGCATCCGGTGTGAATCTGTCAATTATTGACTCTTTAGGTTCGTCTCCAGCCAAGAGAAGAGAACTATGTTCTCTTCCATAGTCCTTGACATCCAACACGATCTGCATGGGGTTCAAGGTCTTGCCACTCTTATAGGCTGGACAGACATCCTGGCATCGGGCACATGCAGTACAGGCCCATCCATCGGATAATTGCCTCCAGGTAAAGTCTGCGAATTTGTTAACACCCAGTGTCAGATTATCAAAGTCTAAATCATCGGTCTTCACGGCCTCATTATTTTCATTGGTCTGTAGCGGAATCATGGTTCCCATTGGTTCGTGGTCCTGGAACATCACGTTTGGAATAGTACCAATTATGTGAGAATGTTTGGTTTGAGGAATCTCAATCAAAAACCCCCCTATCAGAATCATGTGTATCCAGTAGCTAATGTCAACCATACGGGCTATTGTGGCATGATCCATACCATCCATTTGCTTTGCGAAAAGGACACCTATTGGTTCCCATCTATTGTACTTGGTCTCTTCACCTATCATATTTCCAGCTTCCACAATAAAAGCCGTCAGCACGATTCCCAGAATTGCCAGTAGGATCAAGGGACCTTCTATACTTGCACCTTTCAGTTTTGCTGGTCTGATTATTATTCTACGATATAAGGCGATTAGGATTCCTATCGTGGCCATGGCGTACCCCAGGTCCACTATCAGGTTCCAAATGCCATCTAACTGGATATTACTGAGAAATGCCTGCAAGAGTCCACCAGTTCCTAGATCTACAATATCACTCATTAGCAGTAAGAAACCCCAGAAGATCAGTGCATGTGCGTAACCTGCTACCTTATCCTGAACGACTTTGCGTTGGCCTAACCAATCTCTCAAGAACTCGGTTAATCGCTGTTTCCATGAATTGAAACGATCATCATCTTTTCCGAGGCGAATCAACCTGACGACAAATCCAACTTGGTAAAAATGTGAGCCAAGGGCTATTGCAGACCAGGCCAGTAATATTAGATACCATTCTATACCATAATAATCGTGAAATGGGTTCATTTTGTTGTCGCCTCTTTTTTCATTGGTTGTATCCTATTTTAAACATCACCCAGATTAATTCGTACTACAAAGGAGTCTCCATCCTTGGCTTCAAACTCATCTCTTAGATAGACTGGTGAAATAACCTCTATCACTCTCTTGTAATGGGTCCTTTTTGGAGATATTACGGCACACTTTCCGACCTTTTTAGTTCCATTTTCTAGGCCGCACTTGAACAGCCATGCCTTTCCAAAAGTCCGGCCTTCCTGTTCGAAACCCTCAATTAATATTCCCTCTGCAGCTTTCATGGCCTCTATTTTTGGTATTTCATCCTCGTTCAGCCTTAGGTTTAAAGTTCCCTCAAAAGGCCGCCACCTCAGTTTCTTTTCAAATTGTTCCATATATCCTCTTTTGGAGATATAGTAACCACCCTCGCCGAGCCCGGTCTCTAGGATGCCTCTCATTTCTATTTTCTCTTGGGCCCCAAAGATAAGCCCATATTCGGAGAATTCCTTTCTCAGGATGGCAATTCCCTTATTCATTATGGTTACTACTTGCCCCCCCTGTGCTAATCTCCTTTCCAGATATCCCTTCTCAACCAACTCAATCAGATATCTCGATGCCGATTGTTGGCTTACATGCAGTTGCTTTGACAACCTGATGGAGGAGATGTGCACTGGATGCCTTGTCCCACCCTGGAGTGCCAAAAATTTGAGTGTAGAAAGCAGGACTGGCTTCAGTCTTCGTCCTCCTTCACAATATTCTGAATTTGGTCTTTTTGTTCATCACTCATATTTTCCATGGCTTTTCGTGATTGGTCGACCAAATCACCCATTATTACGCTATAAATCAGAGGAACAATGGTATTGCTCTCAACCTTTGCATCATAATCGACTTTGGCTGCATCTCTCTGAGTTCTAAGTTGGTCAGCTGTCATTTCACCTTGACCCAATCCTTGGCAAGCCTTGTCCGTTACGAAGTATTTTTCGCCATTGTAACTCAGAGGATAGGCCTGACAATTGAGTGGCATATCATGATATACCTGACAGTTCTTATTTTCCGAATCATACATTGGGCACCCAGTTTCACCTTCTTTTGTTTCTAAGATCAGTTGCGGGAATCCTTGAGACATATCCATCCCTATGTTTGGTGCTATACTGCTCAGAGTTCCGTTTTTCCTCCATCTGCTAAGATCATCAAAGTATACTGGGACGCCATTAACTTTGGAGCAATACTGCCCGCATCTAACGCAATTGTAGACAAATTTAGGTGCACTCTTGTTTTTTTCCTCAGCCATTAGAACTACCCGTTTTTGAGTAACTGAATGAATGTGGTTAATAACGTTGTTCCTCTAATTATGTTGTTCAACCCAATCCAGTTAGTAGCCGATTCTTTCTATGCTACGCGTAGGATATGGACTCTTTTATTTACCCCCGGCAATGACGGCGAGGTGTGAATGCTTATGAAATCAAGCAAGATATTAACGCTAGCAGTGGCTTTTACTGTTTTGGCATCAGTTGGGATGCCAATTTTCAGTTTAGGCCCAGTCGCTAATGCAGCGGCAGACGATCCTGTTGTCAATGTTAAGATAGGATTGTTGAACGACGCAACCGGTCCTATAGCAGTCTATTCAGAGGGTTTTACCCTTGCAGCAGAGATGGCTATTGATCACCTTAATGCAGGTCAGACAGGCTTCAATTTTTCGCTTGTAGAAGCTGATTCAGCATGTGGCGGAACAACGGCAGCTACTGCAGCACAGTCACTTGTTGACGCAAATGTTTCTGCTATTGCAGGAGCAGCATGTTCAGGTTCCACTCTTGGTGCACAGCCAATAGCGACTACGGCAGGGATACCAATGGTTTCCTACGCCTCAACTTCACCAGCGCTAACTACTGCAGATGATAACGGATACTTATTCAGAGTCGTACCAAGTGATGCATGGCAAGGAGCTGCGATGGCATCTATGGCCGCGTCTCACGGATGGCAGAACCCAGCCTTGATGTATATGAGCAATGACTATGGAGCTGGCTTGGCCGGTACAGTCAAAGGAGCGTATGCAGCCGGAGGTGTTGACATGTGTGTAGAAATCGCGTATGCTGAGGATAACCTTGACTTCTCATCACAGGTTACTCAACTTGGTGCAGCAGAGTGTGACAGTTTGATTATGGTCACCTATGCTACGGATGGTGCTGCAATTCTTGAAGAAATGGCTACCCAAGGTATACAAGGTCCAACCTCACCGGTATGTTCTGCAGATTGTCCATTCCCTATTATGGGCGGTGATGGTATTGCAGATGCGAACTTCCTTGGTGAATTTTCAGATCCTTCTGCAGCAGCCATGGTAATTGCTACAAAGCCTTCCCCATCTTTCACCAGTGCTGAGAGAACTGCATTCGATACTGCATGGGCAGCTGGAAATCATAGCGCTGCAATCTATACTCACGAAACATATGATGCAGTTACTATAATTGGTGAGGCTATAATGGCAGACACTGATGGTGATCTTAGAGATGATTTAGCAACTCTTGGTGTTGGTTATGCAGGTGCTAGTGGGGTACATACCTTCGATGCAGCTGGAGACGTACAACCAACGCAAGCAGGAGGTTATGCAGTCTGTCAGTTTGTTCCAGTAATAGTTGATGGTGCTCCGTCATTGGCCTTTGTATGTAATGGTGCTTGGAACATAGTAGATGGTTTATCATTCCCAGGTGCAGCACCTATCAAGATAGGTATGTTAAGTCCAATGACTGGTGACCTTGCGGTTTATGCACCAGGATTTTCACTTGCAGCCAATGTTGCAATTGGTTACATGAATACGATACAACCACTGAACTTTCAGTTTTCCATTGTAATAGCTGATTCAGCTTGTGATGGAACTACAGCAGCGACTGGAGCACAGACTCTAATTGATGCTGGAGTTGTTGGTATTGCAGGAGCAGCATGTTCAGGAGCAACTCTTGGAGCGATTGAGGTTGCTAAGACTGGAGGAGTACCCATGGTATCCTATGCTTCGACCTCACCAGCGATAACAAATTACGATGATGGAGGTTATCTTTTCAGAGTCGTACCAAGTGATGCTCAGCAGGGTCAGGCCCTCGCTGATACTTACGCAGCGTCAGGTTATACAAGCCCAGCACTTATCTCAATGACCAATGATTATGGTGCCGGTTTTGCAGACTCATTCAAGGCTAACTACGCTGGTGACCTTTGTGCAGAAGCAACATACGCTGACGGAACCACGGATTTCTCATCCCAAGTCGCAGCAGTTACCGATAACGACTGTGATTCTGTGGTAATGATTACCTACGCTAATGATGGAGCGACCATAGCTGAAGAGCTTGCAACACAAGGATTTGCCGGTTCAATATTTGGTGGTGACGGAATTGCAGATATTAATTTCGCAAGTACGTTTACTGATGTTAGTGCAGTGGATGGAATTACTGCAACCAAGCCTGCATCTGGGGAAGATTCATCTTTGTCTCTGCTCTTTGATTCATTCTATGCAGCAGCAGCTTGTAATCCAGCTTTTGATGATCCCGCAACTACAGATGTAGTGGAGTGTTACGCAGGCGGAATCTATACTCGAGAGACGTTTGATGCAATTGCAATCATAGGACTTGCACAGGCAATTGCTCTCCAGACACCATCAGCAGATGACGGTGTAAAGGAAATGCTTGGCTTGACTGTGGCTGGACCAGGCGCACCACAGCCCGGAGCCAGTGGAGTTCATGTATTTGACTCCCATGGAGATGTTGGAGGTTCCGGATATGATGTATGTACTTTCGGTTTAGATAGTGATGGTGCTGCAACATTCACTTGTCACAGCACATGGGGTCTAATTGCTGGCCTTGATGATCAGGGAATACCAAAAGCACCAGCACCAGAACCTGAACCTGAACCTGAACCAGAACCAGAACCAGAACCTGAACCAGAACCTGAAGTGGAAGAAACTGATGAGGTACCTGGATTTGGTCTATTGTCAGCTATTGCTGCGATTGGTGTAGCATTGGTTCTCCGCAGAAGATTCTGAAACCTCTGTTAGAGAAAAGACCCGAGCAGAGTGGGGTGGTCGTCGTCCTGATGGCCACCGCTCTGGTAAGCCGGTTATCAGTTATAGGTGACTTCATTGTTGCTCAATCACTAGAGGTAGACATTGGATAGGGACGAAGAAGGTGTTGCGGAAAAAAGATGGCTGAGACTTAGTTTTACCCTTATTATTGGGGGGTTCCTACTAGGTCTAGGTCAAATTCAGGATTTGAAGGAAGGGGTTCCTTTCAATCACTACAATAGGACACTGGAACATTTACATGTAAGCTATATTTTCATTCTTTTTGGAACTGTAATAACCTGTTTTATCGGATTTAGAAACCTGTTCAAGAAGGCAGCATTTTCATTTCTACCTGATGCCTATTCAACTTCCCATGAGAAACCAAAAGATGAGAAGGTTGCAGATGCCACTGATATTGGCCTAGAACAAGTTTCACGTTTCTTTAGAGATGGCTGGGATTCTATTCCAACTGAATTGAAATTCGCTTTTTTCGTATTGTTTGATGCTTTTCTTGGTCTTCGTTATCAATCGGGAATGTTCTCATTATTAATTTATGGCGATCCACTCTGGATTCTTCAGTTCTTTGAATTTGTCCTGTCTAGCATGTATATTCTTTTTTCACTTTTAAACAATTCCAAAGGTTGGTTCCGAACAATTGCGGTTTTGTTATCACCGCTTGCAATCATGTTTGTCTTTGCATTCAGTCTAGAACAGTTATTTGTTGGGCAGGAAAGTTTGGCATCACCAACTTTCAATTTAAGTTCAACACTCTTTACTGGATTCTACTGGGCTGCTGCGTATTTGTCCATAGCAGTGGGGCTGACTTTAACCTACAAAGTACAGCGTTTTGGTAATTTTGCTCAGGCTGAGATAATGTTGTTTGGGGCCTATATTGGTTTTACGATGATGTGGAGTCCATTTTTTACCACATTAATAGACGGCCAGAAAGTTTACAATACTGATCTCCCTAAAGATGGGATTTTAACGTGGGATCTATTATTCTGGGCTTGCGTAACTGGATTTATCCTAACAGGTTTCCTAGGCATCATTATTGACAGACTAGTTTACCGTCGATTCAGGCAGAAAAATGCTCTACCGCAGGCAATGATGATTGCATCTTTGGGTGTTGCTATGATTCTTCGAGGGATCTTATATCTTAGATATGGTGCAGTCCAATATCTGTTCGTCCCAGATATTGATTGGCGTTTAACGGACTCTAGGTACGAAATTTCTCACGGTACTGATTCATTTTGGCATCCCTGGATTAGTCAAACTGTACGCCTTCGTTTTGGCGATAGAGAAGTTGAGAAGAGCTATAATGGTATGGATCAAACAGCTTGTTTAGAGGGAGGAAAACTAGACAATTTCTCATCCAATTGGAACTCTGAATCTGAAATCTGTAATGTAATTGAGTATTTGCCTTTCTATGAGATTCAAGACTCTGCTTATTTTATTCAGTACACTAAAGCGGCATTTATTATTGGCGTGTTCGCATCTGTAATTCTTTTACTATTCATGCTTAATTTGACTAGGTTAGGCCGTCAGATGCGTGCTGTGGCCGATAATCCAGATCTTGCAGCCTCTTCTGGAATTAATGTTGAACGCGTACACATGACCACTGCATTCCTAGCTGCTGGCATCTCAGGTTTTGGAGGCGTACTATTTGGCATGTATGTTCGTATAAATCCAGAAGTAGGTCTCAGTATACTCCTACCCGCATTTTCAGTTGTAGTTCTTGGAACCCTCGGTTCTGTTAGAGGGGCTTTGATTGCCTCAGTAATTATTGGCCTTGTACGTTCAATCTCTGAACCGGTCTTGATAGGTACAGGTAGTGTATTGGGCAGGCCTTCCTACGCAGATTTCGGGGAGGCTATGCCTTACCTGTTCTTGATAGCAGTATTGATGATAATGCCAAAGGGGATAGGAGAGGCATTAGAAAACTGGAGAATTGAAAGAACCAGGAGACGCAAGGATTCCTTCTCATTTGCTTTACCTAAATTCGCTCTACCTCAAACTAAACTATCTCTGCCTGAAATACCCTTTGTTAAAGATCAATTGAGAAAATTTGACAAGCCACAAAAAGGTATTGTTTTTGCTGCAGGTATACTTCAGATAATGATTGTTAGTGTTCTAGATATCTACACTTCCGGTAAAGGTACCATTTACTATACGATTGATTTTATCTATCTTTTATTGGAGGTGTTCGGCTTGATAATGTTGTACTCATCTATAGCAGCCTATCTTCCTGAACTCAAAGAATTCAGTGCCCGAATCTTTGTTCAGGTTAGTAGCTCGTCCTCTAAACAGAAAGGCCAACTTTTTGGTTCAGGTTTTGTAATATTCTTCATTTTTTATGTAATAGATTATCTAATCTCCGGCCGTGGTCTCATTTTCCTTTCTTTAGATGTATTGTTTTTGGTTCTTCAAGCCTCAGGTCTATTGATGGTTGTTTTTTCATCATTTTTTCTTAGGGGTGATTTAACAAGTCTATTTAGTGAATTTAGCAAAAAGTTGAAGGCACTTACTGAAGTTCAGAAATGGGCTATGATATTTGGATGCGTTTTATTCACAGCTTTTGTTTATTTCCTCGATAGCGTGACCTCTGGTTCTGGAATTATTTATTACATAATAGATTTGTTCTATCTAGTATTCATAGTTCTGGGTGTTGCAGTATTGCTCCTTGCAATCCTTAAATCGAAAGCAGAGATATTTCATCGGTTAAATCCACAATTTATTTTGATAGCCGGATTATTACTATACCTTGAAGATATGATAGAGCCTGGTTTGGTTAGAGAAACAGAATCTAAAATGTATGTAAGAGAGTTAGCATATCTCTTTTTACTATTCGGTTTCAATGATGCACACCGTTTGATATTTGGTACACTTTCTCGTTTTATGGAGGAGGTAGCCCAGAATAAATCCTTCCGAAATCTCAAAGAGAAGATTCTAACGAACGTGAAGCCGTTTCCTTTGCTTTTTGGTATAATCTTGTTCAACTATGTTCCTTTTGATCAGATCAAGATGCTTGGTCTTTTCTTCATATTATATTCGATTAATCCGATATCTGATTTCGTCTCAGATGGTGCCGAACGTTTGCAACGTACTTTCTGGAATGCTATAATGCCACCTTCTAAGGCACAGTATGGACGTTCCAGTGAACGTGGTTCATGGATTACTTTTGTATTTTTCTTGGTAATCTTGATGTACCTTGCCTGGTGGTTACCGAGTGTTACAAATTTCACGAAAGCAATGCAAATATCGAGGATAATCGTTTTAGTTTGTGTATTCTCAATTCTAGCCTTTTCCTTGAATCTGCATACTGGTATAACAGGAATGACAAATTTTGGTGTTATTTTCTTTGCAGGAATTGGAGCTGTAACACTAGGTCTTCTGACAGTCCCAGAGGATAGACCTGGGGGACACGGCTGGTCACCTATTTATGGACTCTTTGCAGCAGTTCTGGTATCTGGGATTGCAGGTTGGCTTCTTGCTTACCCAACGGCCCGTCTTCGTATGGATTATTTTGCAATAGTGACAATTTCATTAGGTGAGATTGTAAGAATTTCTATGCGAGCTGAGCCTCTTCTTAGGGCCGGTACAGGAACAACGGCAATAGGTATTCAATTGTATGATTTACCATTAGAGAATTGGTATGCATCTACATTCGATGATTCCGTGGGTGAGTGGTTCAATTTAGGACAGGCAGCCCCTTACACAGTAATGCTTGCAGTAATAGCCCTAATTTCATTTTTCTTTATTTGGATTCTCATAAAAATGATGTTATCCTCGCCTTGGGGAAGGATCCTGCGAGCTATAAGAGAGGATGAAGAGGTAACTATGCATCATGGTCATAATGTGTTCCAACATAAAGCTATGAGTTTAGCGGTAGGTGGTGCCATTGCAGGTTTTGGTGGAGGTCTCTGGGCTTGGTTGAATATGAGTGTATTGGATGATTTTATCAATCCAGTGAAGTCCACGTTCCTTATCTGGGCCGCTTTTATTGTTGGGGGACGGGCTAACAATAAAGGAATGGTTATTGGTGCCTTTATAATAGTCTTGACTGAATTTGTATTCAATTTGATGGTTGTTGCTCGAGGAGATATAGATAGCCAATTCCATGATAGTGTTGCTGGAATCGATGAATTCTTTGCTTGGTTTGTTTTGGATGTAGTTGGAAAAGTGAATAGTGATTTATCCATAATTGCATCATTTGGAACACTTACTCCGGATAAATTACAGATTAATCTTGTTTATCTTAAATTAATTATGATCGGCCTAGTCATTCTGGTAAGTTTACTTTTGTCTGAAAGAGGTTTGATACCTGAAGTTCCAAAGAGACCTGATAACCCAGATCAGGGAATTGGTTTAGAACCGGAAAATAGGGAGGTAAACTGATGTCATCGGTCCTCAAAGTTACTGATTTAACCAAAGATTTTGGCGGTCTTCGTGCAGTGGATAATGTTTCTTTTGATGTGAAAAAAGGTGAGTTTGTGGGACTAATAGGACCAAATGGTTGTGGTAAGACAACAACCTTCAATTGTATTTCCGGACTTCTTGATAATACTAAAGGGGATGTTGAAGTTTTTGGAGAGGATGCTACAAAATTACGCCCCGATCAAATACAAAAATTGGGTCTCACTCGTACCTTTCAGCATACACGCCTTTGGAGAGAAATGACGACAATAGAAAATTTGTTAATCCCTCCAAGGAATCAGTACGGAACTAACCCTTTCCATGCAATTCTTACATATTTCAATAGAGATGAAGAAAATGCACGTGTAGCTAAAGCTTACAAGACACTTGCTGAATTAGAAATAACCCATATGGCTCATAATTTAACTAGTGAATTATCAGGAGGACAAAGCAAGTTAGTTGATATTGGCCGTTCTCTAATGGGAGAACCAGAACTGTTACTCCTCGATGAACCGGTCGCAGGGGTCGCAGGACCATTAGCTGAAAAGATATTCAACAATTTGCGTAAATTTGTGTCTGAAAAACAGATTTCAATCCTAGTTATAGAACACAATATGAATTTCATTCTACGCAGAGGCGTTGATAGAATAATTGTTATGGATCAAGGCCGCGTTCTAATGCAAGGAACTCCTAATGAGGTCAAGGATAGTAAAGAAGTGATTGAAGCGTATCTAGGAGGCGCAGGATGACCCGCGTCTTAGAAGTATCAGGGCTCGAGGGAGGATATGACAAAGTACAGATCATGAATAGCGTAGATCTCTATGTTGATAAGGGAGAATTTGTGACAGTAATAGGACCCAATGGTTGCGGAAAATCTACTTTCATCAAGCTTATTTTTGGAATTGCTACATATTATAAGGGGAGTGTAAAGCACAAGGACGTAGAGGTGTCAGGATGGCGTACAGATGCATTGGTAAATCGAGGAATTGCCTATGTCCCTCAAGTGGACAATGTTTTCCCCAGTTTGTCTGTTAGAGAGAATCTAGAAATGGGTGGAATCCACCTTTCTACTCCACTTCTTGAGAGTCGTATTGAACGTTCTCTAGAAATGTTCGAGGACCTGAAACCCCGTATGAGTGACGTTGCAGCTTCATTATCAGGAGGTCAAAGACAGATGCTGGCAATTAGTCGAGCTCTAATTAGTAATCCTGATTTTCTTTTGCTTGATGAACCCACGGCTGCACTTAGTCCCCTCTACCAGCAACAGATAATCGAGAGAATTGATGCCCTGAGATCAAAGGGGATAACTGTTCTGATTGTTGAGCAGAACGCCAGATTGTCACTATCACGCTCAGATAGGGGTTATATATTTTCTAATGGAAAGGTGGTCCATACTGCACCAGCCAGTGAAATATTGGTCGATCCCCAAATCAATGAGTATTTTTTGGGTACCAAGAAAGACTAATAGCTGCAATTATGGAACAACCTAGTGGCAGAAAATTGGCAATTACCAACCTGATGATGTTGTCGGTAGCTATGTTCTGGGGAGTTGCCTGGCCAGTAGGTCGTATTTTGGCAGTTGATTTGGTTGATTACCCTTTTTCGGTGATGTTTTTGAGGTATAGTTTTGCCCTTCCAGTTCTATTTGCATGGATGTGGTATAGAGAAGGAAACACAATACCTAAACAAGAGGATTGGAAACCACTATTCCTGATGGCTTTCACTTCCGTTTTTCTATACCAGGTAGGGTATATGTTTGGAATGCAGAAAACAGCTGCGTCTGATGCATCATTGGTCATTGGCTTCAATCCCGTTTTTGTCGCTATACTCTCTATCTGGCTTCTTTCACATCGTATGAATTCAGGAGGAATAATGGGTATTTGTCTTAGTTTTACTGGGATTCTTCTAATATTCGTGGCTTCACCTAACGTTCAAATTCCATTTGAGGAACGGATTGCTGGTAATAGTTTGATAATGTTTGGGGCATTTACTTATGCAATCTACGTCATTTCTATGAGGCGCTATGTTCTAGAAAGAGGAGAGGATCAACTTAGTTCACTATCTCTGATTGCTTGGGTATCCTTGATTGGCTGTACTTTCTTTATTCCTTTTGTTATTAATGAAGCACCTTGGGACCGAGTTTGGATTAATGAGGAATGGTTGCTGATAGCTTATCTAGGTGTACTTTCTACAGCCGTTGCATATGTTTTCTTTGCGATTGGCATTGATGTAATAGGGGCGAATCGAGCATCCAGTTTCGTCAATGTGGTTCCTGTTTTTGGGATTCTATCCAGTTGGTTCTTATTAGATGAAGAATTGGGTTGGATTCAACTAGTCAGTTTTGTTCTGATTTATTTTGGAGTCAGGATGGTTAATGCCCAGCCTCCAGAGGGTATGAAAAACCCTAAATAAGCCATCATTTCCTCAAGCGTAATGTTTGAATTTTTGGAAGGTTGGAGCCCTGTAGAGCAGGCCTTGGCTGCCGGTCTCTTCACTTGGGGTATGACTGCTGCTGGTGCAGGTCTAGTATTCTTTTTTAAGGAAGTCAATAGAAAAATTCTTGACGGAATGCTGGGATTTGCCGCAGGCGTAATGATTGCCGCTAGTTTCTGGTCTTTGTTAGCACCAGCTATTGAACATTCTGAGCAAAGCAATCCTTTTCTTGGTGGAATAGTCCCAGTCCTTTTTGGATTCCTTCTTGGGGGCGCTTGTATGCGATTGATAGATATTTTTCTCCCTCATCTTCACCCAGGAGCTCCTCCAGAGGAAACTGAAGGTATCAAGACCACATGGCACAGAAGCATGCTCCTTATCTCGGCTATAACCCTTCACAACATACCAGAAGGTCTAGCTGTGGGAGTAGCATTTGGTGCCGCAGCTTCTGGTGATAGTATTGGTGCTGCAATCGCCTTGGCCATAGGCATAGGAATTCAAAATTTCCCTGAAGGAGCAGCAGTTTCCCTCCCACTTAGGAGGGAAGGCCTTTCTCGAAAAGAAAGCTTCTGGTGGGGACAATTGTCTGCCCTGGTAGAACCCATCGCTGCAGTATTAGGTGCAGCTGTGGTTGTCTACATGGATCCGCTTTTGCCTTATGCTCTTGCGTTCGCGGCTGGAGCAATGATCTTCGTTGTTGTGGAGGAATTGGTACCGGAAGCCCATAGGGGAGGTAATGGAGACATTGCAACAATAGGAGTAATGCTGGGCTTTTCGGTTATGATGGTTCTTGATGTTGGTATGGGATAATTGAATCTCAGTGTCCTGCGCCATGTTTCTCAAAATATTTCTGGTGATATTCTTCAGCTAACCAAAAATCCCTTGCTTCTGTGATTTCAGTGATTATTTTTTTGTCCCCTAAAATATTCTGTTTGTATTCTAATGATTTTTTTGCAATCTCTTTTTGGACTTCAGTAAAGTAAAATATTGCTGAACGGTATTGCGTTCCTACATCTGGGCCTTGCCGATTAAGCGTGGTCGGATCATGTTTTTCCCAGAAAACATTCAGTAAGGTATCATACGAAACAAGATCTGAATCATAGTCAATTAACACAACTTCAGCATGCTCAGTTGTATTACTACAAACTTGTTCATAGGTTGGATTATCAGTTTTTCCGCCACTATATCCTGAAACGACTTCATTCACTCCTTTAACTTTAGAAAAATTGTATTCAACTCCCCAAAAACAGCCTGCTCCAAACATTGCCTTAGCCATTATTTTATGTTAGAATCAATCCAGTTTCTGAAAAGATCCATTCCCTCCTGTAGATCATCTTTCCCAATTCCAGAGAATGCCATTCGGATATAGAAATCAGTTTCATCTTCCAAAGGTCTACCAAAGTGGTGTCTACAGCAGAAGCTTACTCCAGTTTCATTCAGGGCTGCCTTCCTGAATTCCTCAACGTCATTGAATCCCATTCTCTGCATCAGTCCAGTTACTTTTGGAAATACGTAGAATCCAGCTTCGGGTATGTGAGCCTCAACACCATCAATCCCATTCAATATTTTTACTAGAATATCGCGCCTACCTCGTAATTCATCAATAATTGCTTGTGTCTCTTCTCTGGGTGCGTTTAGACCTGCTACACCAGCATGTTGAATGAAATGCGTGGTGCATGATTCCATATTGACATTAAGTCTAGTGATTTGATTTATCACCTCTTCTGGACCTATTGCTCCACCAAGTCTCCAGCCGGTCATTGCAAATTTCTTTGAGAAGGTGTACATGGTCAATGTTCTATCATACATTTCTGGTAAACTTGCTATGGATCGTGGAGTACCTTCGTAAAGAGTATCAAAATATGCGTCGTCGGATATCAGAAACATATCATTTTCAACAACTAAATCGGCTAGACGTTGCATTTCCTTATCAGGGGAAGAGGCCCCCGTAGGATTGTTGTAATTGTTGTAGAAGATATGCTTCGCACCTTTCCTGATTCCTTCCTCTATAGCGTTGAAATCAAGTCTTAGTCCCTCCAGACCATCAATGTACCCGTAAGGATGAGCCATTCCACCGTAAAATTCAATTTGGGATTCATAGATTGGATAGCCCGGATTCGGATACAACACAACATCTCCTCTCTCCATCATTGATGCAATATATTTCCCGATACTTGGTTTTCCACCGGGCTGTATTGAGACATTATCTATTCCATAGTTCAATCCCCTTGCATCTCCAACATCCTTTCCCAAGGCTTCTCTTAATTCTGGTATTCCCGGGGAGGGGCAGTAACCCGTTTTTCCGGCTTTGATGGCCTCTTTGACGGCAGAGACTATGGTGGCCGGTGTTGGAAGATTAATATCACCCAAGTGAAATGGGAAGATTTTCTTGCCAGTTGCAGCCAGAGTTGCTGCTTCGGCTGAAACCGCAAAGGCAGTTTCACTCCCCAATAAATCCATCCTTTTGGCCACACCCATTGCATTTTTACATGCAGATGCCAGATATTATTGTTTTTTGCGTAATCTTTATACTTAAGCATTAATCCGCAGGGTAATGGCTAGTGAGTGGAGAAACCAGTTGAACGCCTGGCTTCAGGAGCATATGCAGGCAGTTAGCACGATCGGTACGATACTAAGTTCGTTTATGGTATTCATTGGAATAATGGGCCGATGGTATGAGGATTCCTCATTGTCACCAGTTACTATCCTGGATTTTATGGGAGCATATGACATCTGGATTTTGATTTTCGGATTGATAATCCTTGCCTTCTCAGCTTATTATCTTTGGCTAACTAGACATTACATGAATCGTTTCGAGGAAATAGTAACAACCAATTCAAAGAAAGAATTCCAGAGAAATTGGACTGAAGTTGAGCAGATGGCCAGATATCAATTACCTAAAGCGTATCGCAAGCGGGTCTCTGAGATTCGAGAGAAGTTCGGACTCAAGTAATTAAGAAATTTTATATAGAGTCTTTTTTCTTTGAAAGCAGAGGTTAACAACCTCAGGTTCATAACCGATGAAATCCAAGAGTAGTAAAGACGAGGAAAAGATAGAAACTGTGAAGGAAGAAGAGCCTACAGTTTTGACCCCGGAAGAGGAAATACAGAAATTGAAATCTGAAGTTGAAGACTATAATGAGAAATTTTTGAGGGTCGTGGCAGATTTTGATAACTTCCGGAAGCGCATGGATCGGGATAGAGAACAACAAAGTCTTAGACTGAGGGGAGAGATACTTTCCAATTTCCTTGAGATTGTGGATACTGTCGAAAAGGCGGTTGAGGTTAATCATCCAGACCTAGAAAGTTCTTTGGAGGGAATCAAAGGAATACACCGATTGATATCCGCATTGATGGATTCATTCAATATAAAACGTTTTGATCCCCAAGGTGAACAATTTGATTTTAGACTGCATGAAGCCTTAACAACAGTTGAGAAAGAAGGTGTAGAGCCCAATACTATTGTTGAGGTTATTCAGTCAGGCTATACTTTAGAGGGTGAATTACTACGGCCAGCTAAGGTTGTGGTATCAAAAGATTTTGAAGAAGAAGGTGAGAAAATAGTAGTAGAAGGTGAATAAAATGGCAAAAGAAATGATAATAGGAATAGATTTGGGTACAACCAATTCTGAGGCAGCATATCTTGAGGGAGGTAGACCTGTGATTATACCTTCCGCAGAAGGTTCGACATTCGGTGGTAAGATGTTTCCATCTGTTGTTGCATTTACTAAGGATGGTGAGAGAATTGTTGGAGATCCTGCCAAAAGGCAGGCGGTATTGAATCCAAACAATACAATAATGAATATCAAGAGGAAAATGGGAACCAAGCACAAGGTTACCATAAATAAGAAAAAATATTCTCCGGAAGAAATATCCGCAATGATACTACAGAAGATAAGGGCAGATGCAGAAGCACATCTGGGTGTCGATATTGAAAAGGCAGTGATTACCGTTCCAGCTTATTTCAATGATAATCAGAGGCAGGCGACCATAGATGCTGGAAAAATAGCCGGTTTGAAGGTCGAGAGAATCATAAACGAGCCCACTGCAGCCGCATTGGCCTATGGTCTTGACAAGGAAGGGGAGTACACAGTTGCAGTCTTAGACTTGGGCGGTGGGACTTTCGATGTCACAATTATGGAGATGGACAATGGTGTATTCGATGTTGTATCCACTTCAGGTGACAACAAGCTTGGTGGAACTGATATGGATGAAGCAATGATTGACTACCTGGCAGACATTTTCAAATCAGACAATGGAATAGACTTACGTGATGACCCCGCATCTAAACAGCGTCTTCGCGATGCAGCGGAAAAAGCGAAGATTGAATTGAGTAATACTTTGAAAGCCACAATTAACTTACCATATATCTGGTCAGATTCTAGTGGTCCGAAGCATTTGGAGCTTGATCTTACGAGAGCTAAATTGGAGAAGATTGTTGGTCCAGTTATCAGTCGTTGTGCGAATCCAATTAAGAAGGCTTTCAAGGATGCTAAAATCAAACCAGGTGATGTTGACAGAGTAATTCTTGTTGGAGGTCCGACCCGAATGCCAACCGTCCAGAAGGCGTTTGAGAAATTTGTAGGGCGTAAAGCCGAGAGAGGTGTAGACCCTATGCAATGTGTTGCTATGGGTGCAGCTATTCAGGCAGGTGTGTTGGCAGGAGATATCAAGGACATTGTTCTTCTGGATGTTACTCCTTTGACTTTAGGTATCGAGACCGAAGGTTCAGTCCTGACCCCATTGATAGACCGCAACACCACAATACCAACTAACAAGTCCAAAACATTCTCTACAGCTGCAGACAATCAACCTGCTGTCGAGATTCACGTTCTTCAAGGTGAGAGGACCATGGCTAAAGACAATGATACTCTAGGGCGCTTCCAACTTGTGGGTATACCACCATCGCCCCGAGGTATTCCACAAATCGAAGTATCCTTTGATATTGACCGAAATGGTGTGATTAATGTCACTGCCAAGGACCTTGGAACCGATAATGAACAAAAGATAGAGATCACCTCCAAGTCAAATCTGAGCGATGATGAGATCGAACAGAAGGTCAAGGAGGCCGAGAATCATGCAGAAGAGGATAAACAAATCAGAGAAATGGTCGAGACCCGTAATCAGGCCGAATCCTTCATCTATGCTACAGACAAGGCTGTCAAGGATCTCGATGACAAAATCGATGATGATACCAAGGCCAAGGTCGAGGAGTCCAAGGAAAAGTTAGAGGCAGCTATGAAGGAAGACGATCTGGAGGGTCTGAAGAAGGCACTAGAGGACTTCCAGCAGGCTTCTCAGGCAATAGGTCAGATGGCATATCAGCAAGCTGCTGAAGAACAGGCCAAGAATCAGGCTGAAGGCCCCGATTCAGAGGTTGATGATGATAACGTGGTCGATGTTGATTATGAAGAGATTGATGATGAAAAGTAGTTTGGGTCCTAGTCAAGTATAAATTACCCTATTCTGTTGTGGCAAAATGGCCGATAAGGTGTCCTTTACGAATTTCGGTAAGAGGAAGAAAGTTAGAAAGGTAAAACGCCGAGGTCCAAAGAAACCGAATATCAATGCTGAAGAATTGCTTGATGAAGTTCTAGCTGCCAAGAAGATGGCTGACCAAACTATTGAAGAGTCCAGTTCGAACCTTATCGCACTCCCATTCCTTGAATTTTCTGCATTACAAGAGACTCCTTTTGCTCCGGGTGAGTGGAACCCAGTGAAGATTACATTAAGCAACACAGGGAATGGTGCAGCAAGCACGATAACCCTTTCATTCGATAACTTGAGAGCACGAGGACAGACAATAGTTGAAAGTCTGAATCCTGGAGAGGACAAAGTTGTTGTCATCGAGTTGAGGTCTGATGACGTAGACAAGACCGTCAGCCGCCTGGAGGTTTATTATCATTCGATTGAGGGTGACACTTTTACAGCAGTAAGAAGGGACTGGTTCCCTAATGATTATGAGGTCGCCAACATTTTTGAGAGCGAAATTCCACCCGGTGAGGATAAAAATTCACCACTCTACCAACATCGAGAAGTAATGCATGGGGATTTCCACATTATATGTGGTAATTGTGGTGTTAGAGTACCATCCACTTTCCGAATCTGTGGGAAGTGCGGGTCACGTCTCCAGAAGCGAATTGATCGTCGTGGTGATTGGGGTAGCAATCTTGACGATCCTGCGGCTGTTCAGGATGAGCGTGAGATATTAATCAAGAAGTTACAAAAGCTTGGTGAACTAAAGGACAAAGGTATGTTGAGTGATGATGAGTTTACCGTAGCCAAAGCTCAACTTTTGAATTAGACCTCTTCGGCCCATTCTATATCATCATCGAAGTTACCGTCGGACACAGGCCCTTTCTTTACAGCATCAGCTACTCGGTTGTTCAGAACAAGGATGAAGATAATAAGAACTATAGCCCATTGCACAATCAATGTTATTATCGTGAATAATCCCAGTCCCATCCCTTCTATCGGAGAGTGGCTCTGGTCTTGTAATTTTTCGTAGATAAAGAATCCGAATACTGCAATAAATTCAATTGGGAAAACGTATTTGATGATGTACTCCCACCAAACTCCAATTTGTATATCTGCATATTGAGTGTTAATTAGGTTCTTCCTGAAATCACTAACACCGAATCGCATTACAACTACAGCAATCATAAGTCCCGAGACAATCAATCCAGTACCCCAGACAAAATCCTGGTTGTCCAGGAATTCCAGACTTATTGCTGCTGGAATACCGGCCAATGCCACTGCGACGGAGATGTAGCGCACGGCCTCTTTTCTTTCCCATCCCATGTCAACAAAATTCACGACACATCCCTGTAAAGTTGAAACCATTGAAGTTAAGGCCGCAAATGACATCGAAAGGAAGAATATACTACCTATGACCCACCCAGCAGTCCCCATAGACGCGAAAAGTGCGGTCAAATGAATAAAAGTTAATCCTGACGATCCAGATTCCACTGCAGCCAAACCATCGGCTGTGGTATCCGAAAGTGCAAAGATCGTTCCGAGAACAGCGACACCTGCGATTAATGAAACTGCGTTGTTACCAAGCCCGGTCAGAAATGCATTCAGTCCAATGTCCTCTTTCTTTCTCATTGCAACAGCGTACGTGATTGCCATTCCAAAACCAGCTGAGGTCGACCAAGCAGATTGCACCAAGGCCCTGATCCACGTTTCTCCTTTGAACAGGTATTCCCACTGCGGAATGAACAAGAATCTCAATCCCATTGCAGCGCCGGAGGGATTCAGGATAAATGGATAGATCATGGCAACGATTAGGAATGCCACAAGGCAAGGTATGAGTACCATGTTGGCCTTTTCGATTCCACTTATGCCATTGTAGACGATAAAAGCAGAGACACTTACAGCTATCAGCTGGAAGAATACAACTTCGGCTGGGGAGCTTATAAAATTGTCCCACAGTGCCTGCGTCTGGGTAGTATCAGTTGCATCACTCATATCTCCAGAGAGAGCAATCCAGAAGTATCTGATTGTCCAGCCCATTACTACAGCATAGTAGAATCCTACGGCCGTTCCGACCCACATCATCCAGATTCCAAGCCACGTAAAATTTCGACCAGCCATATCTCTCATGGCCCCAACGGTCCCAAGTCTGGTTTTCTTACCAATAGCAAATTCAGCCATTAACAATGGAATTGACCATGCAAACAGGAAAATAAGCCATCCAATCATAAAGGATCCGCCTCCGTTTGCAGCAGCTTCCCGGGGGAATCTCCAGATATTTCCAGTACCTACGGCAGCGCCGATGGTGGTTAGAATTAATCCTAATCTTGAGGAGAATATCTCAGGTGGTTTTTCATCAGCCATTTTTTCATTTTTCCTTAGGTATGGCTGCAACACTTCGTTTAGCTATAGCAGAGGGAGTTTTGGTCTTCTTAGCTGGTATGTCACCTTCGTTTTTTCTTCTTTCAGCTTCGGTCGCAATTCCTACGGTCTTGTATAGCCCTCCCCAAACAACACCATACATTATCGCCATCATTATTCCAACGCCTAGGAAATCAAGTACTGGATTGCCAAATCCAATAATGTCATCAACAAAGATTTCAATTGGTTCTGCAGCGCCGTAGCCAGTTACTATGAATCCGCCACCAAATTCGTTTGCGAGCCTTGAATCTTGTGCAACAGCATAGAATTGAATGTTTGTTGAGTCTTCAGTTTCTGGTATGTATGCCCTGAATACAGAATCTCTTCTTGGTATTGTGAGATCAGCGCTGTAATCAGAGTAGTCCTTGGTATCACAGTCTTTGATACAAGACATAGGTAATTCCTTCCATTCTCCTTCTGGCATTTCATCAGTTCGATAATTCAAAACCAACGAATTTTGCAACATGAACTGGGCATCCTCGACTTTGACTCTCACAGGCAGGTCATCATTTGCATAGTAGTCACCAAAATCAACTTCAGTATCCGACTGGAAACCGACAGTTTCTCCTTTGGATGACACTATACTTAACTTTGGCATCATTGTGTCTTCAGGTGAATGAATGCCTGGGCCATTGAGGTCACCATAATCAGGGAACATCTGGCCAATCCTTGCCTCTGGGCTTTCGTCCAGCAAGTGCATATTGGTGAGAAGATGCATTCTGACAGTTGGTCGAATCAGTAGAGGATCGGCGTGGAAGCCACCTTGAAGGCTCCCCTGGCTCCCGCAACTGTTCAATTCGACAGTGTAAGAGAATGAACCCTGCATCCCATACTGGTAGTCATTGATATCGCCAGATACCTTGTATCCACCCTGGTCTTTCCAGTTGCCATAACCAGTTAGGTTCATCAGGGGCTTGACCTGATTCTCCATGTAGAGTTCGTGTGGTGGATCCTGGTCCTTGTAGCCCCATGGCCAGATATAGAGTTCGGAACAGGAATGGTATGAAACGGAATTCATGATATTGTGTTTCATATCATGGTCCTCCGTCCGATAATTTCGTATATAATTTCCATCTGGAGCCGTAACGAACATATCTGGCCAATTTTCTCTATCTATCCCATTCAGGTAGTCCTCAAGGTACTTATCCTGTGGATAATCATCGTAAATGTCTAATCTCCAGGTCAGGTATTCGATAATTTGAGTTTCTGGTTCCGAGAATCCTCCTTCACGGTCCTCATCAACCTTTCCATCTTCATCATCATCCATGTGTTGAGCGTCAGGCGGATCTTCGTCAACACCCGTAACATCTCCCGTATTCTGATCACCGATAACACATGGATTTGCAAAGAACCCCGCTTCACAATCACCATCATCGTCATTGAAATCCCGTGGACCGTGATAAACATCGGAGCAGATATTATCATCATCAACCGTAAATTCAGGTTCCAGATCGTCACCTATTAATGCCGTAAATTGGGTATTGTGTGACCACTCAAAGGGATAGTTCCGGTTAAGGTCTACTCCATCACACTCTCCACCATATCTGTCATCCTGGTCATTATCCCGCATGTTCTTTCTCCAGAAACGGCTAGGGTCTTCTCGGTCATACATGTACCCATCAGGATTCAGGATCGGGACGATCCAGATTTCCCGGTTATTGATCAGATGTGTTACTCGGGCTTCACTAGGATCTTCATCAATACCCTCATCAATAATTCCATCACCATCATTGTCTATACCATCGAATAATGCACGACCATATTCATCCACTCGACCTCCTTGTTCTCCATCGCCATCATTGTCGACTCCGTCAATCATGTCTTCGTTGATCAATCCATCTCCATCATTGTCAGTAGGTTCCATTCCGTAAAAATGGGTCAGGAAATAAACGAAATACAATGGAGTGACCACAGTCATCCATTCTCTGGCATGGTGATTTCCAACTATGAAAAATGTCTCTTCATCAGGGTCATCGTAAAAAGCGGGTTCGTTAGCCACATTATCCGATATTTTAACACCAATAATCTCATTTCCCTGCCACGTTTGTCCGGCAGGAATCATGTCAGTCAAATAGTAAAACTCAACAATATGCGGATAATCATTGGCAAATTTCTGTAATTCTGAGACAACTTCATAATATTCATGGTAGTCATCAAATAGGATATCAAAAGGGAAAGTATTAGTACGATTAAGAGTATCATTACCGTCTACTGCGAACCCATTAGAGGAGTCTTTAGTCTTCTGAAAATCCTCGAATTCAATGGATCCCGTACTCATTGTGGTCAGGGTCAGCATAAGTGCCAAAGCGACCGGTGAGAGTCGATTCATATTTTTAGCATGAGAGCCACATTATTATAAGATTTCATCTAATGCATATCTTCATTAATCTTAGTCATTGATAACGATTAATGCTCAAGTGCAAGGATTGTCCACATTGGTATGGTGGCGAGGATTTTGGTTATGGAAGTTGCAGACTCAAGCTCCAGAGAGAAGAGAAAAAATTCCTGACATTTGGGCAACAGGATTGTGACGAGGGTCTCCCAGATGATTAAGGTCAGGGACATGAAGAAATCCGAACTTGTCTTTGCCAAGTCTCTTACTGATGTTGAGGACTGGGGCAATTCTAAAGAGGATTGGGATCGTCTTTTCAGAATAAGTATTCCGTTAGTAGCTGTGGATGGAGACAATCTGGCAGGAATTACTACTGCATTTGATTATGGTGTTCTGGGAATGATAGGGAACGTTGTTGTCTCCAAAAAAAGTAGAAGGAAAGGTGTTGGTCAGGAGTTGATCAAGGAGGCTATGAAACGCCTGGAATCCTGCAAATCCGTCAGAGTCCATTCAAGGATGGAAGTTACTTCATTCTACAAGGATCTAGGTTTTCTTGCAGAGGGAATGTCGACTCAGTTTCGGCTTGATGCAAATATGAAATCCTTTCAGCCTTTTGATATTGATTCAGAGACCAATATTGTCCCTGCGGAAGGATACTGGGATGAGATATTAGCGATGGATTCACGTCAGTTTGTCGGAGATCGTTCTCAATTTCTGAAAGAGATCAATGATTATCTTTCTCAATGTTCCTTTGTTGCATTGGGAGAGGATGGTTCGGTCAAGGGTTTTATCATGGCCAAGGGTGAGGATTCCTGGTATGAAATTGGTCCTTGGATAGTGGAATCTGGCTGTAAGAATTGGCAAGGTCTGTTACAGGCCTCAGTTCAGGCTATTCCAGACAATTCAACTGTAGAAATATTTGTGCCAGCACCAAATTTCAGGGTCACCAGCTTGCTGGATTCAGTTGGTTACAGCGCCCATAGTTACTGCATGTCAATGTTCTATGGTGAGGATTGGCCAGATGAGGCCAATATCTGTGCCAGAGGCGGGGGAGACAAAGGTTGAAGCTATTCAATACCGCATCTGGGCAAAAAGAGGATTTTGCCCCTGATTCCAAGAAATTGGGGTTGTATATCTGCGGTCCCACAGTTTATTCAGATACTCATCTGGGCCATGCTAAATCTTACGTCTCATTCGATATCCTGAAAAGGTGGTTAGGATACAAGGGATATGAGGTAAATCACATACAGAATTTTACGGATGTATCTGATGAAACTGCACTCGGAGCCTCAAAGTCCAATATGGATGAATTGGAATTCTCTCTTCAATACGAGAAAGAATTTCGGGGTAAAATGAAGCTACTTTCGAACACTTCAGCTACAAAATACACAAGGGCATCAGATTTTGTTGAGCAAATAGCTGCTGAATCCCGGAAATTGCTGGAGAAAGGGGAAGCCTACCAGACAGATCAGGGAATTTTCTTGCGTATCAAGCAGGAAGAGCATGGCAAATTATTGGGTGTCGTTCTCGAAGAATCTTTGGCTCAAGGCACATCGGAAGTCGACTCTGGTCCCAAGAAAAGCCCCCACGACACGTTGCTCTGGGGACCTCCACTAGATGGTGGGAAAATATGGGAATTCGAGGGTCTACCTCCAGGCCGGCCGGGATGGCATCTTGAATGTACATTGATGTCATCATCGGAACTGGATTTGCCGATAGACATTCACTGGGGAGGTGTAGACCTGATCTATCCGCACCATGAATCCGAGATCATCCTTGCTGAGAAGATAGGATTGGGAAATTATTGTGATTTCTGGATGCATAATGGACTGATGGAGGATTCTGAAGGCAAATTATCAAAATCAAGGGGAGAAAGAATCACTCTGGAGGAAGTCTTCACGGATTGCCCACCACCAGCCCTTAGGTTCTACTTGTTGGGTTTTCATTATCGTGATTTCACCCCCTATTCGCCGGAAGGATTACTTGAAGCGTGTCAGGAAGGTGAAAGATTGGGCGTCAATGCTGTGGATTGTATGGTTGAGGAACCGTCAGATCCAAGAGAGGATGAGGAAACGGCACCCCTGGTCACCAAATTCGAGGATGCCTTGAGTGACGATCTGGATACGCCAAGGACTCTTGATGTTCTGAGGGAGCTGGATGTGATTGCTGGAAACAGGTTGAAGAATAAGGGGGACATTGGTCCAATTTCAGGGATGTACAGCGTATTCCAATGTGTTCTCGGTGTGTTTTCTTAAATCCAGTCGGTAGTATTCTCTATTCATATGCCAATGAAAGTACCTAAGTTGCAGGAAGTGACTTGCAAGGAATGCGGTCTTTCTGGTGAGATAGAAATCTAGTCGCTAAATTTTTCCAGGATGGAATCCGTAACATCAGAAGCCGGCAAGTCCTTCTCCATCAGCCAGCCGTACCATTCAATCGAGATCTTGGCGCCCTTTTCCGTTTTCTTGGCCTTGAGAATTCTATCCGTGGCAATAATTTTTCCATCCAGTAAAATTCCATTCTTTCCGAAGGCAAAAGGACGTGGATATCCAAGGTAGACCAGACTCAGAACAAAAAGTGTCGTTGAAAGATAGATATCAACTTCCTGAACGATATCCAGACAGATAATGAACACCATTGTGCTTGGAATCAGGAGGGCATTGATTCCCTTGCGTTCCATCTCCGTCCAGAAATCAAGTTTGGCAACTTTACTTCCTTCTTCTGGTCTTCTGAAAAGTATGCTAACATCGTACAATAACACAACCAGCAGCACTATCTTGGCATAGAAGAGAAAATCAGTCATTCCTTACCTCGGACACCAATCTCCAGACGTTTCCGAAGATCTCCTCGGGTGTTCCTGTGGCGTCAACAATTCTGACCAAGGGATCATTCTCAAGATCAAGATAAGCCTCCCTGACCTTTTCCAGATGTTCCTCCTTTTCGAATTCATCCGCATCACTATGTTCTTTTACTCTTTCTAGGGCAATAGATACTGGCAGGTCAAAGATTAGGACAATATCTGGTTTTGGAGCGAATGCATGCTTTTCACGGATCTCCTCGACATCTATCCCTCCTGCTATCTGATAGGCCATTGAAGAATAGTAATAGCGATCCATCAGGACCACGCCCCCATCATCCAGAGCGGGCTGTATTTTCTCCTCTACATGCTGTTTTCTGTCTAAAACAAAAAGTTCCAATATTTCTTCGTTGGTCGCTTTTCTCTTTCCATGCAGCATGTCCCATAATTTCTGGCCATGTGGCCTTTTCGTGGGCTCTTTCAGGATTATGACCTTCTCACCTTCTCCCTCCAGTTTTTCTAGTAATAGTTTGGACTGTGTTGATTTCCCACAACCATCGATTCCTTCAAGGTTTACAAGCACTTGAATCATAGCGGAAGGGTCTTAATTAGAGAATTTGTTATCTAATCGTCATTCTTTGATCTTTCTTTTATCAGTTCAGGATTCATATTAGGTCTGCAATACCAGGTCAGATATTTCTCATCGCCTTCTTGGAACCGATCTATGAAGAAGTTACCACGGCCGTATTTCTTCTCACCAACCCTCTGAATTGCTTTTTTCATCATCCTACCGACTTTCAGGTCTCTGGTGACATTCTTGTCCTTCCAGACTATCATGGGCATCATCTGCTGGTTGTCGATGATAATATATTCTTCAGTCTCATCGTATATCTCTGCATTTTCAGGGATATTTTCCAGTTCCATAGGGTCCCACCTCGCGCACCTTTTTTAGTTTACCATTAAAGCTAACACTCATCGTCAGAACGGGCTTCATGTTTTTCATATTACTATACACGACCACTGATTATCCTAATAGCTACGTTGATATTAGTGTAATTTTACCTGCTAATCGACTCAACACGGCCCTATCTTGTCGGTGGACCCCAGTAGATATTTAATGTAGGGAGAATTTAGGTAATTATGAGCAAAGCCTACTTGTTGGTCATATGGTTGGTTTTTGCATCACTCTCTGGATGCATAACAGATGATGAACTTGAAGATAAATCACCAACTATAGAAGAAGATACTATAGAACCTGTTGGAACCTAAGTTTACTAGAATTATTGTATAATATTCCTATATTCTTCTAAAATAAGATTAGCTTGTTTTTCCCAACTCCAGTTAAGTTTTACAAGCTCAGGGCCCTGCGCCAAAGCTTCTTTCAACAAACTGTCATTAGAACACAATTCTATTATAAAATCGGCTAGTTTTCGAGAATCATTTTTTCCAAAGAAAAGAATAGGATATTCTTCTTTATCCCATTGACGATGTCCGTGGTTATTACTGACAACTAGGATTGAACCACAGGCCATTGCTTCAAAAATAGTAAGAGGAATACTATCTGAAAGCGAAGAAGAAATAACGACTTTTGATTTTCCCATAATTTCTCCTAGTTCTTTTTCTGTTAATTGTCCCGTAAACTCTACATTATGATTTTCTAAGTTTTCTTCAATACCTTGTTTCAATGGACCATCTCCAGCTAAATAGAATTTAATTTCAGGTTCTTTTTTGTGAACAAGAACTATGGCTTTAGCCACAACTTTAGGATTATAAATTTCTTTGAAGCCTCGACTAAACAGAACACACTTTTCTTTTTCTAAGGGTTTAAAAATATCAGTGTTTATCCCAATTAAATTAGTCACTATTTTATTTTCATCAATACCTAATTTTACTAAATCTTTAGCTAACAAAGGAGGGCATACTACCTTCATTGAATTGTTCCCCGTTTTTCTGATAACCCAAGACAATAGTTTAGACTCTTTAGGATCTACTAATACATCAGATCCCATTGCAGTAACAACTACAGGATAATTATCCATCCGCCCTGCATAAAATGCATGACCTGTTAAAAAGAATCCATGAATTAGATCAGGTTTAAATTCATCAATCAATGTTTTTAATTTTTTTGTAGCTTTCCTAACTTCATCTCCCAAATCAATGATTAAACTTCGATCTAAGCGAGGTTCAGGTCCAAAATAAGTGCATTTTACCCCTTTATTCAATGAGAAAACAGAAACAAGATGGCCATTCTTTTCTAACCAATTTACCCATCGAACGGTATGAATACTATTTGCATTAGCCACAATTGCAATTCTTAACTTAGGTTCCATTATATTACATAAATCAAACATCTATATAACAAATTTATTAAATTATATTCTAGTACATTCTTTCTATTTTAGTGATTCCATCTTTAGCTGAAATGAATGTAAAGTAAAGACACTGAGGGGTCGGACCCCCCCTGACTCCCCTCGTCTAGCGATATAAGCTAACACCTATCGTCAGAACGGGCTTTATGTTTCTCATATTACTATACACGACCACTGATTACCCTAATAGCTACGTTGATATTAACGTAATTTTACCTGCTATTCGACTCAACACGGCCCTATTTTGTAGGTGGATAAGGAAGCCTGAAGTCTTAAATTAAACAGAGGCGTCAGTGTGAAAGGATATGGTAGATCAAGATAGTGAAGAATATCGGAAGTGGAAACATGGAAGCAATGAAGCTGAGGCTAATCTTAAACAGCTAAATTGCCCTAGAGGATGTGGAAACCTGACTGGTACTCTTCAAGAGAACCGTAGATCCGATGTATGGACTATCAAAATAGTCTGTGACACCTGTGAAGGAATATTCGTAAATCCACAGCAATTCATAAAAGGCGAAAAACAACTGAAACGATTCATAGAAAAAAAAATTCATGGTGAAACAAAAACGAACTTGAAATGTCCAAATTGTTCTGAAGAAATGTTGGAGATTAAATTAGAATATGATAAAATATATTCGGAATCAACAGGATTAGGTTCAAAGATAGCAAAGACCTTCTTGCACGGCGATGCACTCAATATGGGTGAAGGAATTGTGTTTGTTCCTGTTATTATTGTAGCAGCCGCGGCAATTGGCTTAACAGTGGGCGTAACTGAAACTGCACTAAGAGTTCCCGGCAATATAGCCAAAAGGAAAAAAAATCAAGAAGAAATGGATATACACGGGCAAGAACTTGCTATTGATCTGTGCAAACCATGCAACAGCTTCTGGTTTGATAAAAATGAAATCGAGCGTTTTTATGACGCTCAATACAAAGTTAAGAGAAACAATTTGATAAAAGACACAAAGTGACTTTAAGCGGGCATTAAAAGCTAATATACCGCTTTCAATGCAACAATATGGTAGATTTCAAGGCTTTCATCAAGGGCAAGGCCGTCAAGATGATCAAAGACCCCAAAACCGGACAGGAAAAATGGGTGCCCATGGATTATGATGAGTCTGAGGAATCAGACTAAATATCTTGGAATTAGCCTTTATTTCTGGTTTTCTTATTAGTATTTCACTAATTCTAGCTCTTGGCCCACAGAATGTTTTCGTACTGAGGCAAGGATTACTGAGATCCCATGTTTTTGCAGCTTGTTTGATATGTTCCATTTCCGATGCTTTGTTAATTGCTGCAGGGGTTTTGGGTGTTGGATTATTTATCTCGGAAATAGAGGAATTGGCAATCTGGATGTCAGTAGGTGCAGCACTGTTTCTGATATTTTATGGGTGTTTGAGAATTAGATCAGCTTTTGATCCCAAGGGAATAGAAATCGGTGAAGGCGAATCCAAGGACCTATGGCCGACAATCTTGGCAGGTCTGGCATTCACTTATCTCAATCCGCATGTGTACGTGGACACTCTGCTACTCATTGGCGGTGCATCCAGCAGCTATGTTGGTGACGAGAAACTGATGTTTGGGATGGGTGCAGCTACCGCATCCTTTGTATTTTTCTTTTCATTGGGATATGGGGCCCAACGTCTTTCTCCAATATTGAATAATCCTGAATCATGGAAAATTATTGATTTATTTATTGCCGGAATAATGTTTACAGTAGCAGGAATTCTTCTATTTCCTTACTTGTTCTAATTCAGGATTTCTTGTAAAGAATCAAGGAAAAAAGTAATTTGTTCGGTTGTATTGTCAATATGGGGTGATACTCTAAGAAAACCAGAACGATTTGTAACTAGAATTCCATATTCCTCTTGTAATTGTTGTACTACATCTCCAGTATCAAATCCAGTAGGAATGATGATACTAACTATAGCACTCCGTTCCTTATCATTAGTAGGTGAAGCTATCTCGAGCCCGCTTGCTAAAGCACCTTTAATCAACATATTAGCCAATTCAATATCATATTCCCAGACTTTCTGAATTCCAATATTTGTTATTTCGTCAATTGATGCAGCAAGCCCTAATGCAGCACCGAAATGGATAGTAGTGAATTCAAAGCGACTAGCATCATCAGGAAATTCTAATCGTTCCGCCTTCATATTCCAAATATCTTTATGACTTCGAAAACCGATTATCCCAGGTGAAAGAGATTGAATTTTTGGGGAAATATAGCCAACAGCAGCACCATAAGTCCCTCTTAGCCACTTGTATCCTGAAGCAACGATTGCATCAGCTCCTAAGTCGTTAGCATTTATTGGAACCATCCCCATAGATTGTGTTGCATCTACTATGAATAATGCTTCAACATCATGAGCTGCTTTAGTGAATGATTTTAGATCATAACGTTGACCACAAGCATATTCTACATGTGATAGTGTTACTACCGCAGTATCATCATTGATTAAACTTAGAATATCTTCAGGCTCAGTGTAATAATTTTCATTATGTGGTGCGAGCCTTATTTCTGCACCAAATTCATCTGAGACTCTTTGCCAAGGGTATACGGTAGACGGAAAAGAAGCTCTTGTAGAAACAATATTACTGTTTTTTTTTGGTGCTATTGCCCACGCTAATGAACTTAGTAGTTCAGTTGCACTTGAGCTAACACATACATCTGAAATTGGACATTCTAGAAGGTTTGCCGTGGACTTTCTAAGAGGAATCATACCTTTTTTTTCGGCATCAGCATCGAATTCAGCAGCACCGCCTCGTGCTAAAGAGGTGGCCCATTCAGAAGCGATTAGGTGGGCTTTAGGCGATGTTGTTGCTACATTTGCATATGATAAATTTGTCCATTTCTTCATTTTTGGTATACTGGTTATGAATGATTGCATTTATCATCTTAGCGTGAGGCTAAAGTAGCATGGCTTATTTTGTCTTAATAGTATGAAATCAACTGCTTTGACTTTAGGCAACGAACGGTATTTCCCTCGTTATGCTAAGTTTATTACTGAGGCTGAAGGTAATCCTGAAAGAATTGAATCTCCTGAAGATTTAGATAATTATGATGTTCTGGTTTTGTCTGGAGGAGGAGATATGGGAATCAAGAGCGGGGCTTATGGGGATCAAACAGATGATCTACCAATTGGAGGTGTCAAGGAAGAGCGGGATGAATTGGAAAGGCAGCTTCTTGAAAGAGCGTATGATTACAAAATTCCAGTCCTAGGAATTTGCCGTGGAATGCAAGTTATGAATGTATTTCTGGGAGGAACCCTGTGGCCTGACATCAACCAAGGGGGTTTTGACGGGGGCCTGCATCGTGATGGCGAAGGAGGTGAGCCTCCTGTGGGAGATATTGCACATTGGACTGAGATGGAAGGCACAGAATTCGAGGTCACTAGTCATCATCATCAAGGTGTCAGAGAATTAGGAAGAGATCTCGAAGTTCTTTCCAAGAGTTCAGATGGGATGATTGAGGCTGTAAAACACAAATCATTGCCATGGTTTGCTGTCCAGTGGCACCCTGAGCGTACAGAAGAAGGTCTGGGACGGGCACTTCCCCGCGAGTGGTTAAGGAAAGAACTTCAGAGATGTACAGCAAAATAACACTGTTAGGCAATGCACAGGATGCAGGTCGACCTCAGTTTGGATGCACCGATAATTGTTGTGAAGATGCACGTAAAGATAGAAGTCTTACCCGGATGCCGGTTTCACTTGGGTTGCACGGGAATGATTTTGGTATAGTTGAAACTACTCGCTGCATTGGAGACCAACTGGCAATGGTCGGCAATCCTGATATCTCAGATGTATGGTTGACCCATGCCCATCTGGGCCATATCGAAGGATTAGGCCAGTTTGGTAGAGAGTCAATCAATCTGAAGAATGTCAGACTTCATTGTTCAGATTCAGTCTTTAATTACGTGAAGAAGCATCCAATCTGGGCGAAGTTATTTGCTAGAGATAATCTTTCTTTCGATGCTTACACTTCAGATACTGTAATTCCTATTAAGGTCCCTCACAGGGCTAAAGATTTCGACACACATGCCTTGTTTTTCAGAGGCATAAGTAACAATCTTCTGTTCTTACCAGATCATGACACTTGGGATGCTACTCTTTTCTCTGTGAATCACGATAATCCTAAAAGTTGGTTCCAGTCTCTGAATGCAGACATAATCCTTCTGGACGGGACCTTCTGGGATGACAATGAACTGAATAATCGTGTTCAGACGAATGTTCCTCATCCTACAGTTTCTGAATCTATGGAATTACTGGGTAACCGTCAGGATGGCGATCCACGAATAGTATTCATTCACCTCAATCATACCAATCCTCTTCATTATCCCGATTCCGATCAGTATCAGCAGGTCAATGAAATGGGATGGGAAGTCGGAACTGAGGGTATGGAGTTTGTATTGTAATGTACACCCGAATCAAAAATTATTTCCATATTCGTTTCTTGATGAATATTTATTCCATTCGCAATCTGATAACAGGTAACGGTGCTGTCTGGTTAAAGCTCAACACCTCAGATCTTGAGCATATGGTCAAGGAAACAGTTTCCCGAGGTTCTCTTAATTTGAAGGGGAAGAATGTTCTGGATTTGGGATGTGGTACAGGTACAATGCTGGATTTTCTCCAGAGAGAGAAAGGAGCAGTCCCATATGGTGTCGACTTGAGTCGTTTGAATCTCTATCAATGCCGTAAGAAGATGAAGAACGGTAATTTCTTCCGTGAGGACATTATTCAATATCTGGAAAACACCAAGGATAAATTCGATCTAGTCATAATGTATGGTGTCATCGGATGCTTTACAGTAGATAAGCAGAGGTTCATTATTGGTAGAATAATTAAATCTTTGAATAAAGGCGGTTGTCTTTGGATAGGGGCGAATATCTACACAGATTCATCCTATAAGTTTCAAACATATCCGGTTCCGAAGGGATTCTACGAAGAGATTTGTACAGGTCAATCTGTTAAATTAGATGAGTTCTTTGAATTGGAAATCTTTGGGAATGGAAAATACGATCCGGTTCAGACCTCAGTTATGATTAGTTACCAACCATAGGTTTCGGTAATCTTCAGGCTAGCTTTGATCTTCAATAATTTTCCGGCTAAAGGCGCTAGATCTGGATTCTTAATCAATACTGTAAACATCTTTAACCATGGTAGATCGGAATAGTTTCTACCATCATAGATCTCACCTATCAAGTTCAGAACTCTCTTGTCCAGAGAATAGATTAATTTGGATTGGTCTACAAATTTCTGTTTGGTCCAGGGCTGCCTCTTCAGGATTCGATCATACCAAACGTGTGATTCTAAATCGGGATGTAGTGCTTCTCCACAGTTTTCCCAGTATCGTCCCCTTAATTCATGGTGATTAATTGCATGTGATGGCGGTACCAGCTTTCCACTTCCCAATTCATTACTGATAGCGATTGCAGCGTATTCACCAGATAACATCCCGACGTGAACGCCGCCCTTTGTTATCGGGTTCGTCAGTCCTGCAGAATCTCCGACAACGTAAGCGTCTTTGGTAGAAAATTGGGAGATTGGCCCGTCTCTCGGAATAAGTCCACCATTCTGCTTGTCTCCTAGATCGTTCAGGATTCTCTTCTCAGGGTCAACACTCATATGTTCTCTACAGAAATATTCCAGACCTTCCTTGGCACCATTGGTAGCCACAATCCCTACATTGAAGGTGCCGTCTCGAGGGAATACCCAGACGTAACCATCAGTATACATTGGATCAATGTAGAAATCAAAATAATCGTTATCTGGAAAATCAACGTCACTCATCTCGAATTTGTATTGAAGGCCTGGTAAAAGGCGCAACTTATCGTTGCCTTTCAGGCCAACCTGCGTTACAATATTAGGAATTCTGCCTTCAGCAATTACCAATTGTTTGGCTTTTGCTACTTCTCCATCCTTTGAGAAGAGGTCCCAGTAACCATTTTCCTTGGTTACCTTTGATATCTTGATTCCCTCATGCCTTTCAGTACCGGCAGCTACGGCATCATCCGAGATCTTGCTATCTAAGCCCCAGCGATGTATAGAATATCCGGGAGACATCAATCCAACGGATTTTCCATTAGGCATCCTGATTCGGTTACCTTTTACTTCCCTTATCGCCCAGTCACCTACAGGATAATTTGTGTGTTCCAGAGCTATTTTACCTAGACCTTCACCACAATGGATTGGGTCTCCAACTCTCTTTTTACGGTCGAAGGCTACAACTGAATGTCCAGCTTCAGCTAAACGCAGGGCTGCCATTCCTCCAGCCGGCCCTTGTCCAATTACAGCCACATCAAACATGGAGTAATCCGAGTGAGCCTTGATAATAAGCCCTTACTTTTTGGAATCTCTTAGGACTGGTCTGGCATCTCGGTATGAATCCAGTTCTTCAATAGAAACTTCGCAAACGATAACTCCCTCCTCGAAAGCAGGAATCTCAGCTATAGTTTTCCCTCTAGGATCAACAATTGTGGACTCGCCCGCAAATGTCAGACTTCCTTGGGTTCCAACATTGTTGACATAAGCATAGAAACAGGTTGTTTCTATCGCTCTGGCAGGTAGTACCCTGTGGAATAAAGGCCTTGAAGTAGTTGGACTCGCCGCTAGATTAAGGATTAAGTCAGCTCCATTATGTGCTAGACCCATGGATGTCTCCGGAAAGAAGATATCATAACAGATTTGAATCCCAATTTTTCCGAAAGGAGTTTCAAAAACTGGTGTCCCGTTACCTTCTCCAAAGAATATCTTTTCTTCAAATGGACCAAAATTAGGCAGGAATTGCTTACGATAGTGCCCAATATAGCCTTCAGGTCCAATCAGGATTGCAGAGTTGAACAGTGATTTCCCGGCTTTTTCTACAATTCCTGTCACGATATGTATATTGTACGTCTTAGCCAGTTTACACATTCCCGATTGAGCTTTTCCTTTACCTGGTATTTTCTCAGCGACATCATTGTAGTTATCCCGTAGATTGTATCCAGTTATGAAAAGCTCAGGAAAGGCGATGAGATCAATATTCTGTTTTTCGTCTTTTTGTGCTTCACAGATTAGCCCCTCCATTATCTCCAGATTTTTCTCGATGTCTCCAAGAACAATAGGAGCCTGACCCATTGCTAAATGCATGGAACCCATTTAGACCCATTAATAATAGATGTTATTACGAAATTTCAATAAGGCCCACTTGCTGAAGTGGACGTGAAACTGCTTCCAGATACACAGAAGATAATTGAAAAGTTTATCCAGACCAGAGTTAAAGAGGCTGGAGTCACAGGTGTTGTTATAGGGCTATCCGGAGGTGTGGATTCCGCTACTACTCTTGCCTTGGCAGTTTCAGCTCTGGGAAGTGAGAATGTTACAGGATTGGTTATGCCATTCATCCACACTGAATCGGTTGAATTGGCATCCAGTCATGCTGAATCCTTGAAAGTTGATATTAAGCAATTAAATATTTCATCTGTGGTCGAGTCATTCAAGGCCTCAACAGCCACCTTTTCATCCAAGGCATCTGAGGGCAATTTGCATTCACGAGTTCGGATGACATTTCTGTATGGTGAAGCTTTTCACTCAGATTCCTTGGTTATGGGTACTTCTAATAAATCGGAACTTCTGGTTGGATATTATACTAAATGGGGGGATGGTGCATCGGATTTTCTGCCTATGGGAGACCTGTACAAGTCACAGGTTTATCTCCTCGCCGAAGATTTAGATATTCCGAAGAGAATATTAGATAGAAAGCCTACAGCAGAGTTATGGGAAGGTCAAACAGATGAGGATGAATTAGGGATTGACTATGCCACTTTAGATCAAATATTATGGGGTCTG
>Ga0310124_10000173_pt1 | contig 42745 bp, 32 predicted proteins | sample CB11b_AW_Bot5_MG_FD_203507 | JGI IMG/M metagenome (GOLD analysis project Ga0310124, IMG submission 203507) | Marine microbial communities from Western Arctic Ocean, Canada - CB11b_AW_Bot5 | ecosystem: Environmental > Aquatic > Marine > Oceanic | place: Canada: Western Arctic Ocean | collected... | reverse complement strand
GAACGCTTCCCTGGTGCTCACGTAGCCGTTCCCGGAATGATTCAAGAATTTCGTCGAGGATCGGAAAGCGGTCACGCTCCGCCAGCATTCGCAGCAAGCGCACGGTAACCACGCTGACGCGACCAATTTGAGTGACAAGCGCCGTGACGAACGCGTGCTTACGCGCCGACGGGATCGCCGGATTTGTCAGCAGGTTGCCAAGCCTCCGGTGTGTCGTCATAAGCCCGACAAAATCCGAAAGTTCCTTTTCGACCAGCGCGGGATCGGCGTCCGCCTGACTGACTTCAAGCAACGCTCGTGCGTATCGTATGGCCGCAGCGCGATTCGTCATTATTCGTCTGGATTCTTCTAGTTACCGCGTTCCCAACGTTGCTCGCGTTTGATTGGTGCCAATGGGGCCATGCGATGGTCAGAGCGCTCACCAGAGCCGACTTTCAACTAGGGTCGCCGACTGATCACACGGTTGTGTGGAACCGATAAGGAGGCTTCTGTAGCAAGGGCAATCTGCGGCGAGCCAAACAGGCATTTATACCATTCGGGACGAACCGCGGGCAAGTAGGAGGGTGTCGTCGCGGTCTCGGACGCGTTGCACATTGTCGGTTCCGCGGTATGGCGCGTTCCCGCCTTCGGCGTCACCACCCGCCCGGCCCCTGGTCACGCTGAGGATCCTCGTCGACAAGGCATCCCGGGCCGTGGCGTTTTGCCCATATTTCGGTGGCCAAGGACCTCACCGGGCGGTCAGACGATCATACAGGCGCTGGAGCTCGTCCTCGGACGTGAACTGCACCTCGATCCTTCCTCCGCGGCGGGCGCGCACCACCCGCACCTGGGTACCCAGCGCACGCCGGAGCTCCTGCTCCGCCGCCCGCGTATGAACATCTGACGTGCGCTCGCGGGGTCGAGATTCGGACGGCGCCCGTAGTTTCTTGACCAGCGATTCGGTCTCGCGGACCGAGAGGTCGCGAGCGCGGACGTCTCGTGCCACTCGACGCTGCAATGCGGGGTCCGGGAGACCGACTAGGGCTCGAGCGTGCCCCATCGTCAGCACGCGAGCCGCCACCTCGGCCTGCACCTCCGTGGGAAGGCTCAACAGTCGCTGATAGTTCGCGACGGTGGCTCGGTCCTTCCCAACTTTTGTCGCGATCTCTTCCTGGGTGAGGTGCAGCTGCTCCGCCATGCGAGCATATGCCTTCGCCTCGTCGATGGGATTCAAGTTTTCGCGCTGGATGTTCTCGACCAACGCGAGCTCGAGACGTTGGTCAGCGGGCACGTTGCGAACCACCACGGGCACCTTGAGCAAGCCTGCCCGCTGGGCTGCCCTCCAACGGCGTTCGCCGGCGATAATCTCGTATCGCCCCGCCGAACGCGGCCTCACGACAATCGGCTGAATCAACCCGCTGGACTTGAGTGACTGCGCCAGCTCTTCCAAACGCGCCTCGTCCATATCGCGCCGGGGCTGCTCGGCGTTTGGTTCGAGGAGGTCAAGGTCTACGTCAAGAGCGGTTGGCGCGGTCGCGTCCGACGTTGGAGGCGGCGTGTCTGGGATAAGCGCGCTCAATCCTCGACCCAGCGCTTGACGTTTCTCTGCCATCATCCTGCTCCTTACCGCTGCATACCGCCTCGGCAACTTTCGAACTGGTCGTGGCACAGCATGCCGTAGTTCTTACGCCGAATCGCGGGCGACGCTGAAAAAAAGGAACCACCGATGTAGAGGACGAGTGCCCAGTACCGGGGCCCAATCTTCTCCGTCCTCGCGCCTGGCCAGCCCGACGCCACGCCAGGGACTTGCGCCACAAGTTACTGTTCCAGTGAACTAGCCTTCGCCAGGCGGATCGGTAGTTGGCGGCGATGGCTCCTCCGGCTGCGACTCGGCGGGTTCGTCTCGTCCCCTTTCCGAAAGGCCCGAGGAAGCCACAGGATTGGTGAGGATCTCGCGCGCCAAAGCGACATACGCCTCGGCCCCCTTTGATTTCTCGTCATAGATGACTCCCGGCAAGCCATAGCTCGGCGCTTCCCCCAGACGAATGTTTCTGGGGATCGTTGTCCTAAACACCTTGTCTTTGAAAAACGACCGAACCTCACTGGCCACTTGCTGACCGAGGTTTGTCCGCTGATCGTCCATGGTGAGAAGCACACCAGCGACCTCGAGTCGCGCGTTGAGGCTTCCGCGTACTCGGTCCAGCGTCGAGATGAGGTCAGCCACGCCTTCCAGGGCAAAATATTCGCAAGTCAAGGGAATCAAAATGCCGTCCGCCGCGACGAACGCGTTGAGCGTAAGAAGTCCGAGAGAAGGAGGAGTGTCTACCAGAATATAGTCGTATCGAGCGCGACCTTGTTCAACCAGCGGCTGCAGCCGTGCTTCGCGACGGGGTAGTTCTACTAAGTCGAGCTCTGCCCCCGTGAGACTGCGGTTCGCTGGCACCAGGGATAGACCCTTCACACTGGTTTCCAGCGTGTACTGGTCGAGCTGCGGCTCATCTGTAGTCGCCAGCGCGTCGTAAATTGTTCCGCCTACTGGTGTTACGCCCTTCAACCCAGCTCCGCTGGTGAGGTTCGCTTGCGGGTCTAGATCGATCAACAGAACGCGTTGCCCCGCGAGCGCAAGTGCCGCGCCGAGGTTCACCACGGTCGTCGTCTTTCCTACTCCGCCCTTTTGATTGGCGACTGCGATCACCTGTTTCATGAGCCTCGTTTTTTAATAATAGGTCTAATAACCTACGAAATAGCGCGCCTGAAATTCCAACAGCGGTGGAACAAACCGGGTCGGTGACTGGTATGTTCCACGTGGAACATACCACAGGATTCGCTTGGCGTGACCGCGTGGGTACAGAGTAGCGGAGGAAATTCTAAATCGCCCTCTTTCGGGGCCTACGCTCGACGCGATATGCTATAAATTCGTCATATCGCGTCGACGGCAACGCTTACCGCGAAACAGACCTGAGTCCTTACTTCGTCTCTAAGTGCCGATGCAACAAGCCGAACAAGAGTCCGAGAATTCCTGTGTTTCGATCAAGTTTTTACCCTCAACACCAACCATCCCTGGTCTTCGCCATTGAAAACCCGGCGGACGAATGAGCGATGCCGGGTTCCTCACTCTTTTGCGGGCCGACCATAGCCACATTCACGCTGGGGAAAGACAATCTGCGGAAAGCGGAAGCCATCACCGGCTCTCCAGGACAAGAAGGGTCGGCACTCGCCCATGCCTGTACGTCGATTCGCGTGTCGGCGGAAACAACCGGTTAGACAACGCCGTTACACTGTCGGCGGAAGTAGAAGGCACATATCGCCTCCTTCTGGAGATTCCTCTGGCGGCGTTTCCTCATCTGCGATAAATCGAGTCTATGAGTTCCGCACGCCTGGCGCGCCGCGCCGCCGACCAGCGGCAGGAACTGCTGCGATAGGCTCCGGGGACCCAGGAGGCGGGACTCGGGTCTGCTCATGGCCACGTCTAGTCGAGAGACTACTGTCGGCGAGTCTCGAAACTGACAGCGTTGTGACGTCTTCAGATAAGACCCATAGGGCGAACCCAATGGACGATTCCGGACGGACCCAACGTTCCACGTGGAACACCGTGGAGAGCGCGCAGCCTCTCCACGGTGTTGGCGGACCGCTCGCCCCCCTTCGACGCATCTACGCTCAATGTGGCGGATCCTAAATTCGAGGGTGCTTGGCGAAGGACGGTCGGCGTGATGGCACTCGGTGATGATGACGGTTGCGCTCAGCCCGCTCGGCCTCGCTCACACGTCGGTCGCTGGCACGAGTGTCATTGTTTCACCGATGTCGACGGGCAATGCGTAAAGGAGTTTGTCAATACCCACGCGCGGTGGGGCGCGAATGCACGGTCCTCTGTGCGGGTGGCAGGGTGCGCACGGCAGCGTCGTCACCGACGACTGTCCTATAACAATTCTCGCTGGACTCGAGGTAAGGCTTCATTCGATAGAATTCGCGGGAGGGGAGTCCTGCGAGGCTGCTCGCCTATTCGGCGGCGAGGGGCCAGCGACGCCGGAGATGATACGGAGCGGGGGTCGACGACGTCACGAGGCAGCTAGGCCGCCAGCCGGCGCCCTACGCCGAGTAGGTTCGGACGAATGTCATCCTTCCGTTGGCGCTTCTCTTCCAAAGCGACCAAAGACCAGCTTCTCGAGCACCACGAGGCGGCTGTGCGACGCCGATCCGATGGCATAGGTGGCTCGCCAGGCTAACGGCGGCTGAAGGTCTTTTGGGACCTCCGGCACGCCGGAGCTACGAAAGAGAAAGAGCTGCCCTTCAGGCTTTACAAACGCTTGCAACCCCCGCAACAAACCCGCATCGACGCGGACCGCCCGCACGCTTAGCACATCGTGCGCCTCATGCAGCTCTGGTCTTGCGAAGAGGCTCTCGTAACGGCCGGTATGGACCGTGGCATTCGAAAGTTCGAGATGTCTACAGGCCTCACGCAGAAACGCTGACTTTCTAATTTTCGACTCGACCATGAGTAGGCTCCAGTTGGGCGCGGCGAGCGTCATCGGAATCGCCGGGGATCCCCCGCCGGAACCGATATCCACCAATCGCCCATCCGCTGCCGGCAGGTGCCGAGCCGCCGCCAGCGGCTCGATGAGAAGCCGCTCCAACCCTACCTCGCGCTCGTCGAGCGCGGTGAGGTTCATCTTCTGGTTCCAACGACTGAGCAGCTCAACATAGACGCACAAACGGTCGACCAGTCCATCCGCCAGTTCTAACCTGGCGCGTCTGGCGCCACGCAGGATCCGGTCTCTAAGGATGGCTTTCTTCGACACGGCGTCCGCCGTTCCCGACGTGGGCCCCAATGACCGCCACAGCGGCGGGGGTAATCCCCGGCACACGCAGAGCCTGGCCCAACGTCACAGGACGGGTCTCGGTTAAACGCTCTACAACCTCGTGAGACAGACCAGGAATCCCAGCATATCTAAAATCTCTGGGTATTGCCCTATTTTCATAGTGACGGGCTCTCTCGACAGCCGCTTGTTGTCGCTCGAGGTATCCGGCGTACTTGAACTCGGTTTCCACACTCGCCACATCGACCGCCGCCGTTTCGGCCGCGGTGTCGAGAGACACTTGCCCCTCACGTGCCAACTGATCCAGCCGGACCTCCGGTCGACGTAGCGCCTGGGATGCGCGTTGCCGGGCGCCGCGTTCAACTGTCACGGTCGTGCGTCGAACCGTCGCGAGGTTTGTCTCGAATCGCTCCCGGCGCCCCTCGAATCTCTGCCACCGTCCATCGTCCACAAGCCCGACGTCGCGACCGATCGGCGTCAGTCGAAGATCGGCGTTGTCGGTGCGCAAGAGCAGCCGATACTCCGCCCGCGACGTAAACATCCGATATGGTTCTAGACACCCTTTTGTCGTGAGATCGTCCGCCAGAACACCGATGTAGCCCTGGTCTCGACCAAGCACGATGGGCGACCGGCGTTGCACGTGACGCGCCGCATTGATCCCAGCGAGCAGTCCCTGTGCGCCGGCCTCCTCGTAGCCCGACGTTCCATTGATCTGACCGGCAAAGAAGAGGCCTGCGATCTGCTTCGTTTCCAATGAGGGCCGAAGCTCGGTCGGTTGTATGAAGTCGTATTCCACCGCGTACCCCGGCCGAAGCATCACCGAGTCCTCGAGGCCCGGGAGAGCGCGCACCAACGACTGCTGAACGTCCCGTGGCAAGCTCATCGAGAATCCGTTGAGATAGGTCTCCGCAACATCAAGCCCTTCCGGCTCGAGAAAGACTTGATGACGTTCTTTCTCTGGAAACCGCATGACCTTGTCTTCCAACGACGGGCAGTATCGGGGCCCAACGCCGCTGATCTGGCCGTTGTACAGCGGCGACTGGTCGATATGTCGTTTGACGAGCGCGTGCACATGGTCGGTCGTATAGAGCAAGTGACACATGATCTGCTCGCGTTCGATACGGTCGGTCATAAACGAAAACGGCACCGGCGAGTCGTCTCCGGGCGCCTCTTCGAACAGGCTGAAATCGATGCTCTGACGGTCCAACCGAGGAGGGGTTCCGGTTTTTAGCCGACCCCATCGAAAACCGAACCCCTTCAGCGACTCGGCCAAATCGCACGACGCGGGTTCACCAAATCGCCCGGCCGGTGTCGTGTCGGGACCGATATGTATTCGCCCGTTGAGAAACGTGCCGGTGGTGACGATGAGGGCGCGACACGGGAATGGACCGTCCTCGTTGCCGTCGCTTTCCAGCGCCAGTCCGGTGACGCCGTTGTCCTTCACGACGATGCGACCCGCCCGACCGATGATCCAATCAAGCCCCGGAACCCGCTCGAGCTCGCGACGCATCCAGGCCGCATAGACCCGTTTGTCGGCTTGGGCTCGTGGGGACCATACTGCTGGCCCGCGACTCCGATTGAGCAGCTTGAACTGAATACCGGTCGCGTCGATCGCGCGCCCCATGAGACCACCCAACGCATCGATCTCACGGACCAAATGCCCCTTGGCAGTGCCGCCAATCGCGGGATTGCACGGCATATGGGCCACCGTGTCACGCGAAAGTGTGCACAAACCAACCTGGAGCCCCATCTGGGCCGCTGCGTAGGCCGCCTCGCACCCTGCGTGGCCCGCCCCGACTACGATGATGTCATACACGCGCATGGTCTTCTCCACCGTCGTCAGTTTGGTTGCAGTCGTCGGTGGAAATCACCGGGTCCGCCGACTCTTGGTGGGTTGCAAGAGCATCACTTCCCGATACAAAATTTGGAGAAGATTCGAGTCAACACATCGTCGGCGGTGCGCGCGCCGGTGACTTCTCCCAGCGCCTGCTGCACGTCGGCGAGGTCAGCCAGCACGAGTTCCTCGGACGCGCTTGCCGCCGCGGCGTCAGCGGCTCGACACAAGGCCTCGTTCGCCTGCTCCAAGAGATGAATATGCCGGAGGTTTGTGACGATCGGCACGTCCCGCAAGGGTTCGCGCGCAACGAGTGACTCCGCCATTCCCTCCCTGAGCTCGTCCAGCGCGTTCGGGTCGTCAGCGACCAACGACACACAGAACGTCGGCCCCTCGCACCGTGACGCGAGGGTACCCGTGTGGTCATCCTCAGAAGACCGAGGGTCGTCGCAGCGGGCGAACGCGTGTTCGAGGTCGTCCGGCTCCCACGCCGCGGGAAGATCCGTCTTGTTCACCACAACGACACGAGTGGTCGTCAGCGTTTCTCGCCAGAGCGTGCTGTCCTCTTCGTCCAGCGGTTGAGATCGGTCGAGCACCAGCACAACAAGCTGGGCAACTCCCAACGCCCGGCGCGCCCGCTCGACCCCCTCAGACTCGACCTCGTCAGCAGTCGCGCGGATCCCCGCCGTATCTACCAAGGTTATCGGAATACCGTTGAGATCAAGTGTCTCGGTTAGAAGGTCACGTGTCGTCCCGGGGACATCGGTCACGATGGCCCGTGCGGTGCGGAGGAGCTGATTGAACAACGTCGATTTGCCGACATTCGGTTTACCGAGTACCACAACATGTCCACCCTCGCGGACAAGTCGTCCGTGTTGGGCGTCTGCGAGGAGACTCCTCGTCTCCTCCTGCAGCCCCCGCAGCTCTCTCGCCACCGTCGGGGCGCGGACAAAGTGGTATCCCTCATCGGGAAAATCGACCGACGCCTCGAGACGCACGACGAGGTCAAACACCGATCGCTCGATACCTGAGATTGCACTCGTGACCGTGCCCTCGAGTTGGTCAAACGCAACCCGAGCCTGGAGTGGCGTCACCGCATCCACGAGGTCGCCAACCGCCTCCGCTTGCACAAGGTCGATGCGGCCATGCAGAAACGCGCGCAACGTGAACTCGCCCGGCTCGGCCAGCCGGGCTCCCGCCGACTGAGCCGCCTGCACGACGAGGCGCAGCAAGACCGGATTCCCGTGACCGCTCAGCTCGACGACGTTCTCGCCGGTATACGAGGCAGGAGCAGGGAAGTAGGTCGCGAGCACGCGGTCGACCTGCCGGCGCGGCGGCAAGGGATCGACGACAGTCACTAGCGTCACCCGTCTCGGCTCAAGCGTGGGGTGGCCGCCGAAAATACTCAGAGCGGTTTCCTCTGCTCGAGGTCCGCTGAGCCTCACTACGCCGATGCCTCCCCGGCCCGGTGGCGTTGCAACCGCGACAATCGTGTCGTCTGGGGAGAACATGGCCGCGGGAACCAGGGCCTATTCCGCCGTAATGACCACCGTCTTCAAGAACGCGTCGCCAATACTCTCAGAAGACGCCCCTGGGTCATCCGCTATCGCCATATGGACGATGCGGCGAGCATACGGATTCAATGGTCCGATTTCCTGCGGGGTCCCAGTTTCGCGAGCGCGATCGACCAAGAGTGTCGCCGTTTCCCGCAGTTCCGCGTCTTTTAACTTTCGGTAGTCGAGGCAGTCGACCACGATATGGCGCCCCGGGTGCTCTCGTCGGAAGGCGGCGTTAACAAGATGCTGCAGGGCATCGAGCCCCTCCGCTTTCCGACGCACTAACACATCGCACTCACCGCCCGTGATGACGATTCGCGTCCCGTCTTCTAACGGTTCCAACGACACCTGGGCGGCGAGATCCATCGCGTCCATCACCGTTTGGACAAATGAGGTCATCCGGGTGTTGAGATCGTCTTCCACGTCTTCCTCGTCTTGTCTGACTTTGGCGGATCTTCCGGTTTCAACCGGTGAATTACCCGCTGGTGCGCGTCGCGTCCCGCGGCTAGTCGGTGCTCGAAATCCGCCCAGATTGTGCGCTCTTCCGGCGTGCCGGAACACAACGATATTTCATCGGCAACCCGGTGGGTGAAAGTTGAAGAGGCGACAGTCCACTACTGGCTTCCGCCCCTCTTTTTTGACGTCTTGCGAGAAACCGCGTTACCACTGGTAACCGGTTTTAGCGGTTGGGCTTTGATCTTCTTTGGTGTGACGCGTCGCTCGGCCGGCGGTCTTACCACTCGCTGCTTTGGGGGGCCGATTAGCCGATTTGTTGCCACCATTTGACCGATTCCGATGAGGTTACTGGTCAGCCAATAGATCACCAACCCGCTGGGGGCCCACAAGAACATAAAGGTGAAGACCACCGGCATCAGCATCATGATCCGCTGTTGCATCGGATCCGCCTGAGACGGCTGCAAACGCTGTTGAAGCACCATCGACCCCCCCATGATGAGTGGGGTGATGTAGAACGGGTCGTGCAGGGAAAGGTCAGAAATCCACCCGACAAAGGGTGCGCCGCGTAACTCGATCGACATGGAGAGCAATCGGTAGAACGCGAAGAGAATCGGCATCGTCAGCAACATCGGTAGGCAACCGCTGACGGGATTCACACCGCGCTGGCGATACAGCTCCATGACCTCCTTGTTCATGTTCTGCTTGTCGGGATTGGTCGCCTTGAGATGCTTATAGCGGTCCTGGATCGCCTTCATCTCCGGCTGAATCTCCTGCATTTTTCGCATGGAGACGACACTCTTGTGACGCAGCGGCAGAATAATGATGTTGATCAGGAGCGTGACGATGATGATGGAGAATCCGTAGTTGCCGACCCAGCCGTGTACCCACTTCAACGATCGGTGCAGCGGGACCACTAGCACCGAGAGCCATCCGAAGTCGATCGACTCCGACAGCGTCGGCATGACGTTGCCGAGCACGTCAAAATCTTTTGGTCCGATAAAGAAGCTGACCTCAGTCTCACCCGCGGAGAACGCCATGTCGAACGCCATCAGATCTCTTGGATCTTCGTCGGGCGGAATCGGTGGCAGCGGCACCGCTCGGTAGCGGACGAGTCCGTCGCGTAGTTGGAGCAGCGCAACCGCGATGAAATAGTGGTTGTCTACCCCGACATAGTCGAACTGTCCTTCGTATACCGACTGAGTGGCCAAATCGGACGCGTCAGGGCGAATAACGTCCAGGTCCGACAGGCCATCCCCCTGTCGAACTCGTCCACGAATCAAACCGCGGGGCCCTTGCAAATACGCAATCCCTGAGCTTGAGCGCTCGACCCCCCCCACCGCCGGTCCCCAGCGTATGGTGGGAGAGAGCAGTTCGCCGGCAAGACGCGCTTCTACCGAAGTCGCGACGACATAGGGGCTTCTGCCCGGGTCAAAAGTAAAACGTTTTGTCACCGAGAGACCGGTGGCGTCTTCGAATTCAAAGACGAGCGTTTCGGCCCGATCCTCCAGATAGATCTCGCGATGACTGGAACGGTAGAGCGCGGTATGGGCCCGCCGCGTGACATCTTCTTCCTCAAAAAGGAGCGCAAAAGGCCAGGGCTCTTCTGCGGGCAAGTCTCGCGGAATAAGTTCGACCGGCTGGCCGTCCTCTAGGTAGTCCTTGAGCTGCCAGCTGATGAGCTCGGCCCCGCGGTTCGAAAATACCGCGCGAAACGACTCGCCGTCGACGACGACATCCCGAGCGACAGTGTCCCCGATGACTGGCTCGGGAGCAAAATCAGCCACCGGAGCGACGGCACCGACCTCCGTCGCTGAGGCCTGCGTCTCTGAGGTCGACGGCGACGAACGCGGTATGAGCGGTCGGTTGTCTGGGGCTGTGCGACCCGCGGACCCAACTTCGGGGAAGGCTGTCGGGGTCGCGACAGCAGCTACTCCATCGTCTCCCGAGGGCGGCGGTGGACCAACCAGTGCCTGATATCCGTACAGCACCAGAAAAGACAAAAAGACGGCAAGTAGAACCCTTCGCTCCATGACAGACCTACCGCCAGCCCCGAGGGCTCACCTTTGACAGCGGTACCTGATCAAGACCGCCGCGAGAGAGGGGATGACACCGAGCCAAGCGGCGGGCCGATAACCAGCCCCCTTTGACCGCGCCGTGTCGCTGGACCGCTTCGGCTGCGTAAGACGAGCACGAGGGCACGAAACGGCAGCGCCCTCCCAACCACGGAGAGCCGATCACCTTGTAGGCCGAGATAAAGCTCAAAAGCACGCGTGCCGGCAGCCGGACCAGGTAACAATGACAACTAGCGAGATCGGCCATACCCAGTATGTTTCATGCGTTTTACAGTGGCGAGAAAGTCGGCCTGCAGATCCGTGAACCGGGTACTTAAAAACGCGTGTTGCGGCATCACGACGATGTCTAGACCCGGCCCGCTGGATAGGGGCTTGTTCAGCCGAAAAATCTCCCGAACAAGCCGCTTCGCTCGGTTACGACACACCGCTCCGCCAAGCCTGCGCGTCGCAATGATACCCAGACGGTTAACGTCCAGATCATTTCCCAGCCAGAAAAGCGTCGCGTAGCGACCCCTGATCCGAACGCCCTGCCTCTGTACTCGGAGGAACTCGGGCCGTCGCCGAATCCGTTCACGGCGCGTGAGGCCTCTATTCAACTTAACTTAACTTATTTATAGTGTTTTACGAGACCGCAAGACGCTTTCGCCCCTTCGCTCGACGACTTGCCAGGATCCGGCGGCCATTCTTTGTGCTCATCCGCGTCATAAATCCGTGCGTTCGCTTGCGGCGGCGGCAATTCGGCTGGTACGTGCGCTTCATGGTGTCCGTTCTCCTGCACGGCGGGAGTTCTCTGGGCACCTCCCGAACGTACGCGAACTTTAGATACTATCGAAGCCGACACAGCGGTGTCAACGCAATTGCAAGCCTCCGGTGTGTGTGCTACATTCCCCGGTCTGTCTACAGTCGAGCGGAACCCCTACGTGGAGAGTTTTCAACAGTTGTGGAAAAAATTGTGGAAATAAAGAGGGATTCGCCCAACTCTGACAAAATATACATACATTTTTAGTACGTAAACGATAAAAAATCACCATTAGGCTGTCATTTTTTAGAAAAATCTACCAACACCATTAGTTGATATTTTTTTCTGGTAAATACCCAAAATATAATTTATCGCGCTCTCGTTGAGTTTTTTTCATGGCTGTTAACGTTTGGGAAAGCATCCTCACCCGTGTCGAAGCAAAAGTTAATCGCCACAGCTTCTACACGTGGTTCAAGCCGACAACCTTTGTCGAAGAAGCCGGTGAGGAGCTGACAGTACGCGTCCCCAACGGCTTGTTCAGAGACTGGCTCACGAAGCACTATGCCGGGGTCATAGACGAAGCGGCCGCCGAGCTTGAACGAGACGGTATTCAGATATCTTTTGTCACTAAAAATGAGATAAAAGCCACGATTCCTGTGCAGACGCCAACGGTCACGCGTCCGGACGTCCCGTCGCCGGCACCTGGCCGTCCCGGTGGGTTGAATCCTCGCTATACGTTTGACACATTCGTGGTCGGCCCCTCAAATCAGTTTGCCCATGCGGCGTCGCTGGCGGTCGCGGAAGCCCCGTCGAGGTCCTATAACCCACTGTTTCTCTACGGTGGAGTCGGGCTGGGAAAGACGCACTTAATGCATGCGATCGGCCACTATCTTCTAGAACATGAGCCGTCGCTCAAGCTGACCTACATCTCGTCCGAGCGCTTCATGAACGAGATGATCAATGGAGTGCGATACGACCGAATCCTCGAGTTTCGGGAGCGATACCGCACCATCGATGTCTTACTCGTCGACGATATTCAGTTTTTGGCTGGCAAAGAAGGCACTCAAACCGAGTTCTTCCACACGTTTAATTCCTTGTACGAATCACAAAAGCAGATTGTTATCAGCAGCGACTGTCCGCCCGTTGAGATTCCGTCGCTTGAAGAACGTCTCCGCTCGCGCTTTGAATGGGGTCTGATTGCAGATATCCATCCTCCGGACCTCGAAACAAAGGTCGCCATCCTGAAGAAGAAGGCCGAAGCTGACGCCGTGCCGCTCTCGGACGACGTGGCCCTGTATATCGCCGGAAGAATCAAATCCAACATCCGAGAACTCGAGGGCTCGCTGATCCGGCTCATTGCCTACGCGTCGCTCACGGGCGCAGAGATCTCCGTTACCCTAGCGCAGGACGTGCTCCGAGACATTTTGGACCATGACAATCCACGGATCTCGGTTGAGATGGTGCAGAAGTTCGTGGCGAACCGCTATCAATTGCGAGTGACCGATCTCAAGTCGCGCAGCAACCTCAAGACGATCACAGAACCTCGTCAGATCGCCATGTATCTCACGAAGACCCTCACAAAGAATTCCCTTCCGCAAATCGGCAAGGCCTTCGGTGGAAAACACCACTCGACGGTCATTCACTCGATCAAGAGAATCTCCGAGCGGATGAAAGATGATCGAGATTTCCACGCGTTGATCAACAGTTTTCTGCAGTCATTTCGCTAAGCTGTCCGCCGTCGTGCGTTAAATCCTTGAACCCAGCGTTTTATCGGCCCTCGAGCGCGGGTCGCCCACAACCTTCAACCTTTCCGCAGCCGCCGTTTTCACGATTTATCCACAGGTCCTTGTGCACTGCCTGTGGGTCAGGTTGTGCACAGCCAATCATCCACAAGGAGCCACGTTTTCATCCACAGCTTTTTAGGATTTTCGGTGTACCTAAAACACTGAAAATATGGAACTTATATATTTTTCATCGTTTTCTCACTAGCCTTTTTTCCTGTTATAATTTCTTGGCGTCTTTACAATCATTTAAAAGTTTTTAATCCTCCAGTTTTGGGCCGCTAGCCCCCCGGCTCGAGGTCATCAGCCACATGGAAATGACTGTCCGCAAGACGGACCTGTTGCGCGAGTTGCAGCTCTTTCAGGGGATCGTCGAACGCAAGAATACGATTCCCATTCTGGCGAACGTCCTGATCGAGGCAAATGGGGATGGCAAGGTCGACCTTGTAGCTACAGACCTTGAAGTTGGGCTCCGCAGCCGCTGCGTCGCCTCCGTCGCAAAGGGTGGGGCGCTGACGATACCCGCCAAGAAGTTGTATGAGATCGTCCGAGCACTGCCGGATACCGATATCCGGATTCAGTCTGGAGCAAAAGGTGCGGTAAAAGTCGCGGCCGAAAAGTTTAATTCTCGGATGCAGACCCTGCCCCGTGAAGACTTTCCGACACTTCCGGATGCAACCGCTGAAACCCGTTCTGTAACATTGCCGCGCGCCAGTCTGCGAGAGATGGTGGGGAAGACCCAGTTTGCGATAACCGGGGAAGACACCCGGTATTTTCTCAACGGCGCACTGTTTGTGCTGGGGGCCGAAACGATGACCCTGGTGGCGACCGATGGCCATCGGTTGGCGCTTGTCTCGAGCCCACGATATAGAGCGGAGGCTTCCGGCGAGAGTCCGGGTGATGAGAACGCAGAGGGGGAGTTTGAGTCGATCTTGCCAAAGAAGACGCTCTGGGAACTGACCCGGCTGCTTAGCGACGGCGAAGAAGACGTGCGATACACCTGTGGCGAAAACCATCTATTCTTCGACGTCGACGGGCGGCAACTCATATCCCGCGTTATCGATGCGAAGTTTCCGGCGTATCAGCGCGTGATCCCAAAGACCAACGACAAGACCATCGAGTTTGAGCGTGACCGCCTGACCAGCGCGATAAAGCGCGTCGCCCTGTTGTCGAGCGAACGTTCGCGCGCCGTGAAGTTCCATATCGCCCAGGGCGCCGTCGATGTGATGTCGAGTAGTCCAGAGGTTGGCGAGGCGACCGAGACGCTGGCCGTCGACTACGACGGCGAACTAGTCGAGATCTGTTTCAACGCGCAATACGTGCTCGACTTCTTGGGCGCGGCCGACTCAGAAAACGTCCAGCTTGCATTCAAGGATGCGATGAGCCAGGCGGTGATGACACCCGTCGGATCTGACGGGTGTGACTACACCTACGTGATCATGCCGATGCGGGTCTAGATGGCTCTTGAAAAGCCACTTATCGCCTCCGTGAAAGTCCTACGTAAGCGCCCTTTGGAGACCAAGACCTCGAAGTCAAGATAGCTCATGACGCAACGCGATAACGATAATATCCAACCTACCGACGGTGTGACGCATGAGCCCCCGGCTGCTCATCAAAACAAAGAGACCCAGGATTATGGCGCGGAACAGATCAAGGTGCTCGAAGGTCTTGAGGCGGTTCAGAAGAGACCGGCCATGTATATCGGCTCGACCGGTGCGCTCGGCTTACACCACCTCGTCTACGAAGTCGTCGACAACGCCATCGATGAGTCGCTGGCGGGATATTGCGACACCATACACGTCACGATCCACATTGATAATTCCGTGACCGTAGTGGACAACGGTCGGGGCATACCGGTCGATGAGCACGAGAGCGGAAAGCCCGCGGCGGAGGTCGTAATGACCGTACTGCACGCCGGTGGCAAGTTCGACAATAACAGCTACAAAGTTTCGGGCGGATTGCACGGCGTTGGCGTATCCGTCGTGAATGCGCTTTCGGCAACCGTCGACCTCGAGATCTGGCGCGACAGTCGCGTGTATCGACAAACCTACGAGCGCGGTGTGCCGAGCTCGAGTCTGACGATGACCGGGACGACAAAGCGCCGAGGAACAAAGATCACGTTCAAACCTGACGACAACATCTTTGAGACCGTAGAGTTTAGCTTTGATACGTTGTCGCAGCGTTTGCGGGAGCTGGCGTTTCTAAACGCGGGTGTCACGATAGCGATTGAGGACCAACGGTCTGGCAAGGACCACACCTTTCAATACGACGGTGGCATTAGCTCGTTTGTCGAATTTCTCAATAGGAACAAGAGTGCCGTCAATTCACCACCGATCTACATGCGAGGCGACCGAGACGGGATTGATGTCGAGATCGCACTCCAGTGGAACGACAGCTACGCGGACACGGTGTACTCGTTTGCAAACAACATCAACACCCAAGAAGGTGGCACTCACCTCTCTGGTTTTCGCGCCGCTCTCACTCGCACGATCAACACCTACGCGAACAAGAACAACCTTGCCAAAGACCTCAAGGAAAGCGTCAGCGGTGACGATATCCGAGAAGGTCTGGTGGCGGTGGTCAGCGTCAAGATTCCCGAGCCGCAATTCGAAGGCCAGACGAAGACAAAGCTAGGCAACACCGAGGTCAAAGGCATCGTCGAGGCGATTATCAACGACCGTCTGGGCGCGCACCTCGAGGAGAATCCCGCGGTTGCCAAACGGATCGTGAACAAGGCGATTGAAGCGGCGCGCGCACGCGAGGCAGCTCGTAAGGCGCGCGATCTCGTGCGTCGCAAGGGCGCACTCGACAATAGCTCGTTGCCGGGAAAACTGGCTGACTGCCAGGAACGCGACCCCGCGCAGTGCGAGATCTACATTGTGGAGGGCGAGTCGGCGGGCGGGTCTGCGAAACAAGGTCGGGACCGTCGGTTTCAGGCCGTTCTTCCGATAAAAGGTAAGATTCTCAATGTCGAGAAAGCCCGGTTCGACAAGATGCTGGGCAGTGATGAGATCCGCACCATGATTGCCGCGCTTGGCTGTGGAATCGGTAAAGAGGACTTTGACCTGAGCAAGCTCCGGTATCACCGCGTCATCATCATGACGGATGCCGATGTGGATGGGTCGCACATCCGCACCCTGCTTCTGACGTTCTTTTATCGGCAGATGCGTGAGCTTATCGAGCACGGATATATCCACATCGCGCAGCCACCGTTGTATCGGGCCAAACGCGGACGGTCGGAAACATACATCAAGGATGACCGTGAGCTCGAGACGTGGCTGATTCGGCGCGCCGCCGAGACCCGTCGTGTGCGCGTCGCAGCACACGATCTCGAACTCAGCGGCGAACAGTTGGAGACCGCTCTTCACAAGGTCATGGCTTTTGGCAAACTGTTGCAGGTGGTCGAGCGGCGGGGGATACCACGCGATGTCTTGATGGCGATGTTGGTCCTCGGGGTTCGGGATCGTGCGTTCTTTGCCGATGCTGACGCCGTCGGGAGTTTGGGCGAAGAGCTCACGACGACAACACGTACAGTGGAAACCACCCGGGACGAAGAACACAACGCCCACATGCTGCAATTCGACGACCGCCGTGCCGGTTATTCGACGCAGACAGTGGGTGTCGATTTCATCATGACCGCGGAATATCGGGCATTGCTGGCCAGCTACGAGGACGGCGATATCAAGAGGCTCGACGGGCCCGCCGTCGTGATGACGGTGCCGTCCGTGAAGACCATAACAGCGACCTCGACCCCAGGGTCGACAACACATGGCACTCCCGAAAAGGCTCAGGCCGGCTCGGCCGAACAGGTAAACAAGGACCTGGACAACGCCGACCAGACGACCACGCTCGACACAGAGGCGACGGCAGCCGGAGGCCCGGACGTGCCTGACGACTCCAAGAACCGTGACGTGAATGTCGAGTCGGTCGACGAACTCGTCGAGCTCTTTCTGGCGGCCGGTAAGCGCGGCGTCGCCGTCAACCGATACAAGGGTCTCGGCGAGATGAACCCTGACCAATTGTGGGACACCACCATGAAACCAGAAGCGCGCACGCTCCTCCAGGTGCGGGCCGAAGATGACACCGAGGCCGACGTGATGTTCACCACGCTGATGGGTGACCATGTCGAGCCGCGTCGGAAGTTCATCGAGGACAACGCGCTCGACGTCAAGAACCTGGACGTGTAAGGTCGTCGCGTTTTTGTCACCCTCCCGATACTTCACCCGCTATCGATTCCATGTCTGACTCCGAAACACCGCTATCGATCGTCCCCGTCAATATAGAAGACGAGATGCGCCGCTCCTATATGGACTACGCGATGAGCGTAATCATTGGGCGCGCGTTGCCCGATGTTCGTGATGGCCTCAAGCCGGCGCACCGTCGGGTCATCTACGGCATGCGAGTCATGGGCCTGGCGGCAAACCGGTCCTATCGCAAGTGCGCGAAGATCGTCGGCGAGGTGATGGGCAACTACCATCCCCACGGCGACGCCTCCATCTACGACACGCTGGTTCGTCTCGCGCAGGACTTCAACATGCGGTACCCCCTGGTCGACGGCCAGGGTAACTTCGGCTCGGTTGACGGTGATCCGCCCGCCGCCATGCGGTATACCGAGGCAAAACTTCAACGGTTGGCCGACGACCTCATGGCCGACCTCGACAAGGAAACCGTCGATTTCGTCCCAAACTACGACGAGACCACCGAGGAGCCGACGGTTCTGCCGGCGCCGTTTCCAAACCTCTTGGTCAACGGCTCCGCAGGTATCGCCGTGGGGATGGCCACAAACGTTCCACCGCACAATGTGCGCGAGGTCATCGAGGGCATCGTTTGGGTCGCCGAGCACGCCGACGTGGCCCCCGAAGAGAAAGAACGCACGCTGCTCAGCTTAGTTTCGGGCCCGGATTTCCCGACCGGTGGGTTTATTATCGGCCGGGCGGGGATCGCGCAAGCGTATCGAACCGGACGAGGCTCGGTCTTGATGCGGGCGCGGACGGACGTCGAAACTGCCAAGAAGGGCAATCGAGAGTCGATCATCGTCACCGAGATTCCTTACCAGGTCAACAAAGCCCGGTTGCTCGAGAAAATCGCCGGGCTTGTCCGTGACAAGGTGATCGAAGGTATCTCCGACCTTCGCGACGAGTCCGACCGCCGTGGCATGCGTATCGTCATCGAGCTCAAGCGCGGTGAGATCGCAGAGGTCGTGCTCAATAACCTCTACAAGCACACAGCCCTTCAAACATCGTTCGGCATCATCATGCTGGCGATTGTGGCCGGCCGGCCCGAGGTGCTCACGCTGCTTGACGTCGTCGAGCATTTTGTCCAGTTTCGACGCGAAGTCGTTCGTCGGCGTACTGAGTTCAATCTGCGAAAAGCCGAGGCGCGCGCGCACATTCTGGTGGGACTCAAGATCGCGCTGGACCACCTCGACGCGGTCATTACCTTGATCCGGGCCGCAAAGAGTCCGCCCGAAGCGCGTATCGGGTTGATGGAACAGTTCTCGCTTACGCAGATCCAGGCCCAAGCCATTCTCGACATGCAGCTCCAGCGGCTTACGGGGCTCGAACGGCAGAAGATCCTCGACGAGTTGGCCGAGCTCCTCCAGACGAACGAGAAGCTGCGGGCCATCCTCAACAGCGAGACGTTGCTGCTCGAAATCGTCGTCTCCGAGCTGCGAGATCTCCAGACCCGCTATGGGGATGAACGTCGGACGGAGATTCTGGAGGCCGCAGGAGACTTCAGCGTCGAGGATCTCATCGCCGAAGAGGACATGGCGATCACGATCAGCAACACCGGGTATATAAAGCGGACGGCGCTGGCCGAGTATCGCAACCAACGTCGCGGAGGCAAGGGCCGGCTCGGAATGCGGACTCGCGACGAGGACTTTCTTACCCAGATCTTTGTCGCGTCGACTCACGCCTTTATTCTGATCTTCTCAGATCGCGGTCGGGTCTACTGGCTCAAGGTTCACACCATTCCAGACGTTGGTCCTGCTGGACGCGGTAAGGCGATCGCCAACCTGGTCAATATGGAGGCGGGTGAACGGATCGCCGCGCTCCAAGCTGTCAGACAATGGCCGTCGACCGATGGCGAGCGCTTTGTGGTGATGGGCTCCCGGCGTGGCGTCGTGAAGAAGACCGACTTACGGGCTTACCGTCATCCGCGGGCCGATGGCATTATCGCGATGGGTGTCGGTGAAGATGACGCGGTCATTGCCGTTGAGGTCACCGCCGGCAACACAGAGATCTTTATTGCGACGCGAAACGGCCTCTCTATTCGGTTTCCTGAGTCACACACTCGCGCTATCGGTCGGACCGCGCAAGGGGTGCGCGGTATCTCGTTACGTGAGGGTGACGAGGTTGTGGCGATGACGGCAGTGACAGCCGGAGCGACGGTCCTCACCGTGACCGATCGGGGATACGGCAAACGCACCGCTATCGAAGAGTATCGCGTGCAATCCCGAGGAGGAGTCGGTATTATCAACATCCAGACGAGCGACCGAAACGGTCGGGTTACCGGTGTTGTGTACGTCGAACAAAACGACGAGCTGATGATGATTACGCAGCAAGGGAAAATTCTGCGGATGCTGACCAGCGATGTTCGACCGATAGGTCGCGCGACCCAAGGCGTTCGGATGATCGAGATCGATGACGAAGATCGTGTGGTATCAATCGTCCGCCTCGCAAAGCAAGACCTCGTCGATAGCACCGCGTCGGTTTCTCAAGACCCTGAGCCCTCGTCGACATCTTCATCTGAATCAGAATATGTATCAGAGACTAAAGAAGACGGCGACATCTCCGATAACAACAACGAACGTAACGATCAGGACGAGCCGGACGAGAGCTGAAACTCCCTCCCGTCTCGCTATCAGGAGGCACCGAACATGGCCTGCGCAACGACAGTGAGAGTCAAGACCCTCGTGCTTGCTTCGGTTGTAGCCGCGATGAGTGGCGGCGTTCTGACCGGATGTGGTGGCGGTGGAGAGGAACAGGACATCATCAGCAGTTTCTTCCGCGCCTCGCGTGTGGACGACCGCGGCACTATGGCCGGTGTGTCGATGGTAGATTTCAACACCGCCGTGGATGGGCGCGTGAGCGGTGTCTCGGTGGAGAGTGTGAGTGAGGAGCAACGCCGGCCGCTGCGGATGCTCGAGCTGTCCGAGGCGCTGGCCGCTGCGCAAGCCGCCGTGGGCGAGCACCTGGCCACACAGAGGGCGTATCAAGACGAAAACCTCGAGGCGGTTACGCGGGTGATCAACGCTGAACAGGCCAGTGAGGAGGTGGGGCGCGGGGACACGGAAGTGCAGGAAGCGTGGGCCGTGTTGAACGAGGAGTCGGCGGCACTGGCAGGCGCCGTTTCTGAGGCGGAACTGGCGCTTGACGCCGAGAGCGTGGTTCCGGAGCGAAGCGCGTTTGACCGGCAGAACCCCATTGATGCACGTAGCTTTGCAGGTCAGCTCGTCACAAAGGAAGCCACGGTGTCGGCGGACGTCGAGCTTGACGGCGTCAGCGAAGAGCGGACCATGATGATCACGCTCCAGAAGGTCGAGCTGGGCGAAGGCGAAGAGATGATCGACGGCCGCTGGATGATCACCGCGATCGAGTAGCCCGACACCGCTTCCGCTCTGACGGCCGAGGTCGCCCTGTGGATACCTCGGCCGGTGCCACCGCTATCCCTGACCGTTGATGACGGCGTGTAGCAGGTCCATCAACGGGCGGGGATACAGTCCCATCACTATCGAGATCCCCACCACCGCCATGAGCGGGACGGTCATAGTCAACGGCGGATCTCGCAGGTCTTGCGCTTCCAAGGCAGGATTGAGGGGCCCAAAGAATATCCGCCGGGCCGCGCCGAACGTATACCCCACGGTCAAGAGAATCGCCAGGACGCCGCCAATCGCCACGGTGAGGCTGAGTGGCCCGTCCAGGGCTCCCCGCTCGAAGATACCGGTAAACATGATCCATTCGGCCGCAAAGCTACTGAATGGCGGAAACCCCGACAACATCATGCACCCGCACAGCCATAGCAATGTCGTAACGGGCATCCGCTGGGCGAGCCCCCCGAGTTGGTCCATGTCTCGGATACCGGTCACATAGACGACGATCCCGGCCGTCGAGAAGAACACCGTCTTCCCCATGATGTGGCTCCAGAAGAAGAACATGCTACCCTCGAGACTGGTCGCGGTGAGGGCGGCGAGCCCCAGCACCGAGTAGGCGATCTGGCTGATCGTCGAGCAGGCGGCAAGACGCTTGATATCGTTCTGGGCCAAGGTCAGGAGTGACCCGTAGATCATGGTGGCCAGAGCGAGGACCATGAGCGGAGGACCAAAGCCGGAGAAATCTGCCGAGAGCGGAAGCACGGCCACTCGGAGCAGAATGTAGACCGCCAGGTTTGCGTAGACGGCGAGAAGTCCGGCGATACAGGTTGGGTGCTCCGCGTGCACTGACGGCATCCAGACGTGTAGCGGCACGATCGCCAGCTTCATGAGCAAGCTGACGACAAACAGCCCTAGGGCGATGCCGACGAGCGGAGTGCCGGCCATCTGGGGAAGGTCAGAGATGTCCAGACTCCCGATCTGGCTGTAGACCACCAGCGCGCCCACTAAGAAGACCAACGCGCTGATGATGCCCCATGACAAGCTAATAAATGCCACCCGCACGCGCTCCTGATAGCCAAAAAATGCCATCAAGAAGAACAGCGTGATGGTGAGCACTTCCATAAAGAAGTACACGACCACGAGGTTGGTGCTCAGCATCGCGCCGATAAATCCCACCGGAAAGAACAGCAGCAACGCAAAGAACCGGGTGTAATACCCATCTCGAGTGTGTTTGTCTTCCATGTGGTACAGGATGTCGATGCGATGCTCGATGTATTTCATCGAGTAGCACGACAGTGCCGTACACAGGAGAAGAATGACGCCGAGCGTCGGAGCGCTGAGGCCGTCGGCCAAAAATGCCACCTGAATGCCGGGGGCAACTACCAGATACTCGTGGGCTATGGCACCGGTGTGGTAGATGTCGATGGTGACGAGACCAACCAGTGTCGTCGCATAGAGCAGCGCCGCCGCGGTAATCCAACCCGCCAGATGGCCGAGCCGGCGCCGAGTCGCGATGACTACGACGGAGGCGAGGACCGGTGTCAAGAGAATCTGTAGGAGCATCATCGCGGCGTGCCCCAAAAGAGATACGCTAACAGCATCACAAAGAGGACCAGCACATACGATACGTTGTACAAGAGCTCTTCCGTGTCGGCCCGCACGCGGTCAACGAGGCGTTGAACCCGGCCCGTAAAGCCCACCGGCAACCTACGGTGAACCAGCGTATCGAAGGGGGTCTCGACCTCGCGTGCGACCCAAGATGCGAGACGTTGAGGGGTCCTGACAAACACTCTCGTGTATGTCTGGTCAATCAGCCAGCGATTCCAGAGAAACGTGTGAAGCCAGGTGGCGACCGGACGTGTCGCGACCCACACCGCGGGTGAGGCCTTGCGGGCCATATAGAAGTACCACGCGGGTAGAGCTCCGGCCAGGACAAACAGCACGGACAGAATCGGGACAAAGGTGTGTGTCCACGAGCCGGACTCTCCTTCGCTGGCAAGTCCGGGTTCCGGTTCGGCGGGAACCAGCATACTCTCCGGGAGGGCCCGCACTTCGAACGCGTGGTGAAGGACACCCTCGATGGCCGGGCCGCCGATGCCCGCCAGCACAATAGCGACCGCAAGCACGCCTGCCGCCCACCGCATAGACGAAGCGCCGTCATCGAGGAGGAGGCCAGCACCGGTCGCGTGGGCGACGTGCGCGCTGGCCTCGCCGTGGAAGACCAGCCCAAAAAAACGGACCGTGTAGAAGGCGGTCAGTGTTGCGGTGAGCAACCCCAACCCGAACAATGGAAGGCTCGCATTCGCCGCCACCAGCAGAACAGCGTCTTTACTCCAGAAACCAGGGAACGGGGGGAGCCCCATGAGCGCGAGCGCGGCGACGAGCATACATCCCCAAGTGTAGGGTAGGGCTTTGCGCGTGCCGCCCATATCGGTCAGATAAAACGAGTGCACCGCATGGATGACAGTGCCCGCGCACAGGAAAAGACACGATTTGAACAACGCGTGGCTGAACAGATGGAAGATACCCGCGGTGTATCCCTCCACGACGAGACCGGGCGCCAAGCCAGCCGCGCCCAGACCCATCAACATATAGCCGATCTGGCTCACGGTCGAATAGGCCAACACCTTCTTGAGCTCTAGGGCCACCAACCCCTGTGTGGCGGCGAGAAACGCGGTAAACCCTCCCACCCACGCCGTCAGGACAAAGAACCATCCCGCCGCCGGAATGTCGGCGGTCCAATAGCCGTAGTAGAAGATCGGCACGAGACGGGCCACCAGATACACGCCGCTCTTGACCATAGTGGCGGCGTGGATCAACGCCGAGACCGGGCCCGGTCCCGCCATGGCCTCAGGGAGCCACTCGTGAAAAGGAAACTGCGCAGACTTTCCAAGTGGCCCGGCCAGGAGCAAAAGCGTCACCAGAACCATCATGCCCGGGACGGCCGCCATCGACGGAAGCCAGGTCGAAACGCTTTCGTAGAGCTCGAGGATGTTGAGGGTGCCCGCGTAGACATACAAGAGCAGGATGCCGCCCAGCATCAGCATGTCTCCCGCCCCGGTCATCACCAACGCTTTGAGACAGGCCTGGGACGGCGTGACATAGGCGGTTGGCGGTGGCCCCCCGATCCAATATTTTTTTTGGTCTTGGTAGTAGAAACCGATCAGGCCGTAGCTGCAGACGCCAACGAGTTTCCATCCTATAAACAGAAACAACAGGTTGTTCGAGAGCACCAACAGCAGCATGCTCCCGATGAACCCGTTCATCAGCATCCAAAAGCGCGTTTGCGCCGGGTCCCCCTTCATATAGCCGACGCAGTAGACCATGATGACAAAACTGATCACGGCCACGACATTGGCGAGGACAATGCTGAGTGGATCGACCAGGACGCCAAACCCGATCGCGAGTGGTTGTTCGAGCCATACGACCGCGTGCTCGATCGGCAGCGATTCCGGCGTCAGCAGTTTTGGGAGCAAACTCACCGCGGCGAGAGCCGCCGCGAACGAACAGAGAACCGCTCCCACATCACGGCTCAGGGAATTGATACGGGCCAGGAGCGGTGCGACGATCACCCCGACGAGTGGGGCCCCGATCGCGATCCACGCCGCGTACGCCGTCACCTCGTCACCGTCCGAGTCCGACCGGGATCACCGGCTCGATGAAGCGACGGACGATCTCGCCGTTGAACAGGCCAAGCAATACAATCCCCGCGGCGACGGCAATCATCGGGCCGAGCATCGTCCACGGTGCCTCATCTCGGGTGATCGTGTCGGATGGTGACGGATGCGCCTCCGGGTCGAGAGGGATATCCCGGGGGAAATACATAAAGCGGAGCACGTTGAACAGATACGCCAACGCGAGCACGCTGCTCAGGACAATCACTGCGACAAACACCCATTGCCCGGCATTAATCGCGCCGAGAATCAGATAGAGCTTGCTAAAGAAACCCCCGGTGGGCGGTATTCCGACCATTGCAAAGGCACAGAGCGTAAACGTGGCGGCCGTGACTGGCATCTTGCCCGAGAGGTTCCGAAACCCTCGGATTTCCCGGACACCGGTGCGATAGACGATTGCTCCGGCCACCAGAAAAAGGCCACCTTTCATGAACGCATGGTTGACGATGTGCAAGACGCCACCGGTGAAGCCCATCTCGTTGGCAAGACCCACTCCCAGCACGATGTAGCCGATTTGCGCGACGGATGAGTACGCCAGCATGCGTTTGAAGTCGTGCTGACCGATCGCCATGACCGAGCCCAAGATCATAGCGATAGAGCCCATCCAGGCCAGCACGGTCGTCACCGGGATCACGTCAATCGAGAACCGTGGCTCGAAGACAAAGAACATCACCCGGATCAGAACGTAGGCCGCGACTTTCGTGGTCGTCGCGGCGATCAGCGCGCTCACCGCCGACGGTGCATCCGAATAGGCTCCGGGTAGCCACGAGTGCATCGGGAAAAGTGCCATCTTGATCGAGACACCGATGACAAAGAACGCGAAACCAACCAGCACGGTCGTGGAGGAATAGAGCCCGGGCAATATACGCGCAAGGTCCGCCATGTTGAGGGTGCCGGTCATGCTGTAGAGGTAACCGACCGCCAGCAGATAGAACGCGGCGCCAACCGTCCCCAGGATGACGTAGCGAAAAGCGGACACGACCGCTGCACCGCCTCCGAGCGAGACGAGGGCGTAGCTCGTGAGCGACGTGATCTCGAGAAAGACGTAAAGGTTGAACATGTCGGCGGTCGAAACCAAGCCGGCCAGGCCGGTGACCAACAACAGATACACGGTATAGAAGGGCACCTCCTTCGAGGGGATCTCTTTCAGGACACTATGCTTCGAGTAGATGCCGATGAGCAGCGTGATGACGGTCAGGAGCACCAGCATCAGGACGCTGAGTGAATCGATTCGAAACTCGATACCCCAGGGCGGCGCCCACCCCCCTAGGTAGTAGTGGAGTGGACCGCCAACCACCACGGTGTAGGCGGCGATGATCGCCGTCCCGCAGGTGACGGCGAGGCCGGCGAGCGCAACCGGAAAGACCGCCGGTCGATACCACCAACCCAGCACCGGTAACACAAGCGACGTGACGAGCGGTATGAGAACGACCAGAACGGGAATCGCCGACTGTTGCACGTTCACGAGTGACGAATTCTTTCCAGCAGCTCATCCTCTTCGAGCGTGCCGTATCGGCGATAGATACGCAGCAGCAGCGCGAGCGCCACTCCGGTGATCGCCACGCCGACCACGATGGCGGTCAGCATGAGCACGTGAGGCAGCGGGTTGACATACTGTGCGGCGTCGAGCGCGGTGCCGCCGTCAAGCGAGGCGTGTCCGCCCAGCGCGATCGGAATCGTCGCGCCACGCTTGGCCGCCAATGACACGACGAAGAGAATGATCGACCACTGAAAGATGTTCATCCCGACGAGTTTCTTGACCAGGTTTGTCTTCCCGGTCATGGCGTAGAAGCCAATCATCATCAGGACGACATATGTCACCGTGTTGAAGTGTCCGACGACGAAGTCGAAATTGAAGCCGCTGGGCATCGGGCGGGGGGGTTACTCGAACATCACCAGGTCGCGAAAAATCGAAACGAGGGCGGCCATGACGGTGATACCGACGCCGATTTCGATCAGGAGCATGCCGACGCTGCGAGGTTCCGCGAACGGCAGCACGCTGTAGTCCAGGAAATTGGCGCCGAGCGCGAGACAGAGCCCCCCCACCCCGGCGTAGAGGAGCACGCCCGTGCTGGTGAGCACGGTTAGCGCCGGCAGCGACACCCGGCGGATCCAATCGGTCCCTTCTGCCAAAACCAACAGAATCGCGCTGGCAGCGAGGATCACCCCGCCTTGAAAACCGCCGCCGGGACTGCTGTGACCGTGCATGATGACATACAGCCCAAACAACTGGACAAATGGCGTCAGGCGGCGGCATACCGTCCGGACGACTACCCCGGCCGGTTCGCGGTTCACGTCTCGTCCTCGTCCCGGGTCACCCGGAGGATCAGAAGGACCGCCACGGCGCCCGTAAAAATCACGGTCACCTCGCCCAGCGTGTCAAAGCCGCGGTAGTCGGCCAGTACGGCCGTCACCATGTTGGGCACCGCGGTCTCTTCCAACGCCGACTCGACATAGCGTGGCGAGACGTGGGTCGCCGGCGGCGAGTTGGGGTCGCCCGGCGAGGACATGTCGAGCGACCCGAGCACCAAAAGGAGACCCGTGACCACGGTCACCACGACGTGGAGAGATTTCAATCCTTGCTCATCCTTTCTGTCTTGAACACGGTAATCACGAAAAAGACGGTCGTAATCCCGGCGCCGACCGACGCCTCTGTGAACGCGACATCCACCGCGCCCATCTCGATCCAGAGCAAGCACATAAACAGACTAAAGGTTCCGAGTAGCACCACCGACGCAAGGAGATCTTTGACACTGACCGCAGCGACCGCGCACACGACCGACAGCAGTAGCAACATGATGTCGAGCTGCCAGATCATCGGCGGCGCTCCTCCCCGTCCGGCGTCCACCACGGGACGTTGTTACGCTTCGCCGCCCGCGCCATTGCATGCGTAGCTGTCGGGCTCGTGATGAAAATGAAGAGTGCAATGACGAGGAGTTTGAGGCTGGTTAGATGGAGGCCCTCATAGCAGGCCAACCCGATGAGCACCAGCAAACTCCCCAACGTATCGCATTTTCCCGCGGCATGCATTCGGGTGTAAAAGTCCGGGAATCGGATCAATCCGACCGCCCCGGCCGTCAAAAAGAACACACCGAATGAGACAAGCACCATCGCTACGATTGTCATGGCGCGGCCCCGCGTCGCACCGGACGGCTGTCCACACCTTTTCGCTCAAAGTAACTCGCCAACGCGAGTGCACCGACAAAGTTGATGAGGGCGTATACGAACGCGATGTCGAGAAAAAACTCGACCCGTTCAAAGAGATAACCAGTCAACACGATCACCGCGATCGTCTTTGTCCCGATGACGTTGACGCCGACAACCCGGTCGAGAATGCTCGGCCCTCGCACGACGCGATACAGCGATAGCCCCGCCGCGAGCAAGATCAGCACCGAGATAGCCAGCAGGAAGTCGTACCACATAAGATGGGTCAACGTCCGTCGGGCTCCGAAGAATCCTGGTTCGGGCCGGGCGCCGGTTCGAGGAAGACGTAGCCGACCCGTCGTTCCATCTCTCCGGAGCGAAGCGCCTGCGCGGCTTGGGGACTTACCGCATGGACCGTGAATTCACCGTCGTCAATGTCCATGGTGACAGTGCCGGGGGTCAGGGTGATTGAGTTTGCAAGAGTCACCCTGGCCATCTCTTTCGACAAGTAGGTCCGGAACCGTACGACCTCGGGTCGCAGTGCGCTCGGCCGAAAGACGAGATAAACCATGTGCAGATTCGCCACGACGATTTGGTAGACGAGCCACGGCGCGTATCGAAGGAAACGCCCCGCTGTGACCCAGGTCTGCGACCGGGTGGTGATCCGCGGGGCGTCTGGCGGATCTGAAAACAAGAGATCAGCGGAAAAAAGAGAAACCAACCCCGAGCAGGCTACGCCGAGCGCGAGATGCAGCGCATCGAAGTGGCCAGAAAACACCACCCAGAAGACAAACAGGATGAAAAAGACCGCGAGCCTTCGCACCGAGGTGGATTGTATCCGACCGCGTTCACGCCCACGAGGGCCTAGAGTCTGTTCAAGCGCCCATGTGTAGGTTGTCGCCGGTCCACGTCGCTCCTCGCGGCGTTGGCCGTCGCTTCAAATTTCCAGAATTGCGCGCTCCGGCCGCCTGGCGAGGACCAACGAGCCCTCACCGACAACCTACACATGAGCGTTTGAAGAGCCACTAAGCGGGTTCGAGCTTTGCGTATCGAGCGAGCAGTTTCTTTGGTCCGGCAGTCAAGAAGCGGACGATCAGTTTGAGGTCACCTTGCATCGGTTCTACCGATTCGACCGTGCCGACACCAAACGTTGCGTGACGAACCCGCATTCCCGGTCGGACCACGGTCGCTGATTGATCCTCGTTCGCCTCGTCAAAGACCGTGGGTCTCGTTTCCGTGACGCGTGGCTCGCGACGACGACCGCCGTGCCACGCCGGCGTGGATGACCGTCGTCTCGACATTGACACGTTGGCCGGCGGTCCAGCCGGCTCGACGACCTCCACTAGCTCTTGAGGAACCTCGCTGAGAAACCGGGAAGGCTCGGAGTCTTGATACTCGCCAAAGACCCGGCGTCGGCCCGCAGAGGTCAGCAGCAGCCGTGACTGGGCGCGGGTCATACCGACATAGCACAGCCGACGTTCTTCCTCTAAGTCTGCCTCGTTCTCGGTCTGGGCGGCACGGGCGTGGGGAAACAGCCCCTCTTCCATGCCGGCGATTACGACCACCGGAAACTCGAGCCCTTTGGCCGCGTGCAGCGTCATGAGCCATACGCCGGCGTCTTGCGAGCCCTGCGCCTCATCGGTCTCCGATAGCAAGGACAGCCGGTCGACAAAACCCGCGAGCGTGGCATCCGGTTCTCGCAGCTCATAGTCTCGTGCCGCCGACACCAATTCGGCCAGGTTACCGATCCGACCCTCCGCCTCCTCTGTACCCGCGTCGTGCAGCGCTTTGAGATAGCCGGTTTGGTCGAGCATTTTGGCAAGAGCGACCGACGCCGACTCTTCTTTGATGACTGTTTGCAGCGCTGACACAACCTCTCGAAATCTCGCGAGAGCCCTGACCGCTCGTGTCGAGCCGAGCTTTTGATCGACTGCCCGCTCCAGGCGTGCCCAGAGAGAGTCGGACCGGGCCGCTCTTTCCTCCACGTCCGCAAAGAGCGGTGTTCCGTCTTCGTCCGTCGGGGGCGAGGGATCGATCTGAGCCAGTGCGGTCAGGACGCCCTTGCCGATCCCGCGGGTTGGGACGTTGATGATCCGACGCAGACTGACGTCGTCATCCGGGTTGAAGAGGATTCTCAAATACGAGAGCGCGTCCTTGACTTCTTTTCGTTCGTAGAACCGGACACTGCCGACGATTCGATAAGGAATGCCTGACCGAGTGCACGCATCCTCGATCGCTCGAGACTGGGCGTTGGTTCGGTAGAGCACTCCAACGGGTGTCTCCTCCCGCGCGAGAGCCCGTCGCACCGTAGTGACGATAAAATCGGCCTCCTCCAGCTCGTCGTGCGCATGATGCAGGACGATCGGGGCCCCGCCGGTGCGTTCGGTCCATAAACGCTTTTCGTGGCGGTCCCGGTTGCGACTGATCACTCCGGCCGCAGCGTCGAGGATGTTCTGTGTCGACCGGTAGTTGCGTTCAAGCCGAACAACCGTGGCCTCGCCAAAGTCTTGTTCGAAGTCGAGAATGTTGGAAACATCCGCCCCTCGCCACTTGTAGATGGATTGATCCGGGTCGCCCACGACACACAGGTTGCGATGGGCGGCGAGATGGCGGATGAGGAGGTATTGCGGCCGATTGGTGTCTTGATACTCGTCCACCATGACATACCGGAAGCGCTCGCCGTATCGCGTTCGCGCGGACTCGGATTCGTCAAACAGCCGGACGGTCATGAGCAACAGGTCGTCAAAATCGAGCGCGTGGGCGTTGTGCAGCGCGCGCGTATATTCCGTATAGACTTGGGCCAGCTGGTCGTCTCGAAAGCTGGTGCTCGCGTCGGCGACATCGGCCGCGGATTGCATCTGGTTCTTCGCGTGACTGATCCGGGTCAACATCGCACGCGGCGTCGTCATGCGGTCGTCCACATCCAGCGATTTCATCGTGCGCTTCATGACTGTCAGCTGGTCCGACGAGTCGTAGATGACAAAGTCGCGGGACAACCCGACGAGAGGGGCCTCCCGCCGTAGAAGACGCGCGCAAAACGAATGAAACGTGGAGAGCCAAAGCCGCGGATACTCGTTCCCCAGGAGGTTCTCGACCCGGGTGCGCATCTCCTCGGCGGCTTTGTTGGTAAACGTCACTGCGAGGACTTCGTGCGGTTTCGCGTGACCGTCACCAATGAGATACGCAGTGCGATACGAGATCACCCGCGTCTTTCCCGAACCGGCGCCCGCAAGGATGAGGAGTGGACCGTCGAGATGGAGAACGGCCTGCTGCTGCTCCGGATTGAGATTCTCGAGAAATTTTGCGGAGGGGGCTGGGCCGCTCGCGGTGGAGAAACCGCCGCTACTCAACGGTGACGCTCTTGGCCAGGTTGCGGGGCTGGTCGACATCGCAGCCGCGGAGGACGGCGATGTGATAAGCCAACAGCTGGAGCGGGACGACCATCAGCAGCGGATTGAGCACGGGATGGGTCACTGGGATGGTGATAATACCGTCCCGCGCTGGGTCAAGGATCGAGCCAAACTCCTCTGGGTTCGCGTCCGTTACCGCGATAATTGACCCGCCCCGCGCCTTCACCTCCTGGAGGTTGCTCATCATTTTTTCGAAGACAGGGCCACGGGGAACAAGCGCGACGACGGGCAGGTTCTCGTCGATGAGCGCGATCGGGCCATGCTTCATTTCGCCCGCTGGGTATCCCTCAGCATGAATATAGGAGATCTCCTTGAGCTTGAGGGCGCCTTCGAGCGCAATGGGGTAGTTGATGCCGCGTCCGAGGTACAAGAAGTTGGCCTGACGGTAGAAGCGGCGGGCGATCGCGCTCACGGCGTCGTCGCATTCGAGCGTGTGCTGGATAAGGCCTGGCAGCTGCGTGAGTGCCGCGATCTGGTGCCCCGCTTCTTCCGGCGCCACCGTGCCGCGAAGCTGACCAAGATAGAGGGCGATAAGGTTGAGGGCTACCAGCTGGGACGTAAACGCCTTGGTCGAGGCGACGCCAATTTCTGGTCCCGCGTGAGTGTGCATCGTGCCATCCGAATCTCGCGTCGCCATACTGCCGACGACGTTGCAAATGGCGATGCTGCGAGCGCCCTTTCCGCTCGCTTCGCGTAGCGCGGCTAGAGTATCGGCCGTTTCCCCCGACTGCGTGATCAAGATCGCCAGCGTCTTGTCCCCGGCAATCGGGTCGCGATAGCGATATTCCGACCCGTAGTCGACATCGACCCGCACGCGCGCCAATCGTTCAATGAGAAACTTGCCCACGAGTCCTGCATGCCACGAGGTGCCGCACGCGAGAATCACTATCTGCTCGATGTCTCGAAGGGCGTCATCGGAGACACCCAGCTCGCCCAGAATGACGGAGCCGTGTTCTTCGGAAATCCGGCCCAGCACGGTCTCTTGGATCGCGCGCGGCTGCTCAAAGATCTCTTTGAGCATGAAGTGCGTGTAGCCAGCCTTTTCTGCCCGTACGGGGTCCCACTGTATCCGCTCGGTGGGTTTCGACACTGGGTGTCCTGCAAAGTCGGTGTATTCGACCGCCTCGCGCGTGAGCACCGCCATCTCCTCGTCGCCGAGGAAGACGACATCGCGGGTGTGGCCAAGCACTGCCGGGATGTCCGACGCGACCAACAGCTCTTCGTCGCCGATACCGAGCACGATTGGTGGTCCGTTGCGAACAGCCACAATCTTGTCGGGGTCATCGGCCGCGACAAGTACCAATCCGAAGAGGCCTCGCAGCTGGGTGAGCGCCCGTCGCACGGCGTTCTCCAACCCGTCATCTCGCATCTCACGCTCGACGAGATGGGCGACAACCTCGGTATCGGTCTCGGTTTCGAAACGGTGGTCTTCCGTTTGGAGTTGGTGTTTGAGTTCGAGGAAGTTCTCGATGATGCCGTTGTGCACGACGACGATCTTCCCGGTGCAGTCACGATGGGGATGCGCGTTCTCTTCTGTCGGTCGACCATGAGTCGCCCAACGCGTATGCCCTACACCGTATGACCCGGTCACCGGGTCTTGACGGATTACCTCCTCGAGTCGAGCAAGCTTTCCCGCGCTCCGGCGTACCTCGACGCGGCCGTCTTCGACAAGGGCGATGCCCGCGGAGTCGTAGCCGCGGTATTCAAGGCGACGCAAGCCATCTACGAGGACCGGGACGACGTCTTTCGAGCCGATATAGCCAATAATGCCGCACATATAGGAAGGGTATTCAGTATGCAGACGAGTTGCTATTCGCCGTCGCCCTTTCTGCCGACGACCCAGCCGGTCTTGGTCGTTTGGCGACCCCGCGTGATCGCTAGTGCGTCAGCCGGAACATCCTCCGTGATACAAGAACCGGCCGCCACATATCCGTCCCTGCCCACCGTGATGGGCGCCACCAACTGGGAGCCACTGCCAATAAAGACACCATCTTCAAGGCAGGTTTCGTGCTTTTCGCGTCCGTCGTAGTTGCAAGTAATAGTCCCGGCGCCAATGTTGACGTTACGACCCACCGTCGCGTCACCGAGATAGCTCAGGTGATTGGCCTTGGAGCCCTCGCCGAGGGTCGTCTTTTTGAGCTCGACGAAATTGCCGACCCGCGTATTGGTTTCGAGTTTCGAACCGGGTCGCAAATGCGCAAACGGTCCGATGACGGTCCCCGAGCCGAGGCTGGACTCGGTGACGATGCAATGGTTGCGAATCGTGACGTCGTCGCCTATTGCTGAGTCGACAACCCTTACTCCAGAATGCAGCTCACAGCGCTCGCCGACGGTTGTCTGGCCCTCGAGCATCACTCCGGGATGAATGACGGTATCGGCTCCGACCCGGACGTCGTCATCGACATAGGTTGTGGCGGGATTCTCGATCGTCACCCCGGATCCCATCAACTCCTCGTTCTTCGCTCGTCTTACCATGCCGCTCACTTCTGCCAGTTCGGTCTGGCTGTTGATCCCGCGTATCTCGTCGGAGTCTGTGGCGGGGAACGTGGTGGCGATCAGTCCTTGCTGCCGATAGAGGGGGATGATCGCCGGTAAGTATCGCTCGTGCTTTGGCCCCGCCTCCGGGATTTGTGCAAGCGCTTTAAAAAGCGGCTCCAGCTCGAAAACGTAGATTCCGCCGTTGATCTCCCGGATCTTACGCTGCTCGGCCGTCGCGTCAGCCTCCTCCACCACCCCGACCAATTCCCCTTGGGAGCGAATGACGCGGCCATACCCGTAGGGTCGGTCCAGGGTGGTCGTGAGCATCGTGCATGCGGCCGCTGTCTGCTCGTGGTGTTCGACGAGGGATAGCAGGGTGGCCGGTCGTAGACGCGGCACGTCACCGGAGAGCACTACCACGCTGCCGGTCTTGTCGGCAAAGTGCGAATCGGTCTGTTGTAGCGCGTGCGCGGTTCCCAGTTGCGGTTCCTGGAGCGCAAATGTGAGAGAAGGGCGGGCGCCGACAGTCTGCTTGATCTCTTCGGCCATATGCCCAAGGACGACGGTGGTCATTCTTGGCTCGATCGCGGCCGACGACGACAAAACGCGTTCGATCAAAGAACGGCCGGCGATCCGGTGGAGCACTTTCGGTCGTCGCGACCGCATCCGGGTGCCCTTGCCGGCCGCCAGCACGACGACATTCCGGGCGCCCATACCGTCAGCACTTACCCGCCGGCCGAGTCGACGTTGGAGCGAGCGCCAAGTACAGGTTGAAGTGCGGCGTCGTCCCTCAGCACGTCAAAACTCGGTTCATTGCGAGCGAGAAACCGGTTATCCGGATTCAGTTCGAGCGCTCGGTGCAGATGGGTTGATGCGGCTGCGGTTTCCCCGGCGCCGGCCCGCGCCACCGCCAGCATATATTGGACGTGGTCGCTGTTCGGGTCTTCAGCGAGCGCGGCCTCGAGATGCGAGAGCGCCTCGCTTTGCGCGCCAGAGTTGAGGGCGAGCGTCGCGGCATATACCCGCTCCTCGAGCGTTTTTGGGGCTGGCTCCGGAGCCGACTGCCGGTGGCAGACCTCAAGATAGCGATGGCTGCGCTCGTGTAGCTCCCGTTCGTCGGGATACTTGTCGATAATCCGCCGGAATAGCGTTGCCGCGCCTTTTGTCCGACCTCGTTGCAAGGTCTCGAGCGCCTGTTCGTAGAGACTTAGGGCCTTGGCGTATTCCTCACGCTTTGCGTCTGCTGGCCGTTTTGCCCCTGGTCGTGACGCGGATTTCACGTTTCCAGCTTTTCGCGCCGGCGCCTTCCGCGCTCGTGCCGCAGTCACTTTCTTTGTCTTTCTGGTCGGCCTCGTCGCCGCGGATTTTTTTGGCATGAGTTCTCGCGCGTACCGGCTGCCCGCGGTGACCTGTCCACGGCAGACGACCAGGGGCTCGCACGTTACCAGAATGCTCTGGCCCGGTCAATAATTGTTATTTGACCTATTTAAATTTTGCGCCCTCGACAATAAGATAGACGGCACTCGTCTTTAGCCCGTATTTTCCGGCTAGATATTTTATGGCACTACGCCTAGATGGATAAATTTCTGCTATACGACAAAACTCCTCAGCTATGTCGTTGTCGCTTGGCATCTCTGTTTGTGCCTGGGAATATGCAAGAGGGGCTTGTATAACCAATGTAAACTCGCCCTTTGGCTCAGGAAGACTCCTGAGGACCGACGAAATTGGTCCTTTGACCAATTCCTCGTGAAGTTTTGTGATTTCGCGACATACGGAAACCTCTATGTCGCCAAAAATATCTGTTATATCACCTAATGTACGTCTGATTCGATGAGGCGCTTCAAAAAGAATCAACGGTCTTGGCTCTGCAGACAGGTTTCTTAACCATTTTATTCTGCTATTTGACCTAGACGGTGGGAATCCGACAAACGTAAACTCATCCGCCTCGACGCCAGACATGGCGAGAGCCGCCAATAGCGCACTCGCTCCCGGTATGGGCTCAACTGCGACACCCGCCGCCAGCGCAGTCCGAACGAGTCGTGCGCCGGGGTCGGACACCAGCGGTGTGCCCGCGTCCGTGACTAGAGCGACCGATTCACCGGCCCGTAGCCGCTCGAGGACGCTGGGGGCCCGTTGCGCTTCGTTGTGGCTGTGAAAGCTGAGCGTTCGGGTCCGAATTCCGTAGTGGGCCAGCAGTTTCGCTGTCCTTCGGGTATCCTCCGCCGCAACCAGAGACACCGCCTTCAGCACATCCAAGGCGCGTAGCGTAATATCACGTAGGTTCCCGATGGGGGTCGCCACCAGATAAAGGGTTCCGGGACCCGAGGACGGCGAGACGGGTATCGCGCGGCGAGTTGCCACAGCACAGGTGAGAAAGGCAGCGGTATTGTACTATTCTAACCAGTCGGCTACGTCTCATGACGAGACAGCCTGGAAATAGGCGGGCACCGAGCCCGGCCATGGTGACTTTTGAGCTCGATGACCTATGGGCCGAACGCGTTCATCTCACTCCGTAGAACCTCTCTCGCATTTTATTGATGAGTATCTCGCGTATCTCCAAGAAAGCCACCCTACAGAAGCCGCATTCGACGGTATCCATCTTCACGATGACCTCTTAGAGAACTATTCGAGAGAGTCGCTCGACGCTCAGGCCCGAGACCTTGGAGGATGGTCGAGGCGGCTTGAGGGGATTGCCTCGTCGACCTTGACGGCGGAGGAGCGACTTGAGCGTCAGGTGTTGGCGGATGGCATCCGGGCCCGTCTCTTCTCGCTGGAGGAGCTCCGTCCTTGGCAGCGAAACCCCCAACATTACGCAACAACGCTCGCTGACAGTCTGGGCGGGCAAGTCCTATTTGCGTACGCGTCGTTGGAGGAGCGTGCCCGTCGGGTTGTCTCAAAGCTACGACAGGTGCCGCGACTCCTCGACGCGGCCACGAAGAATGTGACCGACCCTCCCGGGTTGTTTGCCAAGGTCGGACTCGAGTCGTTCCAGGGCGTTCTGTCATTCGTCGAGCAGGATCTGCCACGGGCGTTCAGGTCGCTCGACGATATGCATCTGCTGAGCGACCTCGCGGATGCGTCGACGCTCGCGACGGACGCGCTTCACGCCTACACGGGCCATCTTCGCGAGGGGGTTGCCTCCCGCAGTCGAGCCTCGTTCCGTCTGGGCGCTGACAAGTTCGCCCAAATGCTTCGGCTGAACGAAGGGATCGACGTGCCAGTCGAACGACTGCTGGAGATCGCACTACGAGAGCTTGCGGCCACCCGGGAAGAGTTTGAGAAGACAGCGGCCGAACTTGGGAACGACGCGCCCCAGGTCTGGGCTGACGTGAAAAGCCGGCACCCTGGCGCGGGTGAGCTTTTGGGTGTTGTAAAGGGGCATCTCGAGGAGTTGGTGACCTTCATCCAAAAGCAGCGTCTTGTCAGCGTCCCTGACCATAAAGCGCTCAGAGTCGCTCCGACGCCGGATTCTTACCGGTGGACATCGGCGAGTCTTTGGGCGCCCGGAGCGTTCGAAGCCACGCCGCTTCCTGCCTACTACTACATCACGACGGTTGACCCTCGGTGGGCGCCTGAGCGGCAAGAAGAACATCTCCGCGACTTCAACTACGCCATGCTGCCGTCAATATCGATGCACGAGGCGTATCCCGGTCACTACTTGCACTTTGCCCACCTTCGAGACATTGAGAAGCCTATCCGCAAGACGATGCTCTTGATGCCGGTCTCCGTCGTCGAAGGCTGGGCGCACTATAGCGAACAGCTCATGTTTGATAACGGATATGAGAAGGGCGGCACCGAAGCCAAGCTCGGCCAGTTGGCGGAGGCTCTCCTTCGGCTTGCGCGAACGGTCGTCGGGATACGACTCCACACCGAGGATCTGTCGGTTGAGCAGGGCGTTCGTTTCTTCCAGGAAGAAGCGTTTCTCGAGGAAAGTACGGCCCGCCGGGAGGCCGAGCGCGGGACGTTCGACCCAGGATACGTTCTCTACGCCCTTGGCAAACTCATGCTGCTGCAGCTGCGGGCCGATGAAATGGCCGCGAAAGGCGACGATTTTTCTCAAAAGCGCTTCCACGATCAGTTTCTGGCCCAAGGTGGGCTGCCGTTTTGGGCTCAGCGCCAGCTGATGTTGGGCGAGCGCGGGAGACTGCTCGAGTAAGTCCAGTACCGACTAAGTCCGCTACAATGAAACGAAGAACACGCTAGGACACCACACTCCGATGCCGCTCTACGAGTATCAATGCGAGGCTTGCCAGCATCGCTTCGAACGTATCCAGAAATTCTCGGACGAGCTTGTCTCGACGTGTCCAGAGTGTGAGGGCCCCGTTCGCAAATTGGTGTCATCGCCCGCGATCCAGTTCAAGGGCACAGGCTGGTATATCACGGACTATGCGCGAAGCGGCAAAGAGGGCGCCGCCGAAAAGTCTGAGCAGCAAGAGTCCGCGTCAGAGGGTTCATCCGACAAGGACACAAAGAACGCGACCGACTCGTCCAAGAAGTCCGGGTCGGGCGATTCGTCGTCCTCCGGGTCCGGTGACTCGTCGTCGTCCTCCACGTCGAGTGAAAGTTCTTCGTCGTCGTCCTCCGGGTCCGGTGACTCGTCGTCGTCCTCCACGTCGTCGTCTTCGTAGTGCCCTGAGTCAGTGAGTCGTTAGTCCCTGCGCTCGCCGCCGGCTCGCCAGACGCGACGATGGAGAAGCAACCCCTCCAGACGGGATGTCCCGCCCGGGACTCACAAAAGAGATCACTGACGCGTGACGCTACGAATGTCCTTCGGCGTGCCCGTCGTGGACCGAACGATAGAGCAGTACTCGTCCCAAATATGCGCGCAGGGCGGGTGCAAGGTCTGGGTTCTTGAGCGCGAAATAGATCGAAGCGCGGTACAAACCCCAGCATGCTCCCGACATCATGCCGGACAGCGCTCGGAATTTCGCACGCATGGCCAGGTCTGAGGGTGCTGGGGCAGGGTCCGGCTTGTCGATGAGGTCGTGAATCTCATACACCCCGTCCCCGAGCGATGTCGCGTCAATCACGCCATACAGGCCGACCGACTCGTGGGAACACGCTCAACAAGAATACCGGACCATTGACCTTTTGGAAAACGGCACCATCTGTCGTAGTACGAGTTGGGCGAGACCCCGGCGTCGACCGCTTCTGCGACCCCCATACTGGATGATCGGCCGGTCGACCAACGGGAGCAACTCTTTTGGAAACGCTTTGGTCGCGGGCAGGATACGCTTGTCCAAGCCGGCCGCTGGAAACACTACCGGTGAGAACGGGGGCAGACAACTCGCGTATCGTAGCAGGCCGGTCACAACCCGGCGAGTACAATAATCCGAGCGATGATTGATCCTGAACTCTTGCGAGATCGTCTGGAGGATGTCCGAGCGCGGCTCGCCCATCGGGGCGGCAACCTCGACCAACAGCTGGACGTGGTGACCAAGCTCGATACCGAACGCCGTCGGATACTGCCAGTCTTGGAAAATGCTCGACGGGAACGAAAAGAGCTAGGGGCTCGGATTGCGAAGGCCAAGAAAGAAGGACAGCCGACGGACGAGCTCATGAAAGCCGGGCAGGACTACGGTTCGCTGATCAAGGAGCAAGAAACCCGTCTCACCATAGTCGAGTCGGAACGCCACACGTTGTCGCGCAGTCTGCCCAACCTTCCTCATCACACAGTGCCAGAAGGCAAAGGCGAGGCTGACAGTCAGGAAGTCAGGCGTGTCGGCGACCGGCGCGTGTTTGATTTCGAGCCCAAGTCACATTGGGATATCGGCCCGACCTTGGGGATTCTGGATTTCGAACGCGCGACGCGGATTGCGGGCGCTCGGTTCTCAGTGTTGGTTGGCGCCGGGGCTCGGCTGGCTCGCGCGCTGATCAACTTCATGCTCGAGTTGCATACGACGGAGCACGGCTACACCGAGATCGAGCCGCCGTTTCTTGCCAACTCCGACGCGCTTTACGGGACCGGCAACCTTCCAAAGTTTGCTGATGACCTGTTCAAGGTCGCCGGCGACTGGGATCTCTATTTGATTCCGACCGCTGAGGTGCCGCTCTGCAATCTGCACCGCGAAGAGATTTTGGACGGCGCGCACCTGCCCATTCGGTATGTCGCCTACACCCCGTGCTTTCGTAGCGAGGCCGGTTCCTACGGAAAAGACACCAAAGGTCTTTTCCGGCAGCATCAGTTCGACAAGGTCGAGCTGGTGGCGTATTCCTCGCCTGACCACTCGTATGAGTTGCACGAGCAGCTCACCGGGCATGCCGAGACCGTCCTCGCGCGTTTGGACCTACCGTATCGCACCGTCGTTCTATGCACCGGTGACATGGGGTTTGCGTCGGCCAAGACCTATGACCTCGAGGTGTGGCTCCCCGGACAGAATGCCTATCGTGAGATCTCGTCGTGTAGCAATACAGAGGGGTTCCAGGCTCGTCGGGCCAACATCAGATTCCGACGCGATACCAAGAGCAAACCTGAGCATGTGCACACGTTGAATGGCTCGGGGGTCGCGGTCGGCCGCGCGCTGATTGCCATCCTCGAAAACTATCAGCAGCGCGACGGCTCGGTCGTGATACCAGAGGCGTTGCGACCCTATATGGGTGGACAGGAGAGTATCGATCCGCCCGGCTAGCCAAGTGTGCTGTCCAGTGATTCGCGGAATCATTCCCCGGCGAGTCAACTCGTCTGGCGGCGCTACTCGTCGGTCGAATATGCCCAATATGACCAGGACTTTCTCCACAAATTGCTGTTACAGGACACCAGCATCTTGTACCTAGAAATCGCGTATGAACGACATCGCCGACGGTGAACTCGCCGCAACCTTTGAAGAATCATTCCGGCGCTCCGAGGCTCTGCGGGCTAGGCTCGCGACACATCCCTCACGCTATCGAGTCCTCACCGGTGACCGACCCACAGGCGGCCTTCACATCGGTCACTACTTTGGTTCGCTGAAGACTCGGCTGGAGCTCCAGGCTCTGGGCGTCGAAACCTATGTGGTCATCGCGGACTATCAAGTTCTGACCGACCGAGACTCGGTCGAACGCGTGCCGGACCACGTCCGAGAGTTGGTTCTAGACTACCTGGCGGTCGGTTTGGATCCCGAGCATTCATCAACGAGCATCTTTTGTCATAGCCACGTGCCCGCGCTCAATCAGCTGTTGGTACCGTTTCTCACGTTGGTGGGGATGGGAGAGCTTGAACGCAATCCGACCGTCAAGGAAGAGATTGCCGCCGCTGGACTGACGCATGTGAGCGCGGCGATGTACGCGTATCCGGTTCACCAGGCAGCCGACATCTTGTTTTGCAAAGGCAATGTCGTGCCCGTCGGGAAGGATCAATTGCCGCATCTTGAGCTGACCCGAAAGATCGCACGTCGCTTCAACCAACGGTTTTGCGACGCCAACTCGCCGGTGTTCCCGGAGCCGGCCGCGTTGTTGTCCAGCGCTCCGAAGATCCTAGGGGTCGATGGTGGTCAGAAGATGAGCAAGAGTCGGAACAACGCCATCGAGCTGCGGGCGACGGCGGATGAAACGGCTGGCTTGATCAAAAGGGCGAAGACCGATGCCGAACGCCATATTGCCTACGACCCCGCTGGGCGACCCGAAGTCGCCAACCTTGTGCTCCTCACGGCTCTGTGCACCGGCGAGCCGCCAGATACCGTGGCCACCCAGATCGGAGACGGTGGGAGCGCTCTGCTCAAGAAAACGCTGACAGAAGCCCTCAACGAACTTCTCGCTCCGATCAGGGCGCGACGAGCTGAGTTGGCGGGTGACGCCAAGGAGGTACTCCGCCGCACGCTTGAGGCCGGTACGGCGTCAGCAAACACCGCGGCCGATGCCACACTCGCGCAGGTGCGGGACGCAATGCAGATGAACTACGGTCTCTGAGCGTCCATACAAGTTCTTTTTCTACGTATACTTACAGACGACGGAGGGATGGCCGAGCGGTTGAAGGCGGCGGTCTTGAAAACCGTTAACGGGGAGACTCGTTCCAGGGTTCGAATCCCTGTCCCTCCGCCATATTATCTTCCATCCACATCCAGCACCATCTAAATCATACAGAAAACGCCTGTATAACTGGTAGTTTTTACTATCAGTCGTCTAGGGGTCTCCATGGTGTTCCGTTGACAGCCACGTAATGTGGGGGTACGTTTGGGGGTACAAGAGGGGTGACTCCCGCTTGTTGAGTCTTGGTACCCCCTGATGCACCCCAAGATGGCACTGACTGATACCGCCGTTCGGAACGCGAAGCTCAAGGAGAAGCCGTACAAGCTCGGCGACTCCGGGGGGCTGTACGTGATCGTGCGCCCAAATGGGAGCAAGTTGTGGCGGTATAAATACCGGCTTGGTGGCAAAGCGAACTCGCGTGGCCTCGGCAAATACCCCGATGTCAGCCTCAAGGAGGCCAGGCGACGGCGCGACGAGTGCCGTCAAGACGTCGCCAATGGCGTGGACCCAATGGGCCGGTGGAAGGCCACACACGCGGCCTCGATGGACGACACAGTCGACACCTTCGAGTCGCTTGCGCGTGCGTGGTACGAGTCAAAGCTCCCGAACTGGGTACCGGGTACGAGCAGCATGGTACTGATGCGGCTGGAAAAGTATGTCTTCCCGACACTGGGTGCGCGGTCGATGACTGATATCGGACCTCAAGATATCCACGCTCTGCTCAAACCGATCCAAGACCAAAAGAAGTACGAGACCGCGAGTCGTGTTTTGAACGTGTGCCATCAGGTCTGTGACTACGCCCTGTATTCCGAGCGCATCACACGCAACCCCGCCGCACCCGTGAAACAGCTACTAACGAAACCCACGCCCACGCATTTCGCGGCCGTGACCGATCCCAAGGCCGTCGCAAAGCTCTTGCGGATGCTTCACGCCTATGAGGGATCACCGGTGGTCATGGCCGCCCTGAACCTGGCACCGCTCTGGTTTGTGCGACCAGGCGAATTGCGCCGAGCGCGGTGGGACGACATCGACCTCGATGGTTCCGAGCCACAGTGGCAGTACCTCGTTACGAAAACGAACCAAGATCACGTCGTTCCGCTTGCGACGCAAGCCGTCAATATCCTGCGTGCGCTGCGTCCCATCACCGGCCACCAGGAGTTTGTCTTTCCGGGGGAGAGGAACAACCAAAGGCCGATGAGTGAAAACACGCTCGCGGTCGCGATGCGCACCATCGGGATCCCCAAAGACACGATGTCGGTACACGGGTTCA
>Ga0310124_10000172_pt1 | contig 42874 bp, 31 predicted proteins | sample CB11b_AW_Bot5_MG_FD_203507 | JGI IMG/M metagenome (GOLD analysis project Ga0310124, IMG submission 203507) | Marine microbial communities from Western Arctic Ocean, Canada - CB11b_AW_Bot5 | ecosystem: Environmental > Aquatic > Marine > Oceanic | place: Canada: Western Arctic Ocean | collected... | reverse complement strand
AAGCCAACGACGACGGCGAGACGGTTGACGCAGACGCTGTCGAATCAGCAGATGGCGACGAGACCGTAGCCGAGGAAGCCGAAGCCAACGACGACGGCGAGACGGTTGATGCAGACGCTGTCGAATCAGCAGATGGCGACGAGACCGTAGCCGAGGAAGCCGAAGCCAACGACGACGGCGAGACGATCGAAGCAGACTCGGCTGAAGAAGAAGAGTCTGTGGCTGAGGAGTCTGTGGCTGAAGCTGGTGGTGACGAGGGGGACGTTCTTTGAAGATCCGTATCTTCAAACTGGCTAAGGAGCTGGGTCTCGACCACAAGCAGCTGGTCGCGATCTGCGGTGAGGTCGGTGTGGAGGTCAAGTCTTCGCCTCTGGCGAGCATCACACCCGAGCAGAAGGACCTGGTCACCGCGCACATGAAGACGCGAGGTGCGCCGCAACCGGCGGCCGATGCCAGTGCCCCGGCGCTGGCTCCGGTGCGGGATGCCGAGGAGACGGCTTCGTCGCGGATCCGCACGATGCGGACGATGACTGCGCGAGTGGCACAACAGACACGTCCGCAGGCGGCCGACGGCGAAACGGCGGGAACCTCTGATGCGGTGCTGGAAGCGGCCGAGGGAGACGCGGCCGATCCAGCGGCTGCGGCTGCGGTTGCCGAGGCGTCGGAGCTCAGCGAGGCATCTGCCGGATCTGCCGGATCTGCCGGATCTGCCGGAACGGTCGACGCGGAGACTCCTGCTGCGAGCGACCCGGTGGGTATCTCGGGAGCCGCGTCCATTCTTGGTTCTGGCAATGGCGGAGGTGCGATCCGCCAGATGAGCAGCCGTCCGGCTCCGCAAACGACGGCCCGTCCCAACCGCCGTCCACGTGCCAAGGCGACGCTTCCCAATGTTGCGGCTCCCCCGGCCTATCAGCCACCCACGACCGGCGGCGAATCTCAGCAGGATCAAGCTGAGACCCAGAAGCCCGACATTCGGCTGACCGCCGAAACGATGCAGCAGTCGCCCCTGGCGGCTCATTTGCGGAAGTCGAGCGAACAGAAGCGCAAGGAGGACGACACGACGCCGGTGGCGCCGACGGGAACCGGCCGCCGCCGCGGTTCGCTCGTTGAAGAGCGTCGCGTCGGCGGGATGGGGGGGCTGGAGGAGTCGCGTCAGCGGCGGCGTGAGCAGCGGAAGACGACCGGAGGGGATGAGGAGGAGGGTCCGGAGCGTCGGGGTCGTGGCATGCGTCGCCGCCGCTCGTCCCGATCCGGCTCGGACGACCTCAAGACCTCGGCCGTGGTCGAATTGCCGATCACGATCCGAGGACTCTCCGAAGCCATGGGCCGACCGGCGAGGTCTCTGATCTCGATCCTGTTCCAGCAGGGCCGCATGGTTTCGATCAACGATGTGATCGACGAGGAGACGGCTTCTGAGATCGCGCTGGAGTTCGAGATGGAACTCGAGTTCAAGCGACCGCGGGATCTCGAGGCCGAGCTGGTGGCGTCGCTGGACTCGGAGGAGGACCCCGAGGACCTGGTGGCGCGTCCTCCGATTGTGACCATCCTCGGCCACGTCGACCACGGCAAGACCACGCTGCTGGATGCCATCCGCTCGACCAACGTCGTGGGCGGCGAGGCGGGCGGGATCACCCAGCACATCGCCGCTCACCAGGTCACTCACAACGACCGGCCGATCACGTTTGTTGACACGCCCGGCCACGCGGCCTTCGGAGAAATGCGGGCTCGGGGTGCCAATGTCACCGACATCGTCGTGCTGGTTGTCGCCGCCGATGACGGCGTGATGCCTCAGACCCAGGAGTGCATCTCGCATGCGAAGGTGGCCGACGTGCCGGTGATCGTGGCGCTGAACAAGACCGACCTGCCCGACAGCAACATCGAGAAGGTGCTCGGTGAACTGGCGGCCAACGAGATCACTCCGGCCGAATGGGGGGGCGACGTCGAAGTCGTCCGCACCTCGGCACTCAACGGCGAAGGAATCGATGACCTGCTGGAAACAATCCTGCTGACCGCGGAACTGCACGAGTTGAAGGCGAGTGACCAGCGGAAGGCGGCGGGGCTGTGCCTCGAGGCGTTCCGCGACGAGGGTCGTGGTGCGTTGGCCTGGCTGATCGTCCAGACCGGAACACTCAGAAAGGGCGACGTGATCGTCTGCGGAGGCGCGTTCGGACGCGTACGGGCGATTTACAATGATCGAGACGAGGCGATCGAGTCGGCTGGGCCCTCGACACCAGTCCGCATCGCCGGGCTCGATCGCGTGCCCGGAGCCGGCGACCACTTCCACGTACTGGGTGGGCTCGACGAGGCCCGCGAGGTGGCCGAGCTGCGCCGCGAACGCGGACGGACCGAGGCGCTGGTCTCCTCGGGTCGACCCCGCACGATGGAAGAGATCCTCGAGGCGGCTCGCGCGGGTCAGGCACAGGACTTGGCTCTGATCATCAAGGGCGATACGCCCGGTTCGATCGAGGCCCTACGAGGCGAACTCGGGAAGTTCGATCACCCCGAGGTGCGGGTGCAGGTCCTGCATCACGGCGTGGGAGGCGTCAACGAGAGCGACGTGATGCTCGCCGTCGCCTCCGGAGCAATCATCATCGCCTTCCACGTGGTGCCCGACGAAAAGGCGCGGTTGCTGGCCGTCGCCGAGGGTGTGGAGGTGCGGCGCTACGACGTGATCTACGAAGTCATCGACCACATCAAGCTCGCACTCGAAGGCCTGCTGGCGCCCGAAGAGGTTGAGATTTCGACCGGGCGGGCGGTCGTGCTGCAGACCTTCCACATCAGCCGATTCGGGACGATTGCCGGCTCACGAGTGCTCAACGGTACCATCACTCGTAACGATCGCATCCGCGTGATCCGCGACCAGAAGGTGCTCAACGATTACCCCATCGCGTCGCTGCGCAGCGTGAAGGACGACGTCCGAGAGGTACGCCGCGGAATGGAATGCGGCATCCGGCTCGATGGATTCAACGACATCAAGGAAGGCGACGAATTGCAGTCCTTCCGGATTGACCAGGTCAAACGGACTCTCGAGTGATATGAGTTCCCGCCGCCTTGCTCGCATGGCCCAGGCCATTCGTGAATCGGTCAGCTCGGCGATCCTCTTCGAATTGAAGGATCCCCGGGTGCAGGACGTCACCGTCGTCGGTGTCGATGTCGCCGGGGATCTGCGCTCCGCCCGAGTGCGGGTGACCGTGCGGGGCGACAGCAAGGCCCAGGCACTCTCGCTGCACGGGCTGAGGTCGGCTCGAGGCTTTCTGCAGTCCAAGATCGGAGCCCGGCTCGAAACCCGCTACATTCCCGTGCTCGAGTTTACTCTCGACGATGGAGCGAGGCAGCTCCTCGAGGCCGCTCAACTGCTCTCCGAAATCGAACGCGAACAACTCACCACCGCAGAAGAGACTCCCGAATTGACCGGCGAAGACTGAACCCCGGCCCCCGACCCCAGCACCCTTCCTCACACCAGGACATTTGTCACCCTTTTATGGCCGCCGCTAAACACACCAAGGCCCCGGGCCGACAGGACTCCATCCGACGCATCCTCGGATTGCTCGAGAACCGCTACCGAGCGGATCTCCGTGAGCCCCAGGAGCAACCGGTGCTCGAGACCCTGATCTATGCCATTTGCCTGGAGGACAATTCGTTCGTCGAGGCGGAGACGTTTTACGGGCGGATCGGGACTCTGTTTCACGATTTCAACGAGGCGCGGGTCAGCAGCATCACCGAACTGTCCAAGGTGTTTCTCAAGTCGCCGACGGCCGAATGGAAGGCCTTTCGCTTTCGCCACCTGCTGACGCACGTCTTCGAGTCGTTCTATGCCTTCGACTTCGATTCGCTGCTGAGAAAGAGCAACGAACACGCCAACCGGTTGCTGGGACGCGTTCCGGAATTGAGCCAGTTTGCTCGAAATTACACGCTCAAGCATTGCATGGAGATTCACCTGCTGCCGCTGGATGAACGCTTGCGCGACGCGGTGGCCTGGCTCGGACTGGGCACCTCCCGACAAACCCCTCAACGAAGCGGCTCGGCTCTGAAATCGGTCGTGCGCAAGGCCGACGTCGACCGCTTCTGCGGGCTGATTCGCTGTCTGGCCGCCGACCCCAAGGCGATCAAGCTGTTCGCCATCGACCAGGAAGCGGCCTCCGGGACCAACTTCGAACTGAGCACCGCCGTCGATCGCCTCAGGGCACTCTTCGCCGAAATCGACAACCCGAAGCCAAAGACCACCGGCAAGCCCAAGCCGGCAGTGAAGCAGGCGGGGGCCGCCAGGAAGTCGACCAGGAAGCCCACCGCCAAGAAGCTTTCTGCCAAGAAGCCGGCTGCCAAGAAGACAGGCAACAAGACAGGCAACAAGACAGGCAACAAGACAGGCAACAAGACAGGCAACAAGACGACCAGCAAGAGGGCTGTCCAAGCGTCGGCCAAGAAGGCATCGGCCCGGAAGACTCCCTCGAAGTCTGCGAAGCGGAAGAATTAGAGTCGACCCGGTGTCGACCCGCGTCGGTCGACTTGGGCGTAGTCGCGTTGGGCGGCAGTGGTTACAATGCCGGCACCGTTTCCCAAGGCATGGAGCAGGAGCCTCGTGGTGGTTGTGAGACGGGCCCTGGCAGAGACAGACCGATGACCCGATTGTTGATTCTGGTTTTGTTACTGCCGTCGCTGGCGATGGCCCAGTCGGCTGCTCCCAAGAAGTCGCCCCCGAAAGCCTCTGCCGAGAAGCCCGGCTTCCAGCAGCAGGTGACCGACGATCCGGCCCGGCCCCTGGATCCCAAGCGTCTCAAGAGCGGAAAGCCCGGATCGAAGCGGTCTCTGGCTCGGGCCTGGTACATGACCGGCCGCTACAAGATTGCCAAGGGCGATTTCAAGGGGGGGCTGACGGCCTTTGAACAGGCGGTCAAGCAGGACCCCGGGCAGGTAGCGATCTACCGCGAGATGCTGCAGTTGGCGTTGCGGCTGAACCGTGTCGACGATGCGGTGGGATACGCTCAGAAGGCCATATCACTCAACCCCGACGACTACCAGCTGCTGCGGTGGCTCTCGCGGCAGATGATCCGGCAGCAGAAGTTGTCCGAGGCAATCAAGCTGCTCGAGCAGGCCCGCGGGTCCAAGGCGATCAATCACAAGTCGGCGATTTTCGTCAACGTGATGAGAGATCTCGGGCTGATCTACACCGGGATCGGCAAGGCACAGGCCGCTGCGGATTGTCTCGAGGTGGTGTTTGCGGCGTTGAAGGATCCGGCCGGCTACGGGCTGGATGACCGTTCGCGGCGGGCGTTGCTGGCCAACCCGGCCACGTCGTTTGAGCGGCTGGGTGAGGTCTTCCTGGCGGCGAAGAAGACGGGGCTGGCAGTCGAGGCATTTCGGGCGGCGGCCAAGCAGGGGCAGGGCAACCCGGCCACGCTGGGCTTCAATATCGCCCGCGTCCACGCTCAGACCAGCAAGTTCGACCTGGCGCTCAAGGAATTGCAGGTCTACTTCGACAAGAAGCAGACATCCAAGGGACGTGCCGCCTACATGCTGCTGGCCAGCATCTACAAGGGGCTGAAGAAGTCCGACCAGCTGATCGAGCAACTCGAAAAACTCTCCGCTCACGATCCCGAGAACTCCTCGCTGAAGATCTTCCTGGCCGACCAGTACGTGTCGGCCAAGAAGTACGACAAGGCACGGCCGCTGTACGAGCAGGGCCTGGCCAAGGCCAACCCGGTCGACCGCGAGGCGGGCCACTGGGGGCTGGCGGTGCTGCACCGCAAGAGCGGTCGGGCCAGGGAACTGCTCGAATCACTCGGCTCGGCCCTCGACTCACGAGCAGACCTCAAGCGGCTCGACGCCGAACTCAAGTCGATCGCCTCGGAAGAAAAACTGTACAAGTCTCTGCTGGTCGAGGCCACAAAGCAGGCGGCCGATGACCAGGGCCAGGCTCCGTTTGCCCGCCGACTGGTGGCAGCTCGGCTCGCGATCCAGCTCAAGCAGAACGACCGGGCTACCGTGCTGTTGGCCTGGACGCTGGCTTCGCAGAAGGCTACACGAGACGTCAAGGATCGAGTGCTGCTCGACCAGCTCCGCCGTCACATCGAGGACTTTGCGCGGGTGCTGATGGGCGAGGATAAGTACGTCCCGGCGGCCTCGCTGTTGCGGACCGCCGCAGACGACCAGGCCCTGGGTGTCTTCAAGCCCCAGTTCCTCTTCCAACTCTCGCAGGCCTACGAATTCGGCAACAAGACCGCACAGGCGCTGGCCGCGATCGGAGAAGCGCGGAGGACGAGCAACCACCCGCTGCTGCACTACCAGGAGGCCTGGATCCACTACCACGCTCGACAGTACGACAAGGCCGTGCCGATGTTCGAGCAGGTGATCAAGCAGTTCCCCGACGACAAGAGCATCGTCCGCCGTTGCCGTTTCTCGCTTTCGCAGATCTACGTCGAGCAGGGAGACATCGCCAAGGGCGAGCGGGTGCTCGAGGAGGTCTTTGCAGCGGAGCCGGACAACCCGTCGGTCAACAACGACCTCGGCTACCTCTACGCCGACCAGGGCAAGAAGCTGGACCAGGCTGAGCAGATGATCCGCAAGGCGCTCAAGGCCGATCCGGAAAACTCGGCCTACCTCGACAGCATGGGCTGGGTGCTCTTCAAGCAGGGCAAGTACACCGAGGCACTCGGGTTCCTCAAGAAGGCTTCGGCCGACCGCGACGGCGAGGATGCCACGATCCTCGACCACCTCGGCGATTGCCTCGATAAGCTCAAGCAGAAGAAACCGGCGATCAAGAACTGGAAGAAGGCTCTCGAGGTGGCTCGCAAGGCCGAGCGGCCCGACAAGAAGCTGATCGAGCGGATCGAAAAGAAACTCAAGGATGCCGGCCAAAAGGCGAAGCCGCCCAAGAAGAAGTAGCTGGGCGAGCCGGGCCGGGGAACCGACGAGGCGAGGGCGTCATGGCCGGGCATTCGCACTGGGCGGGCATCAAGCACAAGAAGGGCCTCGCCGACAAGAAACGCGGTAAGCTCTTCGGCAAGCTCAGCCGAGCCATCATCGTCGCGGCCCAGGCCGGCGGAGGTGACCCCGACGCGAACCTCTCGCTGAGGTACGCCATCGATCGGGCACGCAAGTCGAGCATGCCCAAGGACAACATCGAGCGGGCGATCCAGAAGGGATGCGGGTCCGACGGGGGTGCCAGCTTCACCGAGATCGTTTACGAGGGGTACGGGGCGGCGGGTGTGGCGGTGCTGTGCGTTGCGCTGACCGACAACCGCAACCGGACCGCCGGTGAAGTGAGGAAGATCTTCGAGGTCGCCGGAGGAAATCTCGGTAGCACCGGCTGCGTCGCCTGGATGTTCCAACGCAAGGGGCTGTTCACCGTCGAGAAGTCCAGCGTCGACGAGGAGTCACTTTTTGAAGTGGCGCTGGAAGCCGGAGCCGATGATGTCGAGGAGGAAGGCGAGGTCTACCAGGTCACCTCGTCGGTCGAAGACTACCTCACCGTGCTCGATGCACTCAAGGAAGCCGGGATCGAGACGGAGGTCGCCGAGCTTGCTCACATACCGCAAACCACCGTCAACCTCGATGCGTCCAACAGCAAGCAGGTGCTGAATCTGCTCGAGGCCCTCGAGGACCAGGATGACATGCAGAGCGTCACGGCGAATTTTGATATCCCCGACGAGATCCTGGCCGAGGTGGCCGGCTGATGCCGCGTGACCCCGTGCTGCGTGGTTCCGATCCCGGCGACGGACCGCCTGAATTGCCTGAAATGCCTGAGGCGGTCGAGACGGCCGAGACCGCCGAGGCGGGAGCCGCTGAGGGGTTCGACGCCGACGACGCCCGTCTCGACGATCGCCTGCGGCCCCAGTGCCTCGACGACGTGGTCGGCCAGAGCAAGGTGGTGGAGCGGTTGAGGATCGTGCTCGAGGCCGCTCGCCGTCGCGGCGATCCGCTCTCGCACCTGCTGTTTGACGGCCCGCCGGGCATCGGCAAGACGACCCTGGCCACCGTGCTGCCTCGCGAACTGGGTGTCGACGTCCAGATCACCTCGGGACCCTCGCTGAGCGCTCCCAAGGACCTGCTGCCCTATCTGACCAACGCCAGCCGCGGCTCGGTGCTGTTCATCGACGAGATTCACCGGTTGCCGCCTACCGTCGAGGAGTTCCTTTATCCGGCGATGGAGGATTTCCGGATCGACATCACCCTCGGCGAAGGACTCAATGCCCGCACAATCAACATGACGCTTGAGCCCTTTACTCTGATCGGCGCGACCACCCGCAGCGGGATGCTGACGGCTCCTTTGCGCGACCGCTTCGTCAACCGCGAGCACCTGGACTTTTATGACGTCGAGGACGTGACCGAGATCCTCCGCCGCAACGCCAGGAAGCTGAGGACCGAGCTGCACGAGGGTGCGGCGGTGGCGATTGCCAGCCGCAGCCGGGGCGTACCCCGTAAGGCCAACAACCTGCTCCGCTGGACCCGCGACTTCGCCGACGCCGGAGGGCATCCGCAGATCACCGATGCGTTGGCCGACGAGGCGTTGCGGATGCTCGAGGTCGACATCCTGGGACTCGACAGCCTCGACCGCAAGTACCTGCAGATCCTGGTGACGGTTTTTGGAGGCGGACCGGCCGGGATGCAGGCGATCGCACACAGCATGAACATTGTCCCCGAGACGATCGAGAACGAGGTTGAGCCGTTTCTGTTGCGGGTCGGGTTTGTGCAGAGGACCCCGCGGGGACGGGTGATCACCGCCGCAGCCCTCGCACACCTCGGCCTGACACTCGACGAAGAACCCGGCGAGGGGCAGGGGCAGGGGCAGCTGTTCGACTAGCTCTCCGCGGACACTAGCCCGCAGCGGCGGCCAGAGCCGCGTCGTAGTCGGGATGCTCGGTGATCTCGCCGACGTACTCGACGTGAGTCAGTGTGCCGCCGCCGTCGACGACGAAGACGGCTCGAGCCAGGCAGCGGTCCAGCGGTCCGCCGGCGATCAACACTCCGTAGGCTTCGCCGAACCCGGTGCAGCGGTGGGCGCTGAGTGCCGTGACGTTCTGCACATCCTCGGCTCCACACCAGCGTTTCTGGCCGAACGGCAGGTCCATGCTGACCACCAGCACCTCGGTGTTCTCCAGCCCACCAGCCGCCTCGTTGAACTTCTTGGTCTCTTGGTGGCAGACGGGGGTATCAAGCGAGGGCACGGTGGCAATGATCCGGGTCTTGCCGGCACTGTCAGCCAACGTGACATCGGCCAACTCACCACTTTGCAACGTGAAATCCGGGGCGGGGGATCCGGCGGCCAGTGCAGCACCGGCCAGGTCTACGGGGCCGCCCTTCAGGGTCACGGCACCACTGCGTACGTCAGCCATCAGTTGACTCCTCTCTGGAGGTTCGAGACGATCGAGATCGATGAGGTAGAGACCGGAGTATGAGGATTGGCGAGGGAGTTTCAAGGCAGCGACGGACCTGCCCGGTGATGGGCCCTCCGGGGGCATTGGCATCGCCGCGAGACTCTTGGCCGGCGCGGGACTGGGTGAGCGTGAGGGTGGTGGTGTGAGTGAATCTCGGTACGACTTCGACGTGGTGGTCGTGGGCGCCGGTCATGCCGGGTGCGAGGCGGCGTTGGCGGCCGCTCGAGTGGGTGCCCGCACCGCGCTGCTGACGATGAACTGCGACACCGTGGCCCAGCTGAGCTGCAATCCCGCGATCGGGGGGATCGCCAAGGGGCAGATCGTTCGCGAAATTGACGCCCTGGGGGGGCTGATGGGCGAGGTGATCGACGAGACCGGGCTGCAATTCCGCATGCTCAATCGGGGCAAGGGCCCCGCCATGCACAGCCCCCGGGCCCAGGCTGACAAGAAGGCCTACCAGTTCGCCATGAAGTTCCGCGTTGAGAGCCAGGTCGGGCTGGTGCTTCGGCAGGAGATGGTCGAGGGCCTGGTGGTCGAGAACGACCGGATCGCGGGAGTACGGGTCCGCGGCAATGCGGTCTACACGGCCGCCGCCGTCGTGGTGACCACTGGCACGTTTCTGAAGGCGGTGATGCACACCGGGGAGGCTCAGACAGCGGGAGGCCGATCGGGCGAAGGCACCACCGGCACGCTCTCCGATGAACTCCACCGACTCGGCTTCGAGCTGCAGCGGTTCAAGACCGGCACCCCGCCGCGACTCAACGGCCGCACCATCGATCTCGCGAAGCTCGAAGAACAACCCGGTGACCCCTCGCCACAGCCCTTCAGCTTTCTCACCTCCTCGATCGATCGACCGCAGCTGTGTTGCTGGCTGACCGAAACCAACCCCGCCGGGCATCAGCTGATCCGCGACAACCTCCACCGCGCACCGATCTACAGTGGGCAGATCGACTCGACCGGACCCCGCTACTGCCCGTCGATCGAGGACAAGGTGGTGCGGTTTTCCGACAAGGACTCCCACCAGATCTTCCTCGAACCCGAGGGCTGGGGGACTCACGAGGTCTACTGCAACGGGATCTCGACCAGCCTGCCCCGCGACGTGCAGGACGAATTGATCCGGGGGATCAGGGGCCTGGAACAGGCCGAGATCATGAGGTACGGGTACGCGGTCGAATACGACTTCGCCACTCCGACACAACTGGATGCCACGCTGCAGACCCGACGCGTCCAGGGACTCTACTTCGCCGGTCAACTCAACGGGACCACCGGTTACGAGGAGGCTGCCGGGCAGGGGCTATTGGCCGGAGCCAACGCCGCCCTGGCCCTGGCCAGTAGGCCCCCGCTGGTGCTCGATCGCAGCCAGGCCTACCTCGGCGTGCTCGTCGATGACCTGGTCACCCGCGGAGTCGATGAACCCTACCGCATGTTCACCTCACGCGCCGAATACCGCCTGCTGCTGAGACACGACAACGCCGATCGACGCCTGACCCGGATCGGTGAACAGGCGGGGCTGGTGGATGACGTGAGGATACAGCAGTTGGAGCGGCACGAGGCGGAGGTCGAGCGGGCCGAGAGCCGCATCAAGCAATTGCGGCACGACGGTAAGTCGCTGGAGCAGATCCTGCGACGCCCCGAGATCGACTGGGAGGGGCTGTGTTCGCTGTCGGCCGAATTGGCCGACTTGGGGATCGAGCCGCGGGCCGCGGCACAGGTCGAGATCGAAACCAAGTACGCCGGCTACCTGAAACGGCAGGAAGCCTCGATCCGGCAACAGCAAAAGACCGAGCACGTGGCGATTTCCGAGACCTTCGACTACGACGCCGTGCCGCAACTCAGGAACGAGGCCCGCGAAAAACTCGGCCGCGTCCGCCCGTCCAACCTCGGTCAGGCTTCCCGGATCAGCGGAATCACGCCCGCCGACCTCGCCCTGTTGATGCTGTACCTGCAGCAGCCGGTGCCTGCCGACGCCGATTGACGTCGTGCCGGGCGGCCGGGAGGGTCTGGAAGGTTGGGTAATTGGCGTGTGACATTGACGGCGAGGAAAGTTGGAGGAGAATGTCGGTATTGACCGACATAGGAAGATAGATACAATCGGCCCCTATGATAAGCAGGGTAAGATCGATGCCTTGGAGAGGTATTTCGGCTTACCGGGATTTCAGGGCTATGGACTGGCCAGGCTGGTCGGCCTGCGTGAAGTTGCACGAAGCGAAGATGCGTGGGTTCGGCGTCAGCCCCATTCAAGGAACGGATGGATTCAATGAAGACAGTCTTCACGACCGGTGAAGCGGCCAAGATCTGCAACGTCTCTCAGCAGACGATCATCCGTTGCTTCGACTCGGGTCAACTCAAGGGATTTCGCGTCCCCGGCTCACGGTTCCGCCGCATCCCACGCGACGTGCTCTATCGCTTCATGAAGGACAACGGCATCCCCACGGATGCTCTGGAGAGCGGTCGTCGCAAGGCGTTGATCGTTGATGACGACGAGGAGTTGGTCGAGTTGATCCGTGACGTCTTCGACGCGGACGGTCGATTCGACGTCCGGGTGGCCAACAACGGTTTTGACGCCGGGATGATGGTCAAGGAGTACAAGCCGGACGTGATCGTGCTGGACGTGATGTTGCCCGACATCAACGGCAGGGAAGTCTGCCAGCGTGTCCGCAGCGACGTGAATCTCGACGACGTTCGCATCATCTGCATCAGCGGGATGGTCGAAGCCGACAAGATCGACGGTCTGAAGGAGGCTGGTGCGAACGAATTCATGCAGAAGCCGTTCGAGGTGGATGCCTTGTTCGCCGCCGTCTGCGGGTTGCTCGACATCGAGGTGCCCGCCTAGTTCGGTTGGCCATCCCTCCATCGAGTCGGGCGCAAGGGATCACGGTCCCTTCGGGAGGTGTCTGCGATGAGCGGGGAATCGGATCCCGTCGGCGTGGCAGTCGATGACGAGCGGCTCGAGTCGCTGGCCGAGTTCGCTGCTGGTGCCGGCCACGAGTTGAACAATCCGGTGGCGACGATCGTGGGCCGTGTGCAGTTGTTGTTGCGCGACGAGACCGATCCGTCACGTCGGCAGGCATTGGAGACGATTGCCGGGCAGGCCTACCGCATCCGCGACATGATCTCCGACGTGATGCTCTTTGCCCGCCCGCCCGAGGGCGAGGCCTGCGACTGGGACCTGGTCGAGCTGGTTGCCGAGGTGGTAACCGGGGTCACGGGGGGGCGTGCCGGTTTCGAGGGTCGTGTCGAGTTGAGCGCGAGTGGCAAGGCTCGGATCCACGCCGATCCAGGCCAGGTCTCGGTGGTGGTCGAGGAGTTGTTGACCAATGCCCTGGAGGCCGACGCCGAGGGGACAATCGTGGTCGGTGTCACCGGTGGAACATCGTCGGTGCTGGAGATACGAGACGGGGGTCCGGGCCTGGACCCCACCTCTTTGCGTCATCTCTTCGACCCGTTCTATTCGGGTCGGCAGGCCGGGCGAGGCCTGGGATTCGGGTTGCCGAAGTGCTGGAGGATCGTCACGCTGCAGGGGGGCCGGATCGAGGTCGAGCCGAACGATCCCAGCGGGTTGTGCGTGCGGGTCACCTGGCCCGGCGTGGCCTGAGTCCAACCAGTGACCTCCAGCACGGGACCAGTGCGTGATGCTTCCGCTGCGACTGCCGTTGTTGCTGGGTGAGGCGGCTGCGGAGTCGGCTGCGGTGGCGGTGGGTGCCTGGAGCCTGTTGCCGCCGGTATTGGCGATCGGCCTGGCGTTGCTCTTTCGCCGGATCGGCTGGGCGCTGTTGATCGGAGTGGTCTCCGGGGCGTTGATCGTGGCCCGGGGCGACGTGGTCGAGGCGGCCATTGCGTTGTTTCGTGATTACCTGGTGGGTGATTCCAAGAATGCCTATGCGCACGGCCTGATCCTGGTCTTCACCACGTTGCTGGGCACGATGGTCGGCGTGATCACCCGCAACGGTGCGATGCAGGCGTTGATCGCCAGGTTGATCCGGCCCGGCCGCGATCGTCGGCATGGCCAGCAGTTGACCTGCGGGCTGGGCCTGGCCGTCTTCTTTGACGACTACGCCAACACGCTGGTGGTGGGCACCTCGATGCGTCCGATCACCGACCGACTGAGGATCTCGCGAGAAAAGCTCGCCTTCCTGATCGATGCCACGGCGGCTCCCGTCGCCGGCCTGGCGCTGATCTCGACCTGGGTCGCGTTCGAGGTCGGGGAGATCCAGTCGGCCTTCCGATCGGAAGCGGGCCAGGAGGTGAATGCCTACTGGGTGTTTGTGCAGACGATCCCCTACCGATTCTACTCGATCCTGTTGCTGGTCTTCGTCTGGACGGTGGCTCGCAGCGGTCGCGACTTCGGGCCGATGGCTCGTGCCGAACACCGTGCGGTCACAACCGGCGCGGTGTCACGTGCCGGCAGCGTGGCTCCTGCTGCGATGGACGAACTGCCCGCAGGGGTCAAGCGGCGGGGACTGGCCATCAACGCGCTGGTGCCGTTGCTGGGATTGGTCGTGGTGCTGGTGGCGGGCCTGTGCCTGTATGGCGGCGGCCTGGCCCTGGAGGTGATGCTGGGGGCGTCGGTGCTGATGTCGCTGGTGAGCGTGGAGCTGACGCTGGCCACACGGGCTCTCTCGCCCAGAGAAACCCTCAAGGGCTGGTACCTCGGAGGGGCCAGCATGTTCGCAGCACTGTGGATACTCGTGCTGGCGTGGGGCCTGGGAGCGGTGTGTGGCAGGGAGGCGTTGGGCACGGGGACGTACCTGGCGGAGTTGACCGGCCAGAGCCTGCCGGTGGAGATGATGCCGGCACTGTCGTTTGTGCTGGCCGCGGGCATCGCCCTGGCCACCGGAAGTTCCTTCTCGACCATGACCCTGCTGATTCCGATCTCGGTGGGCATGACCTGGAATCTACTCGAGGCCCCGGTGGTCGACGACCCCCTGATGCTGGGTGCTCTGGGGGCGGTGCTGGCCGGGGCCATCTTCGGAGACCATTGCTCACCGATTTCGGATACCACGGTCCTCTCCTCGGCCGCCTCTGGCTGCGACCACCTCGATCACGTCTCCAGCCAGGCCCCCTACGCCTTCGTGATCGCGATCGCGTCGTTGCTGGTCGGATACGTTCCGATCGGCTGGGGTGTCCCGGTGTGGATCTGCCTGCCCGCGGGGCTGGCCGTGGCGATCGCCATTCCACTCGTGTTCGGCCGGCTGCCCGGCGAGGCCGAAGTCGAAGAGGATCCCGCAGAGGTGGCGGTCGATCCGGAATGATCGCCGTTCCCCAGGCAGCCGGTGCGTACGACCGCTGCAGCCCTCAGTCTCGGACTAACCGGCCCGTCTTGCCGCGATTTCCCCGGCAAACTCGACCCAGACCACCGTGTCTGCCACCGCTTCGGTTACGTTGAAACCAGTGTTTCACCGGGCCGGGCCCGAGACATGGTCTTGGATCGAGTGCGTCATGAGCAGATTGACAGGCATCTTCACTCCGAACCTCGTTCCGCTGGACCAGCGGGGTGAGATCAACGAATCGGAACTGCGGCGGTACGTCGATTGGCTGATCGACCGCGGCGTTCACGGCCTGTATCCCAACGGGTCGACCGGGGAATTCACCCGTTTCACGGTCGAGGAGCGGCGTCGGATTGTCGAGATTATTGCCGACCAGGTGGACGGTCGGGTGCCGATCCTGGCAGGAGCGGCCGAGGCGAATGTCCGCGAGACGGTGGCGGCGTGTGAGTACTACCACGGGCTGGGAGTCCGGGCCGTGGCGATTGTCGCCCCGTTCTACTACCAGTTGGGCCCCGAGGCGGTTTATGCCTACTACAAGGAGATCGCTCGCAACACTCCGGTCGATGTCACGCTCTACAACATCCCCATGTTCGCCTCCCCGATCGACGTCGCCACGGTCTGCCGGCTGGCCGAGGAGTGCGAGAAGGTGGTGGCGATCAAGGACTCCAGCGGCGACCTGCCGCACATGATCCGCATGATCCAGGCCGTGCGGCCGCTTCGACCCGATTTCTCGTTCCTGACCGGCTGGGATGCGTCGCTGATGCTGATGCTGCTGGCCGGTTGCGACGGGGGCACAAATGCCAGTTCGGGTGTCGTACCCGAGGTGACTCGGAAGCTCTACGAACTGACGCTGGCCGGGAAACTCGACGAGGCCCGGCAGGTCCAGTACTCGCTGGTGACGCTCTTTGACGCGATGATCCAGGGCCCCGAGTTCCCCGACGGGTTCCGGCTGGGGGCGTCGTTGCGAGGCTTCCGAATGGGCCAGGGCCGTCAGCCTCAGACATCCGTGCAGGCCAGAGATCTCGAAACACTCAGCAGCACGCTGCAGGGCCTGTTGTCCGAGCAGGGGTGCACGGCCGAATCGGGGACGGGCAGCTCGGAGCCAGGCACCGGAGGCGGTGTGGGTTCGGACGAGGTGAGTGACCTGGTCGAGACGATCCTGGGCGAATTGAAGCGACGTGGTGTCGCGTTGGTCTAGCCCGCCTGCGGCGGGTTCAGGCCAGGGCGGCCCGGTAGACGGCGGCTCCGGCTTCGAGAGCCTCGGCGATGCGGGCCGGGTCCTTGCCACCGGCCTCGGCCAGGTCCGCTCGTCCGCCACCTCCGCCTCCCACCGCCTGGGCTGCGGCCCGAACACAGTCGCCGGCGCTCAGGCCTCTCTCGATCAACTCGGGGCTGATCGCCGCGGTCAGTGCGACCTTGCCATCGACCTCGGCCGCAACGATCAGTGCGACCGGCGAGGCCTTGTCGCGTAACTGGTCGGCGAAGTCCCGCAGCCCGCTCCGGTCGACTCCCTCGGCCCGGTGTGCCACGATCCTCACCCCGTCGATCACCTCAGCGTCCTCGATCAACGAGTCGGCGGTGCCGGCGATGGCCGAACGGCTGTGCTGCTGCAGCTGCTTCTGGATCTCCTTGAGGTCCTCCTGCAACCGCTCGACCCGTCCCAGCAGTTCGTCGGGGGGTGCCTTGAGTGCCAGCGAGAGTCCCTTGACGACCGACTCGGTCTGGCGAACCTGCTCGAGTGCCCTGGGTCCGGTCAGTGCCGAGATCCGTCTGACTCCCTTGGCGACCGGTTCTTCGGAGATGACCCGGCACAGGCCCACCTGCCCGGTGTTCTCTAGGTGCGTGCCTCCACACAGCTCGGTGCTGAAGTCCCCCATCTGCACCACCCGCACGTGGTCGGGGTACTTTTCGCCGAAGAGTGCCATGGCACCGGCTTCGCGAGCGTCCTGGAGCGCCATGATCTCCGTCGAGACCCCCGCACCCTCGGCGACTCGAGTGTTGATCACATCTTCGATGCGGCGGATCTCCTCGGCGGTGACCGGCTGCTTGTGGGCAAAGTCGAATCTCAGAGCGTCCTGCTCGACCTTCGACCCGCGTTGCATCGCGTTGTCGCCGAGCACGGTGTGCAGTGCGTGGTGCAAGAGGTGCGTGGCCGAGTGGGCTCGACGGATCCCCGCCCGACGTCCCTGGTCGACCTCGGCACTCAGCTGGCTGCCGGGTGCGAGCGTTCCGGATTCGAGGAAACCGATGTGCAGCAGCAGGTCCCCATCCCGCTGTGTATCGGTGACACGGAACACGGTTCCTTCACCGCTCAGTCGCCCGCGATCCCCCACCTGGCCTCCGGCTTCTCCGTAGAAGGGTGTTCGATCGAGCACGACGGCGGCGACGGCTGCTTCACCGGTCTGCGACCAGTCCTCGACCAGTTCTCCGTTGGCGATCACGCCCTCGACCCGTACCGGCTGCAGGGTCGATTCGTACCCGTCGAACTGTGTCCCTCCGCTGCGGGTGCGGAGTTCATCGAGTGGTCCGGTGGCCATCACGCTGTCGAGGAATGCGCCCGAGCCGCTGCCGGCCATGTGCTGCTTCATGCATGCGTCGAATTGCTTTCTGTCGACGGTCATCCCGGCCCGCGTGGCCAGGGCCTCGGTCAGCTCGACCAGGAACCCGTCGGTCTGGTGCAGGTCGAAGGCCTCGTCACCGGAAATCACGCTGCGACCTTCGGACTCGGCCGACTCGGCCAGCTTCTGGAACTTCCCCACTCCCCGTTCGACGATGTCCAGGAACTGGTTCTCTTCCTCGAGCACGACGTTGGCGACCGGTTCGGCCGACCGGGCGAGGTCGGGATACGCGGCGCTCATGGCGTCGACGACCGCGGGGACCAGCTGGTGCAGAAAGGGTTCGTGCCGACCCAGCAGGTAGCCCTCGAGCAAGGCCCGTCTCAGCAGCTGTCGCACCACATAGCTCTGCTTCTCGTTGCCCGGCTCAACCCCCTCGTGGATGCAGAAGGTCACCGCCCTCACGTGGTCGGCGATCCGACGCAGCGGTCGCCCGGTTTCGGCGTCGAACGAGTAGTCGTGGCCCACCACCTCGCCAGCTGCCTCGCACAGCCCGCGCATGATGTCGATCTCGAAATTGCTGCTGACTCCCTGCATCACGGCCGCCATCCGCTCGAGACCCATGCCGGTGTCGATGTTCTGCTTGGGGAGCGGCTGCAGGTTGTCGGGAGGATCGCCGATGCGGTTGAACTGGGTGAAGACCAGGTTCCAGATCTCCACTGGCTCGCCCACGCCGGTGTCGAAAAAGATCTCGCTGCAGGGTCCGCAGACTCCGTCGGGACCGTTGGAGGGTGATCCGGCCGGCCAGAAGTTCTCATACTCGTCGTCCCGCCGGACCCGCGACTCGGGCAACCCGATCTCCTCGTTCCAGATGCGGAACGCTTCGTCATCCTCGTGGAAGACGGTGGCGGTGAAGCGATCGGGATCCAGAGCCATCCAGTCGCTGCCGGTGAGGAACTCCCAGGCCCAGTGGATCGCTTCGGTCTTGAAGTAGTCGCCGAAGGAGAAGTTCCCCAGCATTTCGAAGAAGGTGTGGTGGTAGGCGGTCAGCCCGACGTTGCTGATGTCGCCGGTTCTTAGGCACACCTGGCAGGTCGCGGCACGAGTGAATTCGAGCGAACCGATGCCCAGGAACTGGTTCTTGAACTGGTTCATCCCGGCCGGCGTAAACAGCACCGTCGGATCCTGCGGCGGCACCAGCACGTCGCTGGGGCGGCGTGTGTGTCCCTTGGACTCGAAGAACGCGAGGAAGGTCTCGCGGAGTTCATCAGTTTTCATCGGGGAGCGTGTCTGCTGGATCGAGGTGAGGCGGGCCTACTCGGGCGGTTTGGGCGTACTCGGTCGGTTCGGGCGGAGCTGTGACGCGTGGTCACGGTTTCAGCGTCACCCGCCGTCCATCGAGTAGTTTTAGCGATACGCTGTCGCGGCGGGAATCGACCGTCTTGAAGAATTCGGCGGGAGTTTCGGCTCGTCGTCCGGCGACGGTTTCGATGAAGTCGCCTGCCTCGATCCCGGCCTCGTCGGCGGGGCTGCCGGGTTGGACGGAGGTGACGACGACCGCTCGAGGAAACTCGAACGAATCGGGCACGAACCTCAGCCGGCCGGTGGGGTAGTCGATCTCGATCCCCCGCCACTTCGGGTGCCGTTGTTTGGAGGCGATCATGCCACTGCGGTCCGGCAGCGGCCATTTTCCAAGGGTCACGCTAACCCGGACACGGCGGCGGGTGGTTTCTCGCCACAGGTCAAGCGTCAGCCGGCCTCCGGGCCCGACCAGTTCGACCTGCCGCATCAGTTCATAGCGGCCCAGCACCGGGTGTTTGTCGACAGCCAGGATCAGGTCTCCGCCTCGGATCCCGGCCCGCTGGGCCGGTGAGCCTCGAAACACGCGTGCCGCTCGGGCGGCTCGAGGCTGTTCGAAGCTGCCGTTGTACCCGTTGAGCTGTGCGGTCGAGACGTCCTCGGGCTGGACGCCCAAGAACCCATACTCGACCTCGAGCCCCTTTCTGAGCGTATCGATGATCCGCACGAAGGGCTTATCGAAGGGAATCGCGAAGCCGGCGGAGGTTTCGATTCCATCGCGGGGCGCGATCGACGTGGTCAGGCCCAGCAGGCGTCCGTCGAGGTCCAGCACGGGGCCTCCGCTGGTGCCGTGCTTGAGCCGGGTGTCGAGCTGCAGCAGGGTGCCCAGCCGGTGGATCGACCCGACAGCTCTCTGCAGGCTCTCGCGTGTCCGTGGTCGTGAGAGGGCCTGGCGGCGGGTGTTGGAGATCAGTGCCCAGCCGACGCTCGCCGAACCGTCGCGGGCGATGGCAAACGGATTCCCCAGCAGCAGCACGAAGCGGCCTTTTCGAGGCGTCGGGGAGGCGGTGATCGCCAGCGGCTTCAGTGACCCGGGGGTGAGGCCGGCCTGCTTGAGATCGGTGGGGTCCAGTTCGAGCACGGCCAGATCGCTGCGGGGGTCCGCGGCGAAGATGCGTGCCGGGCAGCCCCGACGATTGGCGAATCGCACGTGCAGTCGCTGGCGGGAGACTCCACCCGCCCCCGACGGCCTCGCCAGCGGACCACCTCGAACCACGTGAAAACAGGTCAGCACCAGCCGCCGGGTGGGGTCCGAGGGATCGGAGACCACGATCCCGGTGCCGTACTCGTTGGGAATGAAGTCCGGGTGGTTCGGATCGACGCTGTTGGCAGATCCGCTCTGCCGGGGTGCCGGTGGGCCTTGCCGGTCGGGGTCGGCATTGGATCCCGGCAGTCGATAGCGGGCGATCGCCACGACCGAGCCTTCGACTCGACGAGTCACCTCGACCAACGACCGCTCGAGTCTCAACAGGCCCGCGGCCCCGGACTGGTTCTGGTTCTGGGCCGAGGCGGTTGAGCAATACAGCAGCCACGGCACGAGGGCTGCGACGACTGCGGGGATGGTGACGCTGCTGCGCATCGAGGGGGACTCCCCCCCGATCGTACCCGCTGCAACGGGGCCACCCAAGCCCGTGCGTCGTCGTCGGCTGCTAGGCCACCTCCGCCTCGGGCAACTCGATCACCGCCGGATCCGCGGCTGCCTCGGCTACCTCGGTTGCCTCCGGAGCCTCGCCCTCCGCGGCGACCGCCTTGATCGTCTCAGGCTCCTGGGCCTCGGCGTCCGCCTCTTCCTCGGGCCCAAACCCTCGAGCCACGAGCACCTTGTCGCGGATCTCCTCGAGCTTGTCGGGGTTCTCGAGCAGCCACAGCCGGGCCTTTTCTCGTCCCTGTCCCAGCCTCGTTTCTCCGTAGCTGAACCAGCTGCCGCTGCGTTGCACGATCCGGTCTTCGACGGCCATATCGAGGACATCGGCTTCGTAGCTGATGCCGCAGGAGCTGAGCATGTCGAATTCGGCGATACGAAACGGCGGGGCGACCTTGTTCTTGACCACCCGGGCCTTGATGCGGATCCCGATCGCGGTGTCTCCGTCCTTGAGCGTGGCGATGCGTCGGACATCGACCCGTGCGGAGCTGTAGAATTTCAGGGCGCGTCCTCCGGGAGTCGTTTCGGGGCTGCCGAACATGACTCCGATCTTCTCACGAATCTGGTTGATGAAGATCACGCAACTCTTGCTCTTGGCGATTGCTCCGGTCAGTTTCCGCATCGCCTGGCTCATCATCCGAGCCTGCAGCCCGACGTGGGCCTGACCGATTTCTCCGTCGAGTTCGGTTTTGGGCACCAGTGCGGCGACCGAGTCGATCACGATCAGGTCCACGGCGTTGGACTTGATCAGCATCTCGGCGATCTGCAGGGCTTCCTCGCCGTAGGAGGGCTGGCTGACGAGGAGTTCGTCGAGATTGACGCCGAGTCTCTTGGCCCAGGAGGGGTCCAGGGCGTGTTCGGCGTCGATGAAGGCGGCGATGCCGTCGGCTTTCTGGGCACTGGCGATCACGTGCAGGGCCAGCGTCGTCTTGCCGCTGGACTCGGGGCCGTAGAGCTCGACGATCCGGCCACGCGGCATGCCCTGGCCTCCCAGGGCGAGGTCGAGCGAGAGCGCCCCGGTGCTGATGCCCTCGATCTTGTAGTTCCCGGCATCCGAGAGTCTCATGATCGAACCGGGTCCGAAGGCCTGTTCGATCTGTCCGACGGCGTTTTCGAGCACGCTCGCGGGGCTCCCCGCGGAGGGCTTCTTCCGTGTCTTGCTTTTGGCCATGGGGGCTTCACTCCTTTGTCCCGCGGCGCGGCCGACATGCGTCGTGACGTCGGCTCGCTGAAATAGACCGGCACAATCCCGTGCCGAGAAATGAATCCTCGCCGCTGGCGGGATGGTTTTCAACGCCAGTGTGTCGAAAAAACCGCTCACCGGGCCATTTCGCTGAGGGCCTTAGGCGGGCTCCGGCGAGTCGGCCCGCAGCAGCAGTCCGAGGTAACTCCGTCGCTCGCTGTGTTCGAGCCCCAGCTCTGCGGCCAACAGCAGCAGAGTGTCGCGTGCTGCCTGGTGTCCGTCGAGGTCACTGATCGTCTCGAGTTCAACGAATTCTCCGAGTCCTTCGACCTGGTCGATCACCGCTTCGACCCGGGTCCCGTGCCACGAGAGTGGGAACGTGCGGCGTTGCTTGGAGACGACTCGCACGAGCCGGAAGCCGAGTGCCTCGAGGATCCCGGCGGCGACCTCGGCTGACTCGATCCCGGTCTCCAACTCGAGCCGCGACTTGGCCACATCGTCGATCAGCGGTCCCTTGTAGGTCAGTCGCACGTCCTGGTCGTCTTCGCGGATCCGCAAAGCCTCGTCGGTCACGGCGAAGTCGCGGCCCGGGTGGGCGTAGTAGTGGTCATTCTGCTGCCGGGCCGCTTGCCCCGTGCCCCGATCTTCTCGAGCCGCTCGACGATCTCCGGGGCGGTCGGAGCTTCGCCCCCGAGCGGGAACTTCAATTCGACTTCAATCGGCATCACCGGCCTCGTACCGCTCGATCGCCTTCCCGATCTCGTCGAGGTACTCCCAGGTGAACAGACCGGTGTCGTGGGCATCGTTCCAGGTGATTTTCAATGCGTAGCTACCCGAATACTCGACGTTGGTGGGGCGGATCTCAGCCGAGACCGAATCGGGATCGAGCACACGCTGACCGGTGGTTTCGCTGACGCAGGCTGCACACGGGCACAGTTGCCTGAGTGCTCGGAAGGGGATGCGGTACGAGGGACCGTCGGGCCATTCCAGCAACAGCAGGCCTTCGTCGCTCAGAAAGCGGATGCGGCTGGGAACGTCGATGGACATGAATCAGTCTCGTCCCGGGTGAGCAATTCTGGGCCAGTAGGTCTCGAAGTCGAACTTCGGACTGTTGTCGAGGTCGTGGCAGGCGATGCAGGTCTTGCGACGTGCCTGCTCGAGGGTGACCCGCACCTCGAGCAGTGCCTGCTCGAGCTGTCCGGCTTCGATCAGTTCCACGTGCCGGTCACCGGGTCCGTGACAGTTCTCGCAGCCGTTGCCCAGCAGGTGAGCCGACGTGTTGCGATCGACAAAACCGCTCTTGAAGGGCAGCACCTCCTGGGGTTCCCAACCGGTGACGTGGCAGGCGAGGCACTCGGCGTCGAACGTCCGCGGCACCCAGTTGTGTTCCTGCCCCTTGCGGCCCCGCAGCAGGCTCTCGAAGGCATCCGCGTGCGGCGTCTTCTTCCACTTGGCCAGGGCCTTGGTGTGGCACTGGCCGCACTGTTCCGAGCCGATGAAGCGGCGGTTTCCGCTGGTGTCCAACGGCAGCATCGCGGCGGCGAGGTCGAGTTGTTCGAGAGTCTGCTGGTAGGTCTTCATGACCTGGGTCATTTTCGGATGATCGGTGAATCTCTGGTCGTCGAGGTTGACGAGTTCGAAGCGAACAGAAGGCTGTTTGCCGGGAGGGCCGATTCCGACGACTCCGGCGTACTTCCCCTTCTGCCCGACACTCAGCACCGTGGTGTTGCCGACCTGGCGGGGGTTGTTGGTCAGAGGGTCTTCGGGGCCGCCGGCACTGACGACCAGGTTGAAGCGCGGGAATCGACGTGCCAGCTCGATCGAGTTCTCGAGTGGTGCATGCGAGAGCAGCACCAGGAAGGTGGCTCCCCGGTCGATGAGCGAGTCGATCACTTCGGGGAGCACGTCTTGTGGAGGGCGGATGGTCACGTCGTCGAGTGCTCCGGTGGCCTCGAGCGACTTGCCGAGAACGGGGTCGAGGATCGCGGTGATCCCGATCGTGTGCCGATTCGCCTTGACCAGTCGGCTGGCGATGGGGGCTCCGGGCAGGTCGTCGCTGTCGAAGAGTCTCACGTTGGCCCCCAGCAGCGGCGGACGAGTCGACTCGGACGGAGGCCGCGGTTTTTCGGCGTCCAGGATATCATCGACAGCATCGGTTTCGGCTGCAGTTCCCTGCGAGAGCAGGAAGTCGGCTCCCAGCGCCAGATCCTCGGGCCCGATCCCCACCGCGACGTAGGCCATTTCGCCCAGTGCCGCGAGCATGGTCTGGTACTTCAGTCGGCTCTGTTCGCGTCGTCGTCGGACGAGTCCTCCCAGGTCCAGGGCGACAGGATGGAAGCCGCGTTGGGACATTTGCCGCAGCAGGTCGGCACGTCTCGAGTAGCCACCCGACTGGGTTTCGGAGCAGCCACACGGTTCGAGGTACCCGTGTTGTTCTCCGGAGAGGACCAGCGTGAGTTGATCGTGGGGCCAGTCTTTCAGCAGGGGCTCAGTCTCGGCCTGCACACGCGCAGTGGTGGGGCCTGGGCCCGGCGGGTCGCCCCCGGCGGGCGTGCGGGTCGCCTGGTACCACGCGGCGAGGCCGACGACGAGTGCGAGGGAGATCAGCAGCGGAAGGGCCCAGCGTGGCATAAAGCGGTCGCGTCGGCGGTGGAGCGGGGACGGGGGTAGGGTCGGAGGTGGAGTCCTAGCGGGAGACGAACCCGACAAAGAACCTCATGCTGCGTTTCGTGTCGCCGACGAGTTCGAGGGACACGATGCCGCGACGTCGATGGGTCAGCACGACCGGTGGCTGGCCCTTGGGGACCGTCAGCGTCATCCAGTACCGACGGTTCTGCTTGGCCGGGAAGTTTTCATCGCGTTCGAGTTCGACCTTCAGGAACTTCGGCTTGGTGGCCTTGACCTGGATCGTGCTGTCGCCGACGACGTCCTTGATCATCATCGGGACTCTCACCGACTTGCCCTTCGCGGCGGAGAACGATCCCAGCTTCAGCAGCAGTTTCTCGCTGTTCCATTCGGCGCCACTTGTCGTCCCGGTCAGGAATTCGATCATCCCCGAGCGGTTGCCACTGAGCCGAAATCTGATCTCGTGTTCTTCGGACAGATCGGTATGGATGATGAGAGTTTCGAGGAAGGGGCCGGCAGCCAACTTGCTGGGGTCGACGGTGGCGGTGATCTTGTAACCGGCCTTGGGCAGCGGCCGGTTGTTTCCCGCCTTGAGTCGAGCGGTGACCTTGGCGATCTTTTCCTGGTCATCGGGAGCCGCGCTGGCGACGGCGGCCAGCGCCAGGAGTTCCTTGGCATCAAGAGCCCGGCTGCTGGTCACCAGGGCTCCCGAGGGGTTCTCGATCTTCAGCAGTTTGAAGCTGTCGGCGATCTCGCTGTGCACTGTCAACTCGACTTCCACCGTCTCGTTGTCTTCGATTCGTCCGACGGACCAGTTGGGTGAGGGTTTGATCACGGCCCGGCGTCCGATCACTCCCTTGATCAGGAAGGGGATCGTGACCAGTTCGGGGTCGTTGGTGCGGATTCGTGCAGAGTGAGCGAATCCGATCGCCGGCTTCTTGACGCCCCAGGCCACGGTGACCTGGACGGTTTGACCGGGCTCGACGACGTTCTTGGCCAACTTGCCAATGGTGCATTCGCAGGTGTTGGCACCCTTGTAATTGGCCGCCAGTCGCAACGGGGCCTCCCCGTCGTTGCGAATCATGAAGATGTGCTCCGATTCCTGGCCCTGTTCCATGATCCCGAAGTCGTACTCGGTGCCACCGACCACGACCGCCTTGGGGTGAGGTCCGTTCCTCGAGGGGGAGGGCAGCGAGGAGGAATCGCCGGGTCGAACCGTGACGGTTGTCGCATCGCGCCAGGCCTTGACGCCCAGGAACAACCCGAAGATGGCGATCACGAAGGTCAGGATGACTACGATGATTCGCATGAACACCTCTTTGATTCGTTTCGAGCCATCAGCTCGTGCGACATGTGACCGTGTCTTCTACGAAATCGACCACATCAAGTGTGGGACTTGGGATTTATTTTGGAAGCCGAACGGATGCTCGCTCAGCGGCTCTCATTCTAGGTTGCGGTTTTCGAGTCGGTCAATTGCGGTCGTCGGTCGTTTCCCGAGCGGTGCTCAGGGGGCAGGTGTCTTTGGCGGCGTAATCAGGGTCCGCATCTCTTCGATGCGTTCGTTGCTCAACAGCTTGTCGACGTGCCCCTGCTGTCCGAGCAACTCGTGCAGCCGGATTGTCGTACGAGCCTCCTGTGCAGCCCGCTGATTCTCGCCGACCTCGGCGAGTGCTTCTGCCAGCCAGGCATGCAGCCTGGGGTTGCTGGGGTAGCGATCGACCGCCGTGGTCGCCCAGTCGATGGTTTTCTGCCGATCCAAGTCGTCGTGGTGCGTCTGCCATCTCAGGCGGTGCGCCCGGGCCAGGTCGTGAGCGGAGGCCCAGTTGTGAGGATCGCGGCCGAGGGTATTGCTGGCGGCACGGACGGCCTGGTCGAGGATCTCGTCGTCGCTCGAGCCGGACGCGGCCTGGTCGAGCCTGAGGTGTGCGAGGCGGCGTGAGGGTGTGGGGTCGAGTCGATCGGCCTGCTGGGCCTGTTTCCACAGCCGAGCCGCCTCGGCCGGGCGTCCGCTCAGCAGCGAGTGCGTCGCATTCTGATGGGAGGTCGATTGCCGGACCACCGGCAGCAGCCCGATCACGCACACCAGCACGAAGAGGAGCCCGCAGCCGACCGCGGTGATCCGAGCCGATTTCAACGCCGTCGCGTCGGTGTGAGCACCCGGAGTGTCGGGTACCGGAGACCACGGTTGCCAGCCGATGACCATCAGCAGCAGCAACTGCATCAGAGCCGGGCGGCTGAAGCCACCGGCTCCCAGCAGGTGAACCACCAGCACACCGGCGGCCGCGAGGCAGGCTCGTCGACGGCTGTTTTGATCGAGAGTCACCGCAGGCAGGCAGGTCCAGGCCAGTCCAGTGCAAAGCAGCACTCCCAACAGCCGAAGATCCAGCGGACCGCCCAGCAGCCAGCCGGGGGCCAGTGCCAGGGCGAATCCGCAGGCGCCTGCGGCGAGCATCGAAGCGGCCGGCCGCCCCGGCGAGTCGCTCGGGTCGTCGGACCCGACCAAGGGGCCGCGGCGTCTGCCCACCAGCAGGACGACACACCCGGCGAGTCCGGCCAGGCCCGCCAGTCCGCCGGTGGCTGCGGCTTCGAGCACGAAGTTGTGCGGATCGGCAATCTCCTCGCTGGATCGTTCGAGCTTGTGGGCCAGGTAGTGCTGGCGAAAGTTGCCCGGCCCGGTGCCCCAAAGCGGCCTGTCCCGGATCACGCCCAGGGTGCCTTGCCAGTACTCGAGCCGATACACCAGCGACTTGGGGGCCTCGGTCAAGACCTCGCGGTCGATGCCTCCGGTGCCCAGAGCTGCGATCACCAGCAGCAGCGGGACTCCGACGGCCAGGGCGGCCTGACGAGGACGCTCTCGCAGCCATCTCACCAGCTCGTTTCCCGCGAGCAGCACCACTCCGGCGGCCAGCCCGACCCACGCCGTGCGGCTCTTGGTCAACAGCAGGCAATAGGCGATCAGCAGCAGGATGATCCCGAACACCACCAGCCGAGTGACCGGCCAGCCGCGGCTCCGCGCGGCTGGCCAGAGTGCCATGCCCAGGAGCAGCAGTGGTGCGAGCAGTCCGCCGAGCGAATTGGCCAGCGCGAAGAACCCGTAGGGTTCGCGGCTGTCTCGCAGCCGGCGTTCCCAGAGTTCTCGAGCGGGACCGCTCAGCGGGATGCCCGCGGCGGCCAGTTCCGACTGCAGCCGGCGGATTGTCGAGATGTTCCCGACCTGCTTTGCGTCGGCGAGTTCATTCTCGAGACTGTCGAACTCGGCGATCGCCTGGCGGTAACCGACGTGGTGCTGCCAGATTCCCAGCAGCGAGATCCCGATTGCCAGGGCCAGAGCGAGCCTCACGACGGCCGCGAAATCGGCTCGGCCCCGCAGCCAGCGCCTCAGCAGCACAAAACTCACCAACACCCCAATCCATTCGCACCCCACGTTGGCCGCCGCTCGAGCATTGCCGTCTGAAGTGAAGCCCAGCAGCAGTGCCGAGATCAGTTGGGGGGCCACCAGCAGGGCGACGGCGAGATCGACGCGGTCCAGTCGCAGGGGCGCGATCGAGGGGTCCCGCAGACGGGCCAGAGTCCAACTCGCCGCCAGCAGCAGCCAGGCAGCGACCAGCCACAGCGTGGCTCCCGTGGCACTCGATTCGGCCGGCACCAGCCAGCGGGTGACCAACAGCCCGACCGCGATGATGACCCAGGCAGAAGATTGCTCGGATGCGATTGCCGTCCCCGAGGCGGCACGAGACACCTCAGGCATGAGGTCCCCCCCCGCCGACTTCGGGTGCGTCGTCTGCCGAGGTGGGGGAGGGTGCTGCGGTGGGTGCTGCGGTGGGTGCTGCGGTGGGTGCTGCGGTGGGGTCAGCGGGTGGTGTAGACTGAGCGGGTCGTGCGACGGTTTCCAGGATGGCGATGACCGCCAGGATGCAGGCGATCAGGGCCACGATCAGCAGTGCTGCGGGCCAGTCTGCGACCTGGTACAGCAGCACTCCACCCAGCCCCGTCATCAGGGTGGCCAGGTGGACGGTCAGCACGGCGTTTCGTCGAGAGAGTCCGAGGTCGACGAGTCGGTGCGAGAAGTGGTTCTTGTCGGGCTGGAACGGGCTGTGTCCGCGCGAGAGCCTGATCAGCATCACGCTGGTGAAGTCGTACAGCGGGATGGCGAGGATGAACAGCGGAGCTAGCATCACGTGTCGCCCGTCGGTGGTTGCCGCGGGATCGGGTTCGTAGAAGGTCCCGACCACGGTCAGCGTCGCCAGCAGGCAACCGATGAAGTAGCTACCGGCATCACCGAGGAAGATCCTGGCCGGTGGCCAGTTGTGGCAGAGGAACCCGGCGAGTGCACCGGCGAGGACCAGCAGCACCCCGGCGACCAGCCAGTGAGGCCTGTGAGTCCCCACGAGCAGGACCAGGGCAAACAGCGAGGCGGCGATCAGGGCGATGCCCCCAGCGAGCCCGTCCATGTTGTCGAGGAAGTTGAAGGCGTTGACCAGGACCAGGATCCACAGCACCGTCACGGCGGCTCCGACCAGCGGGCCGGGCACGAACAGAGTCCCGCGTACGCCTCCCAACACCAGCCCCACCGCGACCAGCACCTGCACCGCGAGCCTGGGTTTCCAGGACAGGTTGCGGAAGTCGTCGATCAGGCCGACCACCGCCAGCAACGTGGCTCCGGCGAGGATGCCCCACAACAGCGACAGCCGCGGGGCGAGCTGCGAGAGGTCGAGTTCGGAGGTGACCTGTTGGGGCAGGAGAGTCTTGAGCGAGATGCCCGGCAGCATGTCGGCGGCCAGCAGCGACGCGATCGCCAGTGGCGTGACGACCGAGAACCACAGGGCCACGCCGCCCCCCATGGGGGTGGGTCGCTCGTGGACCTTCCGCGGACCGGGACGATCGACCAGTCCCCAGGCCGGGGCCCAGCGGCGGAGTAGGGCGGTGAAGACCAGCGACAGCAAGAACGGTGGGACCACGCACAACAGGACGAATGCCAGCATGCTCCCTCTAGCTCCCGGTGACCGCCCGCCCCCTGGATGATGATCCACTCCGCGTTGTGGAGCTCTTCTTCTTGTTCTTACGGGCCTTGGGCTTGTTCCGCTTGAGGGCCTTTTTCCGCTTTCCCTCCTTCGTGATGCTGCCGCGGTCGTCGGGAACGCGGTATTGCCTGCGGAGTTGGGTGAGTTCGTCCTTCAGCCGGGCGGTGATCGCTGTGTACTCCGGAGACCCGTAAACGGAGTGCATCTCACGAGGGTCTCGCTTCAGGTCGTAGAGTTCCCATTCATCGAGGTTGTAGAAGTGGATCAGCTTGTAGCGGGCGTCTCGGACTCCCATGTGCCGACGCACGGCGTGGGGTCCGGGGAACTCGTAGTACTGGTAGAAGAGCGACTTCCGCCAGTCGGCGGCCTCCACATCTGACCGGCCGCGACCGAACAACCGCCCAGGGAGCCTCAGCAGGCCGACGAGGATCCGCGAGCGGGCCTTGCCGGCGAAGAGTGGCTTGAGGCTTCGGCCCTGCATGTCGGGAGGGCTGTCGACGCCGGCGAGATCGAGGAAGGTCTGTGCGAAGTCGAGGTTGCTGACCAGGTCGGAGTTGACGCTGCCGGGCTTGATGTGGCCGGGCCAGCGGGCCATCAGCGGCATCCGGAAACTCTCCTCGTACATGAATCTCTTGTCGAACCAGCCGTGGTCGCCCAGGTAGAAGCCCTGGTCGGAGGAGTAGATGACGATGGTGTTCCTGGCGAGTCCGCTGGTATCGAGGTAGTCGAGCACGCGACCGACGTTGTCGTCGACGCTGGCGATGCAGCGGAGGTAGTCCTTGATGTAGCGCTGGTACTTCCAGCGGACCAGTGCTTTGCCCTTGAGTTTGGCCTTGCGGAAGGCTTCGTTCTTGGGCCCGTAGGCGGCGTTCCAAGTCTTGAGTTGAGCGGGGGTGAAGTTGCGGGGCGGGACGAGCTTGAGGTCGTTGGGGGTCATCGTGCGGGCGATCGACATGTCTTGGGTCCGTGCGGCGGTGCCGCGGCCGAGGTAGCTGTCGAAGAGGTTGTCGGGTTCGGGGATGCTGACATCGTCATAGAGCGTCAGGTGCCTGGGTCCGGGTTGCCAGTTCCGGTGAGGTGCCTTGTGCTGGTACATCATCATGAAGGGCTTCTGGGTATCGCGGCCCTTGAGAAACTTCAGCGCGATGTCGGTGATGATGTCGGTGGTGTAGCCGGTGTGCTTGACCCGCTTGCCGTTGCGGATCATCGGCGGGTTGTAGTAGGGACCCTGTCCGATCAGCACCTCGTAGTGATCGAACCCGGTGGGGCGGCTCTTGAGATGCCACTTGCCGATCATCGCGGTCTGGTAGCCCGCTTTCTGCAGCAGCTTGGGAAAGGTCTGCTGCTGGCCGTCGAAGCGGATTCGGTTGTCGATGACGCCGTTGAGATGGCTGTGTTTTCCGGTCAGGATCACCGCTCGGCTGGGCGCACAGATCGAGTTGGTGCAAAAGCAGTTGCGGAACAGCATGCCTTCGCTGGCCAGCCGATCGAGGTTCGGGGTCTTGTTGATCTTGGACCCGTAGCAGGACAACGCGTGTGCGGCGTGGTCGTCGGTGAAGATCAGGATGATGTTGGGGCGGGGTGCCGCGGCAACGAGGTCGGCGGCCAACAGGCCCCCGATCAACAGGCACAACGTGGCCCGGCGGCCCAAGCGGGTACAGAGCATTACGAGCCTCCGACGGCGAAGAGAAACCGGAATCGCCCCGCCACGTCATGGGCGATCGAAGTGGGTTATCTTCAGCGCTTTGCCGAGGAACTTCAAGACCCCGGCAGCGGAGCCGTCTCGGACGAATCGGACGACGCGGCCATTGGGGTGGCTGCGGCAGCCGTGAGCGGATCGGTTGGGCTGTGCTGGTGACCGTGCCAATCGGCCATGCCCGCATGGATCCCGGTCCAGTCACCCAGCCGCTGCGACCAGCTCTCGGGCAGCAGGGCGCGGGAGAGCGAGATCAGAGAGACGCTACGGGGCAGCATCAGTTTCCGGCGACGGTTGAGGACTGCCTTGACCACCTGGCGGGCAACCGCGGCCGGGGTCAGCATCCGGGTGAATCGCGGCGGACGGACTCCGGCGAAGAGTCCCGTCGAGATGTAGCTGGGGCACACAGCGGTGACGCAGGCGTGAGCGTGCCCGGCCCGCCGCAGTTCCTCGCGGAGCGACTCGCTGAATCCCAACAGCGCCCACTTGCTGGCGGCGTAGGTCGAGGCACCGGGCAGCCCGATCAGTGCCGAGGCGCTGATGATGTTGACGAGGTGAGCGGTGGGCGAGGCGAGCAGATCGGGGAGGAAGGCGTGGGTGACGCGGATCGGGCCGTGGGTGTTGACATCGAGGGTTCTGAGGTGTTCTTCGAGCGGGACGTCGGTGAAGGGGCCGCCGCGGACGATGCCGGCATTGTTGACCAGCACGTCGATGCTGCCGATCCGCGAAATCACATCTCGCCGCGCCTCGGCAACACTCTGCTCACTCGTCACGTCCATCTCGATCCCCACCGCCGCGTTCCCGCGACGGCTCAGCCAACGCGTCGTCGAGACGACTCGATCGGGATCGTGGTCGGTGACGATGATCCGGGACCCGGCGTCGGCGAACGCGCCGGCCAGGGCTCGGCCCAGGCCGTGGCCGGCTCCGGTGATCAGCACCCAGCGGCCCTCGAGTCGTGTCTTGGTGTGTCTCATGATGTGTGCTCCAGGCCCTTGGCATTCCGGCGATCCCGGCGATCCCGGCGATTCCGACACGTGTTCAGACGCAGCGGATCAGCCGCCAGAGGGATTTCCAGCCGGGCTGATCGTAGAGATCCAGTAAGGCCCACGAGAGGGGTTCGGGGTTGGGGTGACTGGGGAACCAGGCCGGTCGTGGAAACGAAGTCAGCGGGCCATGGAGGACCACCTGGTCGACTCCATCGAGCAGAAACGTGTTGTGAACCCGCGCGTTGCCGCTCTGGACGTCGGCCGGCGTGCTGTCGGGGTGACCACCCCAGGGGGGGCTGGCCAGGGCGTAGTTGAGCCCGACCCACTGGTTGATTCCGACCATGCCGTATCGAAGCGAGGCGACCAGTTGATCGAGCCGGCTTCGAGCGGCCTGGCCCCTGCGGTGACTCGACGGGACACTCAGCGTGGCACTCAGCGTCCCCCACAGCGTGTTGTTGCAGAATTCGACCGCCTTGCGGCTGAACTCCTCGGCCGTCGCAGCCTCGAGGCTCACTTCGGCCAGCACGCAGGTAAACGGTTCGCGGTCAAAGAACGGGGAATCGGATTCGGGATCGACGTCTCGGACGAGTGTTGCTGCCAGCTGCGGATCGTCGGCGGGCAGCCCGGTGAATTCTCGGTATCGCTGGCGGGCACCGGGATACCAGGCATCCCGCCCCGGGCTCGACTCCAGTACCTCGCCCACCCGCTCGACAAACCGCTCCCGCTGACTCCAGCCGCGCCAGGTCAGCAGCACTCGGGTGGCAACGCAGTTGCAGCCGGCGTTGTTGATGACCGATGCGGCGACGTTTTCGGCCTGGTAGTCGAGCTCGCGCCGTGAGTAGCGGCCGGGGAGCACGATCCAGGGGCTGACGTTGCCGAGCTCGGCGGAGATCGGCTTCTGCAGCAGGGGCCGGTCCAGCCGTCGCCGCTCGTCCTGCTCGGGGCCCGCCTTGCCCCAGACGATCGCGTTGTAGGTGTCGACTCCGCCGGTGATGTGGATCGAGTCGACCGTGGGGTGAGCCACGGCTCTGCGTCCGGTTTCGGCATCGCCGGTGATGACTCTCAGGCAGCCAAACTCGATCAGCGGCCCGAACAGCTTCTCGAAGATGGGTTGCAGCGGTTCGTGCAGCGGGTGCAGCTTCAGGAGCACGGCTTCGCCGCGGGCAAAGATGTGGTGGCAGGCATCGAGGACCGGCACGCTGGTGATGTTGCCGGCGCCCAGTACCAGGGTGACCCGCGGAGGGTGGTCGGTGGCTGAGGTCTGAAGGCTGCGAGCGGTGTAGAGGGGGAGCGTGGCGGGGGTGATGCCGGGACGCATGCGGGCCAGGACAGAAAAGCCCCGGAAGGCCAGGCGGTCAAACAGCCCGCGGACCGGGGCCACCGGCACCAGCAGCCGACCGTCGGCCCCGCGACGCAGCCGGCCTGAGAGTCGCGGACGGCCCGTGCGGCTGATCTCCTCGAGTGTCCTGTGCAGCAGTCGCAGGTAGCGTGAGGTGACCACCGGTCCCGAGAGGATTTCTTCGCTGCGAACATGATTAGCATGATCAGCATGATCAGTCGGCTCGGCCTGCTTGACCCCCGCAGAACACTCGACCCAATCGCGTGAGACCCGCATCACGTTTTGCCGGACCGCCTCCACCAGCCGGATCCGCTCAGAAACCGGTGCCATCGCCAGCCGTTCTGAACCGGCGGCCAGGTGTTCCAGGTGGGCATCGAGCAGTTCACTGCCGACGGTCCGGGCCGCGACGGGCGTTTCGGCATGAAGTGCGCGTGTTGTCTGAGGCGACATCGTGGGTCTCTTGGGGGAATCCAGCCAGGTGCCGAGCCGTGACCTGGTGAATTCTAGACCCGCGGGATAGCGCGGCAAAGAATCCGAAGGCGCAAGTTGTGTGATGGCAATCAGTTGTGTCGGTCGTGTCGGCCAGGACGGTTATTCAGGAACCGCTTCGGCCTCGACAGCGACCCGCGCCGCGATTTCTTCACCGATCGTGGCGACGATGTCTTCCAGCGGGATACGTCGCGCTTCGTGGTCGGTCCGCCATTTGAGTTCGACGACACCATCTGCGAGTCCCTTGCCGCCGACGATGATTTTCAGGGGGATCCCGACCAGGTCAGCGTCCTTGAACTTGAAGCCGGGTCGTGCCTTGCGGTCGTCCATCAGCACATCGACGCCCTGAGAGCCGAGCTGTTGGTCGAGTTGCTGGTAGATCGACTCGGCGGCGGCCATCACCTCCTGGTCGTCGATATTGAGTGGAATCAGCAGCACCTGGTAGGGGGCGATCGAGAGCGGCCAGATCAGGCCGTTTTCGTCGTGGGAGGTTTCGGCGGTGGCGGCGACGATGCGGTTGATCCCGATTCCGTAGCAGCCCATCAGCATCGGGTGCTTGACCTCGTTTTCGTCGAGGTAGAGTGCCGAGAGTGCGGTGGAGTACTTGGTCCCGAGCTTGAAGACGTGTCCGACCTCGATGCCTCGTGCCAGTTCCAGCGACCCATCACATCGCGGGCAGGGGTCCTGTGCGGTGGCCATGCGGAGGTCGTAGGAGGTCTCCAGCGAGTAGTCTCGGACGATGTTGACTCCGCTGAGGTGCGTGTCCTTCTGGTTGGCTCCGGTCACCGCGTCGACGATCTCGACCACGTCGTGATCGGCGAGCAGTGGGCAGGAGAGTCCGACGGGTCCGGCGAATCCGACCGGTGCACCGGTGACCTCGATGATCGTCTTGGGATCGGCCAGTTCGACGGAGTCGGCACCCAGGGCCCGTCGGATTTTCGCCTCGTTCGCCTCGTGATCGCCGCGGACGAGCACGGCGACGGTTTGTTCGTCGGCCTGGTAGATCAGCGTCTTGATCATCCGCTTCGGTTCGCAGCCGAGCATGCGGCAGACCTGTTCGATGCTGCCGGCATCGGGGGTTTCGACGGAGTCCAGTTCGGCCATCTGTGCGGGGGCGGCGATTTCGGGGGCCGGCCGCCCGGTTTCGGCTCGCTCGGTGTTGGCCGCGTAGTCACAAGAGTTGCAGTGGACGATTTCGTCCTCGCCGTTGGCCGCAGGCACCATGAACTCGTGCGAGGCATCTCCACCGATCGGACCGCTCTCGGCTTCGACAGGCCGGTAGTCGAGTCCACAGCGTGAGAAGATTCGGCGGTAGGCGTGGTACATCTGTTCGTAGGCGTGGTTGAGTTGTTCGAGGTTGGTGCCGAAGCTGTAGGCGTCCTTCATCTGGAATTCGCTGGTCCGCATCACTCCGAAGCGGGGCCGTTCTTCGTTGCGGAATTTGGTCTGGATCTGGAAGACGGTGATCGGCAGTTGCTTGTAGCTCTTGATCTGCCGGGCGATCAGGTCGGTCACGACCTCCTCGTGGGTCGGCCCGAGCACGACGTGCACCTGGCGATCTCCACGGACGATCGGGAAGTGGATCAGAGCGTTGCCGTAGTCGTCGATCCGGCCGGTCTGTTCCCACAGTTCCGCCGGGCACAGGGCCGGCATGAACAGCTCGATGGCCCCACAGCGTTCCATCTCGTTCCGCACGATCGCTTCGACCTTGCGGACCGCCCGGTAGCCCAGCGGCAGGTAGGTGTAGGCACCGGCCATCACCTGTCGGATCAGCCCGGCGCGGAGCATCAGCTGGTGGCTGGGGATCTCCGCATCCGAGGGGATCTCCTTCATCGTCGGAATCAGCGTCTGGCTCCAGCGCACTGTCTGTGTCTCCCGGACCCCGCGGGGTCTTGCCTGGTTTCGGGCCCTCGCGTGAGTGGGCGAGGTGTCCCGGGACGTCGGGATTGCACCATTCTAGCAAAAGGTCTCGAAGCGGGACACGGCCGCGAGTCTGGCCCTGTCGTTGGAGTCACCGGCGGCCTAGAATCGACAGCGGCCCGGACGTCTCCTGGTTTTCACCGACACCCATGCCCCGCCAATTCGTCGAACATCTCCGCAACGGCCAATCGGTCAACGAGATCTACCTGCTGTCCGAGAAGCAGCTCCGCGCGAATCGCAACGGCGATTCGTTTCTACTGGTCCACCTGAAGGACCGCACGGGTGTGGTTCACGGGTTGATGTGGAACGTGACCGAGGACCTGGCTGCGGGTTTCGACACGGGCGACTACGTGCGGGTCGAGGGCAAGGTGCAGTTGTACCAGGGTGCGTTGCAGACGATCCTGACCCAGGTCAACCCGGTCGACGCCGCGACGATCGAGACGTCGGATTTCGAGGAGGATCGCAGCGAGGCAGCCGAGCGGCAACTGGCTGTGATCAACGAGCTGCTGCGGGGCTTGGGGAACGAGGATCTGCGGGACCTGATGGCCTGTTTTCTCGACGACGAACACCTGGTCGGTGAGTTCTCCCGGGCGGTGGCGGGGATCAAGATCCACCACGCCTTCCGCGGTGGGTTGCTCGAACATGTCACCACGCTGCTGGAGGCGGCGGTGGGGATCGCAAGGCTGTACCCGTTCCTGGACCGCGACCTGCTGCTGGCCGGTGTCTTCCTGCACGATTTGGGCAAGGTCCGCGAGATCTCGGTCCAGGGCACATTGTCCTACACCGACGAGGGCCAGTTGCTGGGTCACATCGTGCTGGTGCTGGAGGACCTGGGGAAGAAGGTCACCGAGTTTGCCGAGCGGACTGGTCGCGAGTTTGACAGCGAACTGCTGATGCAGCTCAAGCACCTGGTCGTCAGTCACCACGGTTCGCTCGAGACGGGCAGCCCGCGTGTGCCGATGACGCCCGAGGCGATCGCGTTGCATCACCTGGACAATCTCGATGCGAAGTTGAACGAGGCGATGGACGTGATCAACAGCGATCCGAACCGTCATTCGGCCTGGACGGCCTACGTGCCGCGGCTGGGCCGCAAGTTCTACAAGGGCCACGACACGGCGTCCGTGGACGCTCTAACCGGCGACAGCGAGGTCTAGGCGGCGGTGGGACGACGTGGTTCAGGCGGACCGGCGGTCTTCGAGGGCCCGGTGCAGCGGACGGCTCGGGGAGCCGGTTTCTTCCGACTGCCCTCAAGCGGAGGCAGGGGCGGGGGCGACGGGGAGCCGCCGCCGGAGTTGTTCATCGCGGCCTCGGACATGCGGGGCGCACTGGACGGAGACACCGTTCGGGTCCGCATGACGGGGCGTCGACGTGGGGGCGGCGGTCGCTGCGGCGAGGTGGTGGCGGTGCTCGAGAGGTCGACCACCCGGTTCGTGGGCCGCTACTTCGAGCGGGACGGACGGGGCCGCGTGCGGGTCGACCGACGGCTGTTCGATGATCCGATCGAGGTGGGGGATCGGGGAGCCGGTGGAGCCCGGCCCGGGGACCAGGTTGTGCTGGAGATGCTACAGTTTCCCGAGTGGAATCGGGACGGGGAGGGGGTGGTCGTCGAGGTGCTCGGGCAGCGCGACGCACCCGGAGTCGACCAGCAGACGGTGATCCACGAGTACGGGTTGCCCGAGGAGTTTCCCGAGGAGGTGCTCCAGGAGGCTCGAGACGTCGCGGCCGGATTCGACGACGAGCTGCTCGGGGCCCGGCAGGACCTGACCTCGCTGACGGTCGTCACGATCGACCCCGCTGACGCCCGCGACTTCGACGACGCGATCTCGCTGGAAGTGCTCCCCGAGGGTGGCTGGCGGCTGGGAGTGCACATCGCCGACGTGTCTCACTTTGTCCGGCCTCGAGGAGCACTCGACCGGGAGGCCAAGCTGCGAGGGACCAGCGTTTACCTGCCGGGCCAAGTGATACCGATGCTGCCCGAATTGCTCTCCAACGGCCTGGCCAGCCTGCAGCAGACCCGGCTTCGCTATGTGCTCTCGGCGATGATCGAGTACACCGACGAGGGCGTCGCGGGTCGGGTCGAGTTTGCCCAGGCGGCGATCCGCGTGACCCGGCGGTTCAGTTACGAGGAGGTCAGCGAGCTGCTGGGGGATCCGGACCGGTTCCATGGCAAGGTGGCCTTGCCGGTTCGCACGCTGCTGATCGAATTGCACAGGCTCAGCCGAGTGCTGCGGCGGCGTCGCTTCGAGGCCGGTGCATTGGAGCTGCATTTGCCGGAGGTACGGATCGAGTTGGATCGGGAGGGTCGAGTCGAGGAGGTCCGCGAGACGGTTCATGACGAGAGTCACCAGATGATCGAGGAGTTCATGCTGGCGGCCAACGTGGCGGTGGCCGAGGAACTCACCGGCCGCGGCCTGGTGTTTCTGCGTCGAGTGCATCCGTCGCCGAGCCCGGCCAAGCTCAGGCAATTCGCCACCTTCGTTGCGGGCCTGGGCTTCAGGCTCGATCGACCCGAGTCCCGCCACGAGCTGCAGAAGCTGATCGATTCAGTCTCCGGCGGTCCGCTGAGCCACGCGGTCAACTACGCGTTGTTGAGGAGTTTCAAGCAGGCCGAGTACAGCGGGCGTACCGAGAGTCACTACGCATTGGCCGCGGAGGATTACTGCCACTTCACCAGCCCGATCCGCCGCTATCCCGACCTGGTGGTGCATCGCATGATCACGGCGATCGCCACCGGTGGGCGACCCAGGGGACTCAGCGACGCGGTGGCCACCAGGCTGGGTCGATCGTGTTCGAGGACCGAGCGGAGGGCCGAGGCTGCCGAGCGGGCCCTGGTGCAGCTGAAACTGCTGCACCACCTCAGCAGCCGGCGGGGCGAGACGATCGATGCGGTGGTGGTGGGGATCGAGAAGTTCGGAGTCATCTGCCGGGGGTTCGGGATTCCGGTCGAGGCCCTGGTCCACGTCAGCGAACTTGGTGAGAACGAGTACTTCGATTTCGATCGGGGTGAGATGACCCTGACGGGTCGACGCAACGGGCGGAGTTTCCGGCTGGGAGACCCGGTGCGGGTCAAGATCGTGGAGGTGGATCTGGATGAACGGAGCATTCGATTCGAGATGGACCGCAAGAGCGGCACGACGCGTCGCGGTGGGGGCCGGACCTCCAGGAGCAAGAAGTCCGGCTCTCGCCCGAAACGATCCTCGGATCTCGAGCGACGGCGACAATCCGGTGGAGAGGCAAAACGGGGCCGTCGCGGTGGAGGCGGAGGCCGCGGGGGAGGCGGGGGGCGAGGGGGAAAGAGTGGACGGGGACGGCGAGGTGGCCGGTGACACTTGACAGTGATCTCCGCGAGGGCCACCGTGCTTCGGTGCGGACCCGAGCGGGTGGCCTGACTACGGAATTGACGACCGAGGCAACCGAGGCAACCCGATGACAGAGCCGCTGTTGCAGACTGCGTTTCACGCCTGGCACACCGAAAACGGGGGCCGGCTGGTCGACTTTGCCGGCTGGGACATGCCGGTGCTGTACACGTCGATCACACAAGAGCACACCGCGGTCCGGACCTCCGTCGGGCTCTTCGATATTGCTCACATGGGCCGACTGATGTTCCGGGGTTCGGACTCCTGCGGGCTGCTCGACCGCCTGGTCACCAACGACGTGGCCTCGATCGAATGCGGACAGGTTCGCTATGCCCTGGTCTGCCGCGAGGACGGCGGGATCCTGGACGACGTGCTGGTGTACCGGTTCCAGGACGACTACCTGCTGGTCGTCAACGCGTCGAACCGGTTGAAGATTGTCGAGTGGATCGAGCGTCATCAGGGTGGGTACGACGTGGAGGTGTTGGACCGGACGCTGGAGTGGTCGATGGTGGCGGTGCAGGGCCCCGGTTCGCTCGACGTGGTCGCGGCGGTCACCGATGTCGACGTTTCCACGATGGGCTACTACCGCTGCGCGGCCGGCGAGGTGCTGGGACACCCCGGCCGCGTCAGCCGCACCGGGTACACCGGGGAGGATGGCTTCGAGTTGATCGTGCCCGGTGAGGCCGGTGCGGCGCTGTGGGAGCGGCTGCTTGGGAGCGGTGAGGTGACCGCTTGCGGGTTGGGGTGTCGCGACACGCTAAGGCTGGAGGCGGCGATGCCGCTGTACGGTCACGAATTGGATGAACAGACCGACCCGTACACCGCAGGGTTGGGGTTTGCGGTGAAGGGGGACGCCGCCGAGTTCATCGGCCGCGAAGCGGTGATCGAGGCTCGAGATCGGACCGACCGCAGCCAGCGCGTGGGCTTGAAGCTGGAGGGTCGCAGGATCGGCCGCGAGGGTGCGGAGGTCTTCAGCGGAGACACTCGCGTGGGCCAGGTGACCAGCGGTACGTTTTCGCCGACGCTGCAGGAGGCGATTGCGATGGCTTATGTCGATCCGGGGGCCGCCGAGGTGGGGACGGCCGTGGAGGTCGATGTTCGAGGCAAGCGGGTGGCGGCCGAGGTTGTCAAGCTGCCGTTTTATCGCCGCGAAGCCTGAGCGGCCGGCATCCCGATCCCGTTCAGCTCCCGTTCAGCTCCCGTTCAGCTCCCGTTCAGCTCCCGTTCAGCTCCCGTTCAGCTCCCGTTCAGCTCTCGTTCACCTCATGGGTCGGTAGGCGGCCTTGCCGGGAATCCTCGTGCGGATGCTCAGCAGGTAGGGGCCGCAGGTGACGTAGAGCGTCCGCAGGTCCTTGCCGCCGAAGGCGCAGTTGGTGATCGTGTCGACGGGGGTCTCGACGAAGTCGAGCAGTTTGCCCGTGGGGGAGATCACGTGGATGCCCGGCCGCGTGTCGAGCGTTTCGCTGGTCTTGCGGGTCTTGTGCAGCCCGGCGGCGACATAGAGGTTTCCCTGGGCATCGATGCACATCCCGTCTCCGCTACGGCCGGGCGAGAAGTCGATCAGGGTCCGGGGGGCCTTCCAGCAGTCGACCGCGTCGAGATGGTAGGCGTAGATCAGCCGGTTGTGACCCTCGTCGGGGTGAGCCTCGATCAGGTACAGCACCTTGTCATCGGGCGAGGAGACGATGCCGTTGGGCATCTGGACCGATTTCCACTGGAGCACCCGCTGCAGGATGCGACCTGCGGGCTGTTTGGCGGCGAGGTCGAGCAGGTAGACGGCGTTGGGGTTGCCCTTGTCGGGATCGGGGTTTCCGGGTCGGGAGGTGAAAAACAGAGACCCGGACTTCAGGAGTGCCAGGTCGTTGGGAGCGGCCAGGGGGAAGCTGTTGTACATGTCGGCCAGCACGGTGATCTTGCCGGTTTGCAAATCGGTCCGAGTGACCCGCCCGGCTCCGCCCTCGCATGCCAGCAGCCGACCCTCTGGATCAAACAGCAGCCCGTTGGCCTTGTTGGTGGGAGTGCGGAAGACGGAGAGCTTCTTCTTGATGGGATCCCACGTCAGGATTGTTTCGGCCGGCACATTGGTGAAGTAGACCAGTCCGCGGCGATCGACCGCGGGACCCTCGGTGAAGATCTTCTTGTCCTTGACCTCGGTCTCGATCACCACGTCGCCGAGAATTCCTCGTCGAGGCAGCTTGGCGTATCGCTGGGAAACCCCATCGGCTGTGGCTGACGAGCCGAACAGGGTGGTCGCTGCGGTGGCGGCGGTGGCTGTGAGGAAGGAGCGTCGGGAGAGTGGGTGCGGGGGTTTTGACATGATGGCCTGTCTTGATGAGTGGAGACGTGTGTCGGAGTGTGTCGGAGTGTGTCGGAGTGTGTCGGAGTGTGTCGGAGTGTGTCGGAGTGTGTCGGCGCGGTGGGTATCGTAGCGCGGTGATTCGTGGGGCGGTGATTCGTGGGGCGTCAACGGTGGGGAATGTTGCTACGATCTGCCGGTCACGGATGCCGATGGGGAAGCAGTATCGGTTGATTGAGTGGAGTCGGGGCAGGTCTGATGGCAAAGCGAGACTACAGCAAGTTCCAGCAGGGCGTGATCCGGCGGTACTACGACAACCGCGAGCAGATCGATGAGGGGAAGCTCAGTGAGCTGGTCACGAGCCTGTACCTGGCCGAGTCCAAGTCGGCCCGCGACAAGCTCTGGGATCGGGTCGAGTCGTTGCTGGAGCGACTGGAGGTGCTGCCGAGCCGGCTCGCTCACGTGCTGGCGTCGCGTGACGCTGCGGTGTTGGCCGAGTTAGTTTCGGACCTGCAGAAGGGGCTGGGCCGCAAGGGTTCAGGCTGAGACGTCGACGTTTTTGCGAGGCCCACTGGCGGGGTTCTTCAGTTCGGCGTCGCCGCGGGGGTCTCGAGCGGTTCTGGGCGTCGTGGGGCTGGCTGGCAGCGTCGGCAGCGAGTCGTCGCGGGTTGGAGTAATTTCGACCTGTTCGTCGTCGACGAAGCTTCGAGAGCGGACCAGGTAGACGGTTCCGACGGCGACGGTCATAGCGGCGGAGACGGCGTACATGGTGTTGAAGCCCCAGGCGTCGATGATCCAGCCGAACGGTGGTGAGGCGACGGCGACACCGAGTTCGCACATGCCCAGGGCGACGGTGGTCCCGGTGCCTCGGAAGCGGACGGGAAAGCTGCCGGATCCCAGCGAGGTCACCGCCGGGAACAGCAGTCCGTGACCGAGTCCACAGAAGATGGCCGGTGCGGCCAGCTGCCACGGGCTCCAGACGGTCATCAGCAGCAGGTGGCCGACGGTGTGACCGCAGAGTCCCACGGCGATCATCCTCCTGCGCCCCACCGTTTGGCTCCAGTTGCGAGTCACGATCCGGCAGGTGAGTGCTGCGAGGCTGTAGGCGACAAAGAAGGTGCCGATGTTTGCGATGCCGCGCTGGGTGGCCATCCGAGTCAGGAACACGGTGGTCACGACCAGTCCGGCTCCCATGACCAGTGCCACGAGCATCACCGATCCGGGCCAGTAGCGTCGGATCAGCCGGTGGACGGGTGGGTTGATCCGACCCGGCCGGGGCTGGTTATGGTTGTGTGTGATCACGAACACGAGTGCGAGGTAGATGCAGCCCAGTACGAGTGCGACCGAGAAGAGCAGCGTGAATCGGCCTCCGCCGTCGGGCAGGGCTGCGAAGGCGATGTCGCCCAGTATTGAGCCGAGGATCATGCCCAGGAACCCGCTGGTGCCCAGGCTCCCGATCGCCTCGGTCCTCCGCCCGGCCGGCACCTCGTTCTGGATGTTGACCATCGAACAGGTGAACATCCCGGCAATGCCGATCGAGAAGGCGATGCGGGCGACGTAGAGCACCCAGGAGATGCTGTGGGTCAGGATCAAGAGGCCACAGGCGGCGGCGAACAGCAGCGTGCTGGTCAGCCACAGGCGACGGGTGCCGCAGGCGTCGATGTCGTGTCCCAGCCGGAAGCGGACGACGACGGCCGAGAGCACTCCGACGGAGATCACCGTTCCGGTCAGTTGCTCGGTTCCGCCCAGGAAGGTGACGAATTCGG
>Ga0310124_10000170_pt1 | contig 42948 bp, 23 predicted proteins | sample CB11b_AW_Bot5_MG_FD_203507 | JGI IMG/M metagenome (GOLD analysis project Ga0310124, IMG submission 203507) | Marine microbial communities from Western Arctic Ocean, Canada - CB11b_AW_Bot5 | ecosystem: Environmental > Aquatic > Marine > Oceanic | place: Canada: Western Arctic Ocean | collected... | reverse complement strand
ACGCCCCAGCCGCCGGGCCCGGTCGGGCGCTGGCCGGTAACCCGGCTTACCGCGTCCAGCCCACTCTCCATCTGGGTCCAGTCCGCGAATCTGCCGAGGCAATTGGAGATAGGCCGTTACGTGGAGCTTGGCAATACCGACACGGCCTATGACGGTGTCAGGGCCCTGGTGACCGACCTCGACCGCCGCAGGAGCTCTTTCCTGATTGAAACTTCCGCTGTCGAGGCTCGAAATTACGGCAACCTGGCGGGGTACTGGCAGTTCGCCCCAGGCTTGGCGCCGGAGTCCGGAGAGCCCCTGCTCATCGGAGTGACCATCGATGGAGAGGACTACTCGAACTTTACCGATCCGGAAGGGAACGTCCTGCGGGTCGCGCTCGACCCCGGCCCCCAGGGCAGCCACTCTATCAGGGTTGGCCTCGAAGGTCCCGGGGGAGACGAGGAGCTCGCGCCCTATGGAATTACCACGGACAGCCTGGTCAGGATGGAATTTGTCGTTCCCGGCTGGCCTGTCTCCCTGGTGACGATGTGCGCCTCCATCCAGGGCCTCAGCTGGAATGAGGCGGGAGGGAGGGTCGTCATCGAAGGAAGACCCGTCTCGACCACCTATCTCCAGGAGAATGATCCCGATCTCTCGGCGCGAGACATCGAGGCGAGCTTCTGGGGCACCCTGTCGAGGCTTCCGCCCGGCTCGAGCTGGAGCGCCTCGGGACGCTATGTTCATGGCATCTGGACCGCCACCAACGCCTCGCGTTGGGGGGAGCCGTTCTACAACAGGCTCGACCGTTTCTACGACTTCCCTGTCGAGGCGCCCTCTTTTCTCAGTGATGGAACGACCCGCAACCTGGGAAGCTTCCAGGCCTTCATCCCCGGCCGTGTTCTTACCGATCCGCAGATGTTTGCCTTTGATTCCGTGGACGATGTCGAGCCTGGGATGGTCACGGTATACAGCGTTTCAGCAGACGAGGAACCCCTTCGTCTCGATCCGGAAATCGAGGTCAGCTCCAGGCTGGATGGCGTGCTCCTCAGCGTGAGCGGCTTTCACTACTCGCGGCCGGCGATCAGATTGAGGATCGATTCACCCCCCGTGGTTCCCGGTAGAGCCAGCAGCTGGGGGATTCTCGAGATCGCCGCGGCGGGGGGAACGGCCATCTGGATCTATTCGGACGGGATACCCGGTGAGCTCGAAGAGGGAGGCGTGATCATGGTTCACGCGACCGGAACTCCATTCGACGGCGTCAGTGGAACCGTGCAATTCGTCGGCGGGGATTTCAATGTATTCCTGGTGGAGACCAACCTGGTCGGCACGGGCAATTACGGTAACCTCAGCGGCTATTGGGAGTTCGCTCCGGTTGAGCCTCCCCTTCCACCGGACCTCGATGGCGATGGCATCTCCGATGAACAGGACAACTGCCCTTCTGTGGTCAACCCGGAGCAGCTCGATGAAAATAAAGATGGTATAGGCGATGCCTGCCAGCTTCCTCCGGAGGTGGCCGCCGCCTGCGAAGCGGCTTTGGATCTCTCTCCCACCGATAGCGTGATCGCCGATTCGACCGGTGGTGCGCTGTTTAATGTCGATTGCGGATCGGGGGGGAGTTCTCCAGGTTCCTGGTTCAGGCTTGTTGGAACAGGGAACTGGATGAGTGTAAATACCTGCAGCAGGGGGACCTCTTTTGATACCCGGCTCAGCGTTTTCGAGGGCAGCTGTGATGAGCTTGTCTGTCTCTCAAGTAATGATGACGGGGCCGGCTGTCCCGATGGGCAGTCCTATACGGCCTTCCGGTCGGATAGGGGAGTCGAGTACCGGGTGCTGGTGCACGGAGCCGGCCCGGACGACTTTGGCCCCTTCGTTCTCAATGTCGAGGAGGCCTTCCCTCGAAATGATATCGATGGTGACGGGATCTACGATGAGGAAGACAACTGTCCCCCGGTGTTCAATCCCGACCAGACCGACACCGATGACGATGGCCTTGGAGATGTCTGCGATGGCGATCCAACGCCGCTGAGCCCCTGCGAAGATGCGATCTCTATCGATCCGGTCAGCACAACCCTAGGTGATACAAGCGGACTGCTGCCGCGTGTCGAGATAGACTGCGGGGCCAGCGCGATCTCCTCAGGGCTCTGGTACAGGCTGGTTGGTACCGGCGACGAGCTGGTTGTCGATACCTGCGGACCGGAGACGGTTTTCGATACAAAGCTGAGCGTCTTTTCCGGCGTCTGCGAGGAGCTCGTCTGCGTGGCGGGGAACGATGATGGCGGTGGGTGCCCTGATTACCAGAGTCATCTCAGCTTCCGATCAGAGCCCGGGGTTGAGTATTTCATCGTTGTTTATGGTTACGGGGCCAAAGATTCCGGTGCCTTTGTGCTGAACCTGAGTCTGGACCCGGACGTCGATGATGATGGGGTCGAGAATGATCTCGACAATTGTCCTTGGCAGCCCAATCCCGTCCAGGTTGATACCGATCAAGACAACCTGGGAGATGCCTGTGACAGCGACGATGATGACGATGGAATTCCTGATGGAGGGGACAACTGCCCGGTGCGCTCCAACCCGATGCAGATCGACACGGATGGGGACGGGCAGGGGGACTCCTGCGATCTCGATGATGACGATGATGGGGCCGGGGACCTGGTGGATAATTGTCCGTTGATCTCGAATTCAGACCAGGAAGATACCGACAGCGATGGGCTGGGTAATTCCTGCGATGAGGATGACGATGGAGACGGCATCGATGACGCCTCAGACAACTGCGCCCTGTTGGCCAATCCGGGCCAGCTGGATACCGATGGTGACGGAGCCGGCGACCCCTGTGATTCCGACGACGATGGAGATGGCCAGGCCGACATATCAGACAATTGTCCCTTGCTGGCAAATCGGAACCAGGTGGATACGGACGGAGATCTGAGTGGGGATGCCTGCGATAACGACGATGATGGAGATGGGGTGGTTGATCAGTTCGATAATTGCCCGCTGGTGGAGAATGACGCGCAGTCGGACAACGACGAAGACGAGGTGGGAGATGCCTGTGACGATGATGACGACAACGACGGTATCTCCGACGCCGGGGACAATTGTCCGCTGGTCTCAAATAGCGGCCAGGGTGATCTTGACCTGGATGATCTCGGTGATCTCTGTGACAGCGATGACGTTAACGATGGTGTAGAAGTTGCCCTGGATAATTGCCCTCGTTTGACGAATGCGACCCAGCTTGATTCTGACGGTGATGACGCCGGCGATGCCTGTGACCTTGATGATGATGGTGATGGAGTTGACGATGTCGCGGACAATTGTCGACTCCTGGCCAACCCGCGCCAGCTGGATACCGATGGAGATGAGCTTGGGGATGCCTGCGACCAGGATGATGATGGAGATGGCAGCCCTGATGAGGAGGACAACTGCCCGCTCACGGCCAACGCAGCCCAGGAGGACACCGATGATGATTCACTCGGAAACGCCTGTGATGCGGACGATGACGCCGATGGCATTGTAGATGGGGAGGACAATTGCCCGCTCCTTTCCAACTCCGGGCAGGCAGACCTCGACTCCGACGGCCTGGGAGATTCCTGCGATCCCGACGATGACAATGATGGCGTCAGCGATGCGGATGACACCTGCGCGGGCCATGATGACTCCGTCGATCAAGATGGGGACGGGATCGCGGATGGCTGCGACAATTGCCCGGCCCTCGCGAATCTGTCCCAGGAGGATCGTGATGGGGATGGTCTCGGTGATGCCTGTGACCAGGTCGGCCCCTTCGAGCGTTCGGATGCGAACGGCGATGGGCGCCTGAATATCTCGGATGTAAGTTTTACTCTCAGCTGGTTGTTCCGAGGTGGCCGGGTGCCGGGGTGTCTTGCGAGCGCTGATTCCAATGCCGATGGACGCGTCAATATTGTGGACGCCACCTATACCCTCAACTGGCACTTCTACGGCGGGCAGGAGCCCCCGGCCCCGCTGGTCTGCGATGTTTCTTTCCTGGAGACGGACAAGGATCTTGGCTGTGAGACGAGCACCTGCCCAGGATTCTGATGGCCGGAACGTTCCTGGAAGGTTGGCTCAGGACATGGCCTGGAGATACTGCCTGTCGATGACGGCCAGCATCGTTTCTAAGCTCGAGTAGGGGCCCGGGGTGTAGGCCCGCGAGGAAACTCCCCGCTGTGAGCGTTCGCAGATCGTCCAATCCTGCCTGTTGGTCTCATCCCAGAACTCAACCGACGGCCCCGGGTCAAAGCCGGCTTCCGAGACCGCGTCCGGATGGTAGAGCCATTCGCAGGTGATGAGGCTCCTGTGCGGGCCGCTCCTGGTGAGACGATGGACAAGGACGAAGTCCGGCTGCAGGCTGACCAGCATGTTCGGGAAGATGACGTAGTAGTAGGCCCGCTGCAGATCCGGCCCCTCGAGGCCGGGAAGGTGGGCCGCGCAGCGCTCGCCGGTGGTCGTCATTCCGCCGCCGGGCCGGCTGATCTCCATGGGGCCGCCGAGAAACGGTCCCTCCTCGAGGTCGTTCGCGGTCGCCCGGAAGTGGCTGAGCTCGTTCAGGGCGGGGTGGACTGTGGGGCAGTGGTAGCACTCGGAATAATTCTGAACGATCAGCTTCCAATTGGCGGCAACGTCGTATTCGACCTGGTGGGCGGTCTGCAGGCCGCCGATCTCCCAGGGCCGGAATCTCTTCTCCAGCGGGGCGAAGTGGGTTTCGAAATGGGATGGATCATCGGAGAGATTGATGAAGATCGCCCCCATCAACGTTCCGCAGGCAGCGGCCTTGAGCGGATAGTCATCTTTTTGAAAGCCCTCGGTTTCATCCATATTGGGAGCGCTGACAAGCTCCCCGTCGAGCGCGTAGGACCAGGCGTGGTAGGGGCAGGTGATGTACTTGCTGAATTTGCCCTCGTCGCTCGAGCAGAGCCCGGTTCCGCGATGCCTGCAGAGGTCGAAAAAGGCGCGGAGCTGTCCAGCCGTATCCCGGACGATGATGATTCTCTCGTCTCCCTGGGTGTGGATGAAGAATTCTCCGGGCTCCCGGATGGTCGATTCTCTTCCAACGTAGATCCACTCCCTCGAGAAGATCCTTTCGCTCTCGCGATCGTAGATCTCCTGGTCGGTAAAATATCTTCCGGGGAGGGTTGTGGGGTGGTTGCCTGGGGATTTGTTCATCATGAGAGGTGCCTGGTAAATCGTTGCTCGCGGAGGCTTTGCTGGTGTTCCCTGATGTGAAAAGAAGATGAGGAGCCGGTCAAATGAAATTGTCCCGGGGAGAGGGAGATAAGATAAAAACCCGCGCGGCAACTGAGCGTTGGAGGGTTTTCGTGCGCTCGCCTATAATCGTCCGGAAAGAGATTCTTTTCCAACTTTCCGTCAAGCCGCAGTGGGAGGTTCCACTCATGCCCCAAAAGGTTTTTTCTTTCCGTTTGCCATCCGCCGTGTTCATGGTGATCGGCCTGCTGCCTTCACTGGTCTTTACCCAGGATGGGAAGAGCTCGGGGGTGGAGCTCATCGTGCGCGGCGTGCCGGCCGGAAGACTGGATCCTTTTCGCAAGAGCTTCAGGAAATACGTCAATGTTTTCGGCGTCCATGTCTTCGCTACAGAGAAGACTCCGGATTCGAAGGTGCTCCACGCAGCTACCATCATGGCGGAGTATCTCGACAATGACGAGGATGGCAAGCCGGACAATCCCCTTGTGGTAGAGGCCCTCGCGGCGAGGGATGCCTTCCTGATGATGACAGCTACGGACAGGGGGCTCGATCGCATCGACCCTGAGGGATGGCGCAAGGAGGGCTTTCATGCCGGCCAGTTCCAGCACGCGGAGGAGACGAACCCGGGCCGGGGGCGCTTCGATGCCAGCCTGGAGGAGGTTCTCCATCTCATCACCCAGCATGGCTACGGCAATGTCTATCCGAGGGTCTTCGGCGACCGCAAGGGTACGGAGCTGGCGAGGTGTCTTGACAAGGCGAGGGGCGGGCATTTTACCCGTGTTCCAAAGCGCTATCCTCGCGGGGCCTGGTTTACCTATGATGATCGAAGCTGCGAGTACCGCTGCCAGACCCAGGAGTACATCTACTGGGCATTGACATCGCTGCTGGGCGCCCAGCAGGACCCCGATCGGTGCGAAGAGATCTCCAGGGAATGGAGGCTGTGTACGCCCAGGGCGCTCAAGGCGGGCGACCCGGGAATCTATTCCCTTCTCAAGAATCCAAAATACAAATTTCCCGAGGTGCTTCCTGATGGAACTTATCGCAAATCCGGAGCAAAGAAGAAACGCAGTGGGTCGTGATGCGCGGGTCCTGCTGCTGGTGATTCTGTCGAACCTGCTGTACGGCTGCGGGATGGAGCGCCGGGTTTCCGTGCAAAGAGAGCCTCCCGCCGCGGAGGAGGTCGCGCGCCCAGCCGGGCCCGTGGACTATGGCTACTCACGTGATGACAAGCTGAGGCTGAATCATCTCCAGGTCAAGGGGACCCACAACAGCTACCATCGCCGTCCCGCCTTTTCTCTCGTTGGCGAACATAATTATGAACAGGCTCCCCTGGATGTGCAGCTCGGCGAGTATGGGGTCCGGGCGGTCGAATTGGATATCCATCCGTCCTCCAGGGGCTACGAGGTCTACCACCTTCCCTTGATTGATTCGCGCAGCACCTGCGCCCTGCTGGTCGATTGCCTGAAGGTTCTCAAGAGGTGGTCTGATTCGAACCCGGGGCATCATCCTCTCTTTATCTGGATTGAGCCTAAGGATGAGCTTGGCGGAGGAATCTTCGATATGGACGCACTCGATGCCGAGATCCTCTCGGTCTGGCCCGAGGAGCGCCTCGTGACGCCCTCGCTGGTCAAGGGCGGCCATGGCTCGGTGCGCGAGGCCATTGTAGAGGAGGGCTGGCCGACGCTTGGCCAGGTTCGAGGCCGGGCGATGTTCATGCTCCTTGACCGCGGCCGTCAACGCGATGCCTACCTGCGAGGAGAGAGGGGGCCTGGCGCGCTGGACGGGCGAGTGCTCTTTGTTCACGCCAACCCCGCTGATTTCGATGCACCCTTCGCGGCGGTTGCGAAGATCGATGACCCATCCAGTCGGCACATACCTATCGCCCTGGCGAAGGGAATCATCGTCGGAAGCAATATCGGCTCAGCCTCACGCTCCGACGAGGGCAACCTGAGGAAGCTGCGGGCCGGCCTTCGAAGCGGCAGCCATCTTCTGACCGGAGATTTCCCAGCGCCTGTAAAGGGACGGAGCTATTGGTTCGAGATGCCGGGGGGGACGCCGTCGCGCTGCAATCCCATCACGGCTCCAGGCAATTGCTCAAGCCTCGATGCCGAGGACCCCTCGGTTCTCCGCCGAGGCAGGCAGACGCCCGGGGATTGAGGCCGAGTCTATTTCTCGAGTCCCAGCTTGTCGAGCTTCGGGGTGATGACGAACTGGCAGTAGGGAACCGCTTTGTTGTTGCGGTAGTAGTCCTGGTGGTATTTCTCTGCCTCGTAGAACTTCTCAAGCGCGCTCACCTCGGTGACGATGGGTGAGTGGAAAACCCCGGCCTCGTCCTTCTTTTTGATCGACGCCTCGGCGATCTCTTTCTGTTTTTCCGAGTGGTAGAAGATGGCTGACCGGTACTGGGTTCCAACATCGTTACCTTGTTGATTGAGGGTGGTTGGATCGTGCAGCTTCCAGAAATGCTCGAGGACTCCGGCGAAGTCGATGACCGCGGGGTTGAAGGTGATCTGTACGACCTCGGCATGTCCGGTGAGGCCTGTGCAGATCTGTTCGTAGGTCGGGTCCGGCACGGCCCCGCCCATGTAGCCGGAGGTCACGTCGCTGACGCCCTTGATCTGTTCGAGGACAGCCTCGATGCACCAGAAGCAGCCGGCCCCCAATGTAGCGACCTCGCCGCCAGCCGGAGCGGAGGCCGAATCGGGCTTCGCGGTTTCGGCAGGAGGAGGTTCGGGATTCTTTTCGGGTTCAGCTTTACCGGGAACTTCTTTTTCGGGTTGTGTCATCATCTCTTCTTTTTCAGCGTCAAAATATGCCATTTTAACCACGCCGGAATCTACCCGGTCTGTACAGGCACTGAGAACCAACGGCAGGATACCGAGGCAGAGCAGGCAAAGGCGATTTTTCAAGGAAATGGGATTCATATCTTGGCGGGGAACGACAAAAGCAGCCTTGATGATTATGGCGCTATTGTACCCGTATTCTGCGTTTTCTCCGCATTTTGTCCAGGATGCGGCAGTCGTTCTTTCTCCTGGAGGCAATTTGCCGGGGACGGTTATTTTGAATTTTCCGATGAAGCAGGATATATTGGTTGGAAGAAGAGAAGCTCGTTCTTGATGGATAAGAGTTGCTGACTAGACGAAACGAACTGACAGATAGGGGAGCGTGTAATCATGCTAGACATTCTTGGCGGCCCCGGATCGAATAAAGATCGGCAGTGCGATGGTGTTTCCAGGCGGGCCTTCCTGAAGGTTGGAGGGATGGCCCTTGGAGGTCTCTCGCTTGGGCAATTGCTCGAGCTGGAGGCGGCGGCCGGTACCGGGAGCTCTCACAAGGCGGTCATCAACATCTACCTTCCCGGCGGTCCATCACACATCGACCTCTGGGATCTCAAGCCGGATGCGCCCAGAGAAATACGCGGGGAATTTCGTCCTATCAAGACGAATGTTCCCGGCATGGAGATCTGCGAACTCTTTCCGCGGCTGGCGAAGATGGCAGACAAGTTTTCGATTGTCCGTTCGATTGTCGGGGCGCATGGCGCTCACGATGGCTTCCAGTGCATGACCGGGCGGACCCATAATGAGCCGCCGCCCCTGGGCGGCTGGCCAGCCCTTGGTGCCTGGGTGTCCAAGGTGCAGGGTTCCTCCGCTCCCGGTATTCCCCCGCATCTTTCACTGATGTACTCGACGGGCAACAGGACCTGGGGCGAGCCCGGAACGGGCGGCTTCATCGGCGCGGCCCACGCGCCCATTGGGCTGGTCGCCCGCAAGGGACAGACCTCCGGCCCCAGCGTCGACATGGTTCTCAAGGACATGCCCCTGGAGCGCCTGCGGGACAGGGAGCGGCTGCGGCGAAGCCTCGACGGCTTCAGGCGTTCGACCGACCAGAAGGGGGTGATGGCGGGGATCGACAGCTACAACCTCCAGGCCTTCAGCATCCTCACATCCTCGGGACTTGCCGAGGCTCTTGATCTCTCGAAAGAAGACCCCGAGGTGGTGAAGCGCTACGGGGAGAACGATACGAAATATCAGCGAGATGGAGCCCCCAAGATGATTCGCAACTTCCTCGTCGCCCGCCGGCTGGTGGAGGCCGGGGCGCGGGTGGTTTCTCTGAACTACAGCCGCTGGGACTGGCATGGCGGAGACGGGATGAATTTTCCCCGTTCACGCCAGGAATTCCCCCTGCTTGACCAGGGTCTCTCCGCCCTGATCACGGACCTGCACGAGCGCGGTCTCGATAGGGATGTCTCGGTCGTGGTCTGGGGGGAGTTTGGCAGGACTCCGAAGATCAACAAGAACAACAGCCGTGACCACTGGCCGCAGGTCTCCTGCGCTCTCGTAGCCGGAGGCGGAATGCGCAATGGCCAGGTGATCGGATCCACGAACAGGTTCGGCGAACATGCCAAGGACCGTCCCGTGACCTTCCAGGAGATGTTCGCCACCCTCTATCACAATCTCGGCATCAATGTTCAGACGGCTACCGTTACGGATAACAGCGGTCGCCCGCACTATCTTGTCGATTCAGGCGTCCAGCCCATCGGGGAGCTGGTCTGAGGGCCGGCGGTCTTCAGTCTTTCTCCCTGCTGATCGAATAGTGTCCTGAGTAGCGCTCCCGGCATCGCGCCTTGATGTCTTCACGGCATTTGAGTCCCGGGTCGTCGTCGAATCGATCAGTCCGGAGGTGCTCTACTCCGGGTCCGAAGATTCCATCGCAGACCAGGTCCGCGAGCAGGATTCCGACCGAGGTGCTTTGGAACACTCCTCGGCCGTTGAACCCGGTGCAGTGATAGAGTCCCTCCACCTCCCGGACCGGGCCGCAGAGAGCATGTCCGTCGGGGGTGAACGTCATGATGCCGCTCGTTACGGTCATCGGGGTGCGCTCATCTATAAAGGGAAACCGTCTTGAGGCGGAGTCGATGAGCGTAGCGATCTGCAGGCTGTCCCTGGGCGCGCTCATCTGCGACATCTGGAAGTCCTCCGGAAGGTCTTCCATGTCGTATTCCGTGGGCAGCTCTTCGTAGGTGCCTACCAGCATCCCGCCGGCTTCCGGGCGCGAGTAGATGCGGTTCTTCCTGTCACGGAGGGCCGCTTCGGAGGTCCCGATCGGGACCTCCGGAAGGGGGCGCGTGACAAGGTAGGCATGTCCCATCGCCGCCGTGGCCATGGAGGTGCTCGTCAGCCCGGCCAGGAGGTAGGACCAGGGCCCTGCGGCATTAATCACGATGGGAGCATGGTGTTCGCCCCGGGGGGTGCCGACTCCCTTGATGGAGCCTCCCTCGACCAGGAGCTTCGTGACGGGAGTGTCGGTAATGAAGGTCGCGCCCCCGGCTCGGGCGAGCTCGATATAGGAGCTCAGGAGCTCACTGGGGTCGAAGTGGCCATCGGTGGGGCAGTAGCAGTATTCGATAAGATCGTCGGCGCGCATGCAGGGCAGGCGCCGCCGGGCGAAGTCGGCATCGACGAGATCGATCTCGAAGCTGATCTCCTTTCCCATCTTTACGAAGTCACGGAGCTCCCTGGCTCGCTCAGGGTCGGCCGCGACATGCAGCGAGCCAGTCATGGTGAAGATCTCCTTCTTCACCTTCCGCTCAATTTCCTTGACGACCTCGATGCCTTTCATCAGGAGGCTGGTCTCCTCGGGGCTCTCACGGAGCTGGGCCCCGAGTCCTGCAGCCCGGCCGGTCGAGCCTGAGCCGAGCAGGGACCTCTCCAATACCAGGACCTTCTTTCTGCGAGCCGACAGCTGCATTGCCGCGCTGCAGCCTGCCGCGCCTCCGCCGATGATGATGATGTCAGCTGATTCGTTCATCGCGAGCTTGCTGTCCTGGTGTTTCGATGCGGAAGGCGTTGAAGCAACCTGGAGCGCCTGCCGGGGGTTCGTTACTTTTTCATTCCGCCAAGCCAGCGGGCGGTGTTTTCGATGACCTTCAGCATACTCTTCTCGTGGAAGACCCTGTAGGTCTCGTGCCCGGGCCGAAAATAGAAGACCTTGCCCTTGTCGATGTTCCAGACCGCCGCGGTACGGAACCACTCTCCGGTCGGCCAGCGCTCCTCGATGATGACCTCGTCGGGGTCAGGTACGTTAAAGGGCTCGTTGTACATCTCTGTATTGGGGATGGTGAAGTTCCGGGGGAGGCCCCGGGCGACGGGATGGTCTGGCTTCAGGACATTGAAGTGGCTTGGCTTTCCATCGGGTCGGTAGCCCGGGAAGCAGCAATTGGGCAGGTGGACGGTCACCACCGTTTTTCCGCCGGGATATTTGCTCGGATAGAACCTCGGCGTCGGCAGGGAGTTCTTTTCTGGTGTCGTGTAGCGCCGCGGCGGCGGGACGATCTTGAACTCAACCGTTTCGCCCTTGAGGGCAGGGAAGGCCTTCTTCGCGTTCTGGATGGTCCTGTAGTTCATCGCCTCGACGAAGGGGGTCGCCCAGTGGGCCGAGTGGAGAGCTATGAACTGGAGCTTGCCGGCCTTGATTTTTTCAAGGACCGCCTTGCCCCTGGCGGGGGAGACCTCGCCCTTTCGGCCATGCACCCACATGACCAGGACATCGGTCTTATCGAGCAGGGCGTTGGAGAGTCCCTGCTCGGGGTCATCCAGTTTCACCGACTTGACCTCGAAGTCCTTGAAGCCCTTCAGGTGTTCGGCGATGTGGTTCCCCAGGAAGTTCTTATAGGAGGATTTCTGGGCGGGCTGTTGCGAGTCCCAGACCAGCACGCGGATCTTGCCTTCGTCTTTCTGCGCGATGCATTGGGTGGGGGCCTGGAGCAGGACCAGGGAGAGGAGGACCAGGCAGGGGATGATGGGTTTCAGCATATTGTTTCGCTCCGTTTCACAGCGGTTCTTTTCAGAGCTCGAGTCGTCTCACGAGCATATTCACTCAAAAGGTTCTTAACAAGCGGCGGAACCTGTTTTTGTAAAACACCGACAGGACTCTTTCCTGAGCAGGCTCGTCGATTTACGATAGACCGCGCCTTGATCCATTAACGATAAACGACAGGAGAACATCATGAGCCAGCGTACGAATACCCGCCGTAGCTTTTTGAAGAAGGCTGCCGGATCCGCAGTCGCGGTTCCGACGATCGCCACCATTCCTCTCCTGGGGGAGGATGCTCCGAGCAACAAGGCGACGATCGGCTTTGTCGGCACCGGCAACAACGGCACCAACTGGATGGGCCGCTTCCTGGGCGACAAGAGGATGCGTGTCGTCGCCGTCTGCGATGTAAACAAGGAGGGGCCGGGCTATTGGGGCGGCTCTGTCCGCGGGCGTGAGCCGGCTGTTCGCAAGGTCAACGGGCACTACAAGGACAAGGGCTGCAAGGGCTACGAAGATTTCCGCGATGTCATCGGCCGCAAGGACATCGATTCGATCTACATCGGTACCCCTGACCACTGGCATGCCCTGGTCGCCGTGTATGCTGCGCGGGCGAAGAAGAACATCTACGGGCAGAAGCCTCTCTCGCTGACGATTGCCGAGGGCCGGGCCATGGTCAAGGCTGTCGAGGCAAACAAGGTTGTGTGGCAGACGGGCAGCCAGCAGCGTTCGGACAGGAATTTCCGCCGCGCCTGCGAGCTGGTTCGAAACGGCAGGATCGGCAAGGTCCATACAGTGCTTTGTGGCCTGCCGGGTGGGATACCTGATTACGGCAGGACAGCCAACCAGACCAAGACCGTTCCCGTTCCCGATGGTTTCAATTTTAATATGTGGCTGGGACCCGCCCCGGAGGCCGAGTTCTGTCCGGCAAGGGTAGGGGTGAACTTCCGCTGGATCCTCGATTATTCAGGAGGGCAGTTGACAGACTGGGGAGGACATCATCCCGATTGTGCCCAATGGGGCCTCGGAACCGAGCGCTCCGGACCGGTCGCCATCAAGAACCAGAAGGCGACCTGGGCAAAGCACCCAGTCTACAATACGGCGACCGAGTATTACTTCGAGTGTCATTACGCCAGCGGCGTCAAGATGATCATAGCCAACCGAGACCATCGTCCCGCCGATGAGCGGGAGGTTCGCTGGCGCGGCGGAGTGACCTTCATCGGCGAAGATGGCTGGGTCTGGGCGGACAGGGGACGCCACGATGCGAGCTCCAAGGAGATTCTCAAGGAGGAGATCGGGCCGGACGAGACGCATCTCTACCAGAGTGACAACCACGTCAAAAACTTCATCGACTGCATGTTCTCCCGCAAGGAGACGGTCGCTCCGATCGAGGTCGCGCACAGGTCGATCTCTCTGGCGCATCTCGGAAATATATCCATGCGTCTTGGCAGGGATCTGAAATGGGATCCGGCCAAGGAGCAGATTGCCGGCGACAAGAGCGCCACCGAGATGCTCAGCCGCGCCTACCGGAAGCCCTGGAAGCTTGGCTAGATGTCCCTCTCGGGAGTGTTCGGCCTTTCCGTATGCGGTTGCGGCGGACCCGGGCCGGGTCGTAGACCTTCAGGCTTGCGCCGGCCCGGTTCTGGTGCTGGAATATACATCGTTCGCGTTTTGGGTAGCGGACGATCAGGTCAACTGAAGAACCAGTATCTATAGATTCACCGAGCGGAGGATATGTCATGAGGTCATACAAGCTCATGGTGGCGCTCTTGTTGGTGCCGACAGTCGTTATTGGGAGTGTAGTTTCAGGCCAGGCCGTTTGGGCGGATGAGGTCTACCTGGGCGACATTGTCGCAGGCGGAGATGGCCGGGGAAGCGCCCCTGAGGAAAACATAGGAATCAACGCCGACACGGGGATCTTTGAGCTGGGACACAACAACGGCAATATCACCAACACCGGTGATAATCCACAGTATGTAGAAGAGTCGACCTTTCTCGACAGCGTCTTCATCATCGAGGCGGTTACGCAGCAGATCAACCAGGAGGGGGCTTCGTTTACTTTCGGCGGACAGGATGCTTCGGGAAATACCTGGAACCATATCATCTCCGATGTGACCCACGACATTGACAAGGGGATCGAGGACGTCTGGGCTGGTGGAATGAACTTCTGGCGCGGAGCGGTCGGGATCCACGCCTCCGCGGGAGTCACCTTCGACCTCGAGGAGATCCGCAGCGAGTACGGCCCGGAGACGGTTCGCTATTTCCAGAGCTTCGCCGGGAGCGACCAGTGCGGCGGTATGCGAATCAGCCTGCACGTGATTGCCAGCGATGACATCGAGGTGCTCGATGCCGTCAGCATCGGCCCCATCGGCCCTAACCAAGGAGAGCTCATCATCTTCGAGATTCCCGAGGATGCCCTCTATCTCACCCTGGCCACAGGCGCCGCGGATGGGGGTATCGGCTGCGCGCACGGCGTTTTCGCCGAGCCCGTGATTACCGACACCTTCGCTCCGGAGCGCAGCGTCTCGAGCCCGGGCAGGGTAAGTCCCTGTCCGCCGGCCGGCGGCGGACCGATTGAGGTTACCATCAGCCAGGATCTCGGCGATGGCGATCCGGATGAGACGGTGGTCGTCAACGAGTTTATCACCGGCCCGATATCCGTCGATATGATCACAGCCGAGGGAGCGACCGTCGAGAACCGGATCGCCTCCGGCCTGGGCGAGCAGGGGTTTATCCAGAACTGGCTGCTGCTGGGCCCCCTGGGCCAGGCTGGCGGACCGGCTCCCGGCGTCGACGCCATCCGTCTCGACTACCTGACCGATGGGGATGCTACCGAGCTGACCGTAGAGCCGGCGCCCGGCGATCAGATCGAGACGGATTTCGGCGCCAGCGCCGCCAGCAACGGTCTGCTGCCCACCCCTGGAGCTCCTGATATCAACCCCGGCGGCCTTCCGACCTGGAATCCCTGGCTGGATCCCGATGACACCATCAACTTCGATGATTTCTACGGAGGCAACCAGGACAACCAGGTGATGTACGCCTTCGCCTACGTCACCTTCGAGGATGACATGGAGGTGGACATCGGTCTCGGCAGCGATGATTCGGTCCAGGTGCTCTTTGATTCCGAGGAAATCTACATCAACGATATTTCCCGGGGCTGCGGCGGCGCGAACCAGATCCAGGATATTGCGTTGCTGAGCACCGACTTCGGGCCTGTCGAGGCGGGTGTGCACACTCTCATGCTGAAGATTTTCGATGGCGGCGGCGGGAACTGCTTTCGACTGCGTTTCCAGGATTCCTTCACCGGCGAGCCCATCACCGAGGGGATCGAGGTCTGCTTCTCGCCAGAGCAGGCGCCCTGCGAATGGGATCCCATTGGCGTCGATATCGTCTGGGAAACTACCCTCGCCGCTCTCGATACGGGGGTCGTCTACGAGATCGCTACGGATGACGGATCCTTTGATTTCGGCGGCTGGATCGGCCAGCGCAGCATACTGGGGCTCTTCGATGCGGGAGTTTCTCCCTGTGAGGGTCCTGTGGCCTCGCTGGGCTGCAGCCTCGGCGACGATGGGCTCTCTCTACGCTGGGTCAATCCCGACCAGGCCGAGCTTGAGGGCTCGATCGTTATCTCGGTTGATGGAGTCGAGGCCGGCATGGTCCCGGGCTCTTCGACCAGCGCGCTGATATCGGTCGATGGCATTTCCGCCCTGGGCAGCCAGGTGTGTGTGACCAACCCCAGCGGCCTGAGCGCCTGCTGTGGCGTGTTTTCCGGTACCGAGCTGTATATCAACTGCGGCGGCGAGACCCTCTCCGAGGCGGGAGGTAATTCCCTGGGTGATGGCCGGACCTGGCTGGGCGACAACGAAGACAACCCGAGTCCCTTCCTGCTGACGGCGGGGGCGGCCGCTGTTGACTATACGACCCTCAGGAGACCGCCCTTCCAGGTGGTTGACACCCAGTTCGTCGCGCCGGCCTACGTGGATAACGCGGAACGCAGCGCGCTCTTCGCTACCATTCGTGAAAACAACGCGGACATTGTCTACAGCGTCGCGCTGCCGCAGGGCGACTACGAGGTGACCCTGCTCTTTGCCGAGGGAGCCAACAGCCAGGGCTGCGAGGATCTCGAGGACCCGGCCCTGTCGGCGAGATATTGCCGGGTCTCGGATCTCTACCTCAACGATGAGCTGGTGGCCGATCAATTTTCGATGCACGTTGAGGCCCAGCGCGCGCTCGGCAATGAGCTCCCCAACGCGGAATACGGGGTGGCCGTTGCCAGGGGGCCCTATACGCTCGAGGGCGTGGACCAGATCACGGTTCGCGTAGGCGATCTTCCCGGCGGAACGACCTTCCGTCCCAACCGGGCGGCGATCAACGGCATCGCCATTCGCCAGAGCGGTGACGCGCCCCCGCCTCCCCCCGCCGAGCTCTGCGGCAATGGGATGGATGACGACCGAGATGGAGCGATCGATTGCGATGACGGTGACTGCTCCGAGGATGCCGCCTGCCGGGTGGTTGTCGGTGAGCGCTTCGTGCGGGGAGATGCGAACTCCGACGGCAGCATCAACCTGACCGATGGAGTGATCCCGCTGCTCTTCCTGTTCTCAGGAGGCACAGCTCCGGCCTGCGCCGACGCGGCGGACACCAACGATACCGGGAATATCGAGATCACCGACGCGATCATTATCTTCAGCTGGCTCTTCACCGGAGGAGCGGCTCCAGCCGCGCCGTCACCTGAGAGCCCGGGCTATTCGACCGCGGATTGCGGAGCTGACCCCTCAGCTGATGAAATCGGCTGCGAGAGACAGGCCGCAGCCTGCGAGTGAGACGCCCAGGGTCGGAGCTGCGATGATTGGCTGGTCGTGGGACCGGGGTCAGCCAATCAAGCTGTTCGCGCAATAGGACGCAAACAACCAGGCTACGCCGGGAACAGCAAAACACAGTCCCAGCCGTCAGCTCCCAGGCGCTGCAAGGCCTGCTCCGGGGATGATCAGGATGAACTCAACCCGGATGCCGATAAGAAACTGCATGCGGCCGCGTTTTTGACTCATAGGATGGATCCGAGCTGAAGGGCAGGCGGCTTCGTTTTCGAGATGCGAGGTCCGCCTATCCGCAGGATTCGTAGCTCGCGCAGTCCAGCCCGTCTTCACCCGTGTCGGGGCCGCAATCGACCGGTCCGGGAGCGGCGGGAGCCGTTCCGCCAAGGAACAGGTAGTTGAAGATGAGGATCGCATCGGTCAGGTCGAGATTTCCGTCATTGGTGCTGTCGCTGGCATCCGAGCAATCAGGGCCGGCGACCCCGAGAAAAAGGACACTGAGGATGTGAACGCCATCGCTGAGATCCACGGTCGCATCGGTATTTGAGTCTCCGCGTCGGAAGCCGGGCCCGCCGCCGCCTTCTTCGATGGTCACCACCACGCGGGCGGTGTCCTGCCCAGCCCCATCACTGACGGTGACCTCGTAGGTGTATACGCCGGCGCTGAAGAAGGTGACCGCGGTGGATTCTTTGTTCTGACGTCCGATCGTGTCACCTCCGGGGCCCGAGATTTTTTCCCAGGAGAAACTCAGCTCCTGTTCGCCGGCGTCCCCGTCGTCTGAGCTCGTGGCATCGAGGTAGGCGATCGCGAAGCCATTCTCCAACGGGAGGTTGGGCGGATTCGGGTTGGTCGTGATTCGTGCGTTCGGAGGATTGTCAGGCGGGTTGACCGGGACCACCCTGTAGATCGAGCCGGTGTAGGCGGCGATATAGACCTCTCCAAAACCGTCGAGTCCGAAGGACGAGATCTGGCTGAGGTTGCCGGCGATGCCGCGATTGAGGCTGGCGGTCTGATTGACGATCTCCCGTGCCACGCCATTCTGAACTCTCAGGGTCCGGACCCAGTTGGTGCAATAATCGGCGAAGAAATAGACTCCTTGCAGATCAGGCATCTTGCAGCCGCGATAGACGACACCCCCGGTGAGAGAGCAACCCGAGCCCGCTCCGCTGTGGCGGTATTCGTAGATCGCCCCGGTGCGCTCACCAGCTCCGTAGGATGTCCCTGAGCTGTAGCTGTGGTTTCCTTCGCGTACTTTCCACTCGTAGTTTTCACCGCCATTGGAGGCGGCTGGCTGGAAATCAATCTCCTCCCAGGCGTTCTGACCGACATCGCCGATGTAGAGATCGTGGGTCTCTGGATCGAAGGAAAAGCGCCAGGGATTGCGCACGCCGATGGCCCAGATCTCGTCTCGAACCGAGCCGTTGTTGGTAAACGGGTTGTCGGGCGGGATGCCGTAGGGATCACCGCCATCGACGTCAATTCGCAGCATCTTGCCCAGCAACTGGCGTCCGTTCTGGGAGCGGTTTCCGGGATCGCCTCCGCTGCCCCCATCGCCAAAACCGATGTAGAGGTAGCCGTCCCTGGGAGAGAAGGCAAGCTGCCCGGCATTGTGATTCGAGTAAGGCTGGCTCACCGTCAGGACAATCTGTTCAGTGTTCGAGCTCGCGGTAGTTGCCGAGGTGGCGCGGTAGCGGGCAATGACAGAGGTGCCGCCGGAGTTGGTGTAGTTGACGAAGAAATATCCGTTCTTTTGAAAGTCCGGGTGGAAGGCCAGTCCGAGAAGGCCTCTTTCCCCGCCCGAGCGAACACGGGAGGTGATGTCGAGAAAAGACCTGGAGACCAGGGTGTCGTTGGCGAGGTTGATGATCCGGATCCGGCCGCGCTGCTCTACGATGTAGAGACGGCTGGTGTCCCCTGGGGCGGCCTGGATGTCGACGGGAGAAGACAGCCCGGACAGGACCAGCTCAGCTGTAATTTCTTCCCCGGGAGCCGTCGCGATGCCGTCGCAGTCGAAGGCGGAGAGATTATTTGAAAGAGAGCTCAGAAGCAGAACTACAAGCGCCTTTACGGGGAGCTTCATAACGAAATTACCTTATCTATCAGACCAGATCCCTGGAGAGGATGACGTCCCTGGAATGGACACTCCGCCCCATTTAACTGCTGCCCATGTTTCCACCCATCTTTCCAGGAGGAAAAACACGGCAGCAAAGCCGATGAATGCCACGATCGGTTCACGCTAAAACGCGTTCCGCGCCGCCTATGTCTAATGGTAAACCCCGCACCCCGGAGAAATCCTCTAGTTTTCCATCTGAATGGATGAAATCAGGGCTATTTGGCCGGGCCGGGGGTCAGGGTGACTTTCCTGAGGTCCATCAGGAATTGAGAGATCGGCCCGGCAGAGTGCACCCGGATCCGCTGGATTCCGCTTCGCAGGCGGATTTTTCCGATACTGGCGGTCCTGTACTGATCCCAGGAGCCGGTGCTTTCCACCTTGAAGAGCAGTCGGCCGTCAGCGGTGACGAGTTGAGCTCGGTTGCCAGCGGTCGATGGTTCGCAGGCCCATTCGATGGTGGCCTCGTATTTTCCCGCTGCGGGAATCTCGATCTTCCATACGGCCATGTCATCCACTCCACTCCACATGCCGAGATTTCCGTAACGTTTTTCAAGCTGGATCGATCTACCGTAGATAGAGCAGGTGTCGGTCGAGAGCGTCAGCTCGCCCGCCGCGTTGACCTCGACCTTGCGCGGCGCGTTGCCGGGGAATTTCTTCGGCGCCGGGTACTGTTCCTGGAGGGCGGCGATCAGGTCAGCGACCGATTGGGGGTCGAGATCTTTCTCCAGTCCTTCCGGCATCATCGACTTGCCGTTCGACTCAAGACGAGCGAGTCGATTACGCAGGAAGACGGTTTTCTTGCCTTCCTTGGCGAGGATGGTGACGCTGGTGCCGGTCTCCTCGCTGATGATCCCGGTGGTGATTCGCCCATCTGCTGTTACCGCCGTGTACTGGGTGTATTTTCGTTCCACCCCCAGGTTGGGATCGAGCAGGGCGGAGAGCAGGGCATCGGTCGACTTGTCGACCAGGGCGGCAAGGTCCGGTCCCAGCTGGTGCCCGGCGTCGCCCAGGCGGTGGCAGGGAGTGCAGTATTTTTCAAAGAGGGCGAAGCCCTTTTGCGGGTCGGCAGTGAGGGCCTTGACGACCTGGTATTTCCGGATAACCGCGGCGCGGTCGGCGTTGGCCGCGCCGAGCAGGGCCCTGGACCTTTCTCTCAAGGCGGCGTTGGGATGGCTGGTGAGCCCCGCCCGCTCGAGGGCGTCAAGCTCCCCGGTGGCGACGAGACCTGATTCCATGGCGTCAAGGAGGGTCGGCAGCCACTCCTCCCGCCTGAGGATCAGGGTGAGGATTCGTGATCGAATCGAGGGAACCTGCCCTTTCCACCCGCTCAGCAGGAGGGTCGGCACCTCGGGACTCTGGATGCGGGCCAGGCTGTCGACGGCCAGCTCCTGCAGGGCAAGTCCATTCCGGATGTTCAGCAGGCCTGCGAGCATTTCCAGCGCTCCTGCCGGCGCGCTTCCGAGCGCAGGGCCGCGTCCGACCAGTCGAACGGCCGCGTTGCGCAGGGCTTCATCTGCTCCCGGGTCGCGGATGAGAGCGGCGGCGGATCGGACCATTTCCCCAACGGCTTCGCCGACCTTCTCGAGCTCCTTCCTGAAGGGGCTGTCCTCCCGCGCGGTGCTCTCAGCCAGGCCTGAGAGCGCGTCGAATTGCCAGGCCTCGTAGCCCCTTGCCTCAGCGGGCTTCCGGGTGATCTCAGCGAGCACCGCGGCAATGGCGCGCGGCTTACCGAAGGCTGCGGCCAGCGGCAGCAGCCTGGCGCTGAGAGTCCTCGCGGTCTTTTTCTGTTGGGAGGTGCCCTGCGCACCGGCGAAGACCACGGCGATCAACTCCTCGAGATTGTTCTTCGCTGAGCTCAGGACGGCAGCCGTAATGTACCGGTTGCCGGCATTGGCGAGGGCGAGCTTTCCGAGCGATCTTCCGGCCGCGGGGGAGTCCCATTCTCCGAGGCTGTAGGCCAGCTGCAGCCGGACATGGGCATCGGGGTCCTCTTCCAGCGCGAGTGCGCCTTGCTGAAGCCGGGGAGAATCCTGGAGGTAGGCCTCCGAGAGGCGCAGGGCGTGGCGTCTTACTCCCGGGTGCGGGTCTTTGAGCGCTGCGGCCAGGGTCGTCACCATGAGCTCCCGGCCGGCCTCTTTACGCAGGGAGCCAAGGGCGCAGAGGGCCTGGACTCTTCCCGGGGCTTCGGAGGCTTTGAGAGCGAGGTGCGCGAGCCGGGGGACGGCCCCGGCAGGTCGCGAGCGGGCAAGCACCTGGTGGGCGAAGTCACGGACCCAGCCATTGGGGCTTGCTGTGGCGGCCGCCAGGCCGGCGGCATCTTCTCGCGCGAGGGAGGTCAGCGGCGCAAGCGGCCGCGTGTTTCCGGCCGCGGGTACCACCCGGTAGAGCCGCCCCATCCGGTCGCCCGAGCGGACCTTCAGCTTCTTGAAGTTGCCCTCGTAGAAATACTGCGGGTGCTCGATGACACCTCGGTACATGTCTGCTATCCAGAGCCCGCCGTCCGGCCCCGTCCGGATCATCGTCGGGCGGAACCAGTTGTCGCTTGAGGCCAGGAACTCCGAGCGCTCTTCGTCGCGGGCCCGGCGCGAGCCGAAGGTGACCCCTCTCGGCTCGAGGATGATTCGGTGGACGAGATTGTGGACGGGCTCGCTGACAAAGGCGTTGCCGTTGAAACCCGGTCCGAGCAGGTTGTCCCGGTAGATCGTGAGGCCGTTGGCGGAGGTGAAGTGGTTGGCTCCATGCTGGTCATTGAAGCGAGGCATCAGCCGGCTGCGGGGATAGACCCTGCCCGCGTTTGGAGCGACGGTCGAGATGGCCCCGGGTGCGGCCGAGTGCGGATTTCTCCTGATGTAGGAGTCCGTGAGGACGAAGTGAAACATGGGACGGGGGTTTTGGCAGCCGAACCAGTTCCCCCAGTCATCACGGGTCGTTGAGAATTGCGTCTGGCCGGTGGTGGTGTCGAGGAGCCCCTCGTCCGGACGAATGCGGAAGTCGCGGCCGTTGATGCTGGTGGTCTCTCCCGTAAGCAGGGAGCGGATCTTTCCGCCGCTGTCTCCGTTGGCGCAGTGGAGCCATCCGTCCAGCCCCCAGGCCAGGGTGTTTACCCTGTGCTGCTGGTTGCCCAGGCCGAAGCCTGAGTAGAGCTTCCTGGTCTTGTCGGCCTTGCCATCTCCATCTGTATCTTCGGCGTAGATGATGTCAGGAGCAGCGGTGATCAGCACTCCCTTGTCCCAGGGCCGCACTCCGCTGGGGAAGTTCAGCCCCTCGAGGAAGATGGTCGACTTGTCGTAGCTTCCGTCGGCATCGGTGTCCTCGAGGTAGACCACCTTGCCGCCCTCTTTCCCATCTCCGGTTTTTCCCAGCGGGTAGTCGATCATCTCTGCGACCCAGAGCTTGCCATCCGCTCCCCAGTCAAAGGCGACAGGATCTCTCACCAGGGGCTCGGCGGCCATGAGCTCGACCCGCAGCCCGGGACGCGTGCGGATGCTCCTGAGGGAGGCTTGCGGGCTCTTGGCCTCAGGTGTGAGCTCTCTCAACAGGCCGGTGAAGGATCGTCGGTCGACGAGGTTGGGTTTGCCGGAGGTCTTTTCGTTCTGGATCCAGAGATGACGCGAATGTACGAAGGCTCCGAGATTCATGCCCTTGCTGACGAAGGGAGGGATCGCCTCGGGGTCATCTTTTTCGGGATCGCGCCGGCCGGTGAGGATCCGTCTTGACCAGCCCTTGTCCATGGAGCTGAAGAGGTCGAGTGAGTAGGTCTCATCGTTGGAGTAGACCAGGTCGTCCCGGAGATCTTCGTCGACATCGATGAATCGAAGGCCGGCATCGCGTCCCTGGTCATCGGCGACAATAGCCCCCCGTGGGAGAGAGAAGGGAAGCTTGCGCCAGCTCCGGGTCTCCGCATCGCGGCGAAAGACAGCCTGCCGTCGCGGGTTGGCGATGATCAATTCACAGATCCCATCGTTGTCGAGGTCTCGAAGACGAACACCCTGGTCCCTGCCTTCAAGGGAGGTGTAGACAGGCTTGCCATCCAGCTCGAGTCCCCGCAGCAGGGTAGGATCCTCGATCCAGGCTCCGTTTTCGAAATGCCAGCCGCCGGCCTGGCTCCGGCTCCTGCAGATCACGCTGGCTGCGCCGTCTTCGCGCAGGATGCCGAAGCGCGCGCCCGCGTCGATGCCGGCGTCCGCCTCAGCGGTCTCGATGAGCTTGAGCGGCAGGGCGCCCTCGCTCCAGCGTGAGCGGGCCGCGGACCAGAGCCTGCTCCTGCTCAACCGGGCGTTGCCGATGATGACATCCAGGAATCCATCTCCGTCGAGATCAAGCAACCTGACTCCATTTCCTCTGCCGGTCTTTCCCCTGAGGGCCTCGCCTCCCAGCAGGTTTGTCCGGATCCTCTCCGCCGCTTCATCAAAGTTCAGGAACTTGACCTTCCTGCCGTAATTCTTTACTGCGTGATCGACCAGGTCGACGAGCTGGGTGTTCCTGATCCAGCCGTGAGGATGAAAGATCAGGCTGAAGGTGCCTTTCTTCAACGCGTAGATGTCGACCGCAGCCTTCAGGTCGTTCACCGTCACGGGGTTGTTGACCCCATGGAGCTTCTGGGCTTGCCAGTCGCTTGGGATCGCGCAGGGAAATTGCCAGCAGAGCTTTCCGATGACATAGGGGTAGGGGTAGTTCTCGATCGTATTGACATAGGATTCGAAGGGGACGTATTTACGGAATTTTTCGCGTTCGTCATCATCCACCAGGAGGCGGCGCGGCAGCTCGGCATCGGCAGCTGTGGGTATGTTGCAGATGGAAGAATCGATGGTGAGGAAATTTCCCGCCGGAGTCACGCGGTTGAAGATCTCGGCGAAGAACCGCGGGCTGGGGGTGTTCAGCGAGTCCATGCAGGGCATCCGGAAGGCTACCGGCAGGTTGCCCTCGACCTTCGTCAGGAGATCAACGCAGCGATCGAAGGTGGATTTCGCCCTGGGGAAATCATTTCCGCTCAGCAGGGGGCAGGGGTGATCGATCGTGTGGGTTTCCAGGCTGAGTCCCTCGGCCAGCCAGGTCTGCAGATGCGGTTCCGCGGGAGGGATGGAGTTGGTCATGATGCTGATGGGGGCGCGCCCATCGATCTTCTTCAGTCGATCGAGGATCGGCCGCAGGAAGTTCTCGTAGTGCCCGACATCCCTCATGTCATCGATGGAGAGGACCACGGCGAATTCAACGCCGTCCTCGCCGATCCACTGGGGCGTCGTCAGCCTGGGGAAATCGAGGGAGACGTAGTAGGGGTCGCTCTCATCCAGGTAGGCAAGCCGGTTTCCATCCGCTGCAAAGCAATGGCAACTCAGGCAGACGATCCAGAGGGTTGCTGCGGCTTTGTACATGAGCTCGGCTGCCTTTCAATCGGGGATCTTACGCAGACGGATGATTCCTGGTTTCTTCGAAGGCCCAGTCAAGCCAGGGGAAGAGAGCCTCGAGGTCGGAGGTTTCTACTGTTCCGCCGCCCCAGATCCGGAGTCCGGGCGGAGCTGCGGTGTAGGAACCAATATCCCAGGCGGCTCCCTCTTCGGCGAGCATGGCGACAAGACGTTTTTCGATGGAGGTCTGCTCTTCCAGGCCCTGGGCGGCGAACCAGGGGTCGACAATCTTCAGGCAGATCGAGGTGCAGGATCTTGTCGCGGGATCGGCCGCGAGGAAGTCGACCCATTCGCTCCTGTCGACCCAGGCCGAGACCGCCTCCAGGTTTTTCTCGCTCCGCGCCGTGAGCCCCCCGGCGCCGCCGATGGAATCTACCCAGCGCAGGCCGTCGAGGGCGTCCTCCACGCAGAGCAGGGAGGGAGTGTTGATGGTGCTTCCTTCGAAGATGCCGTTGATGAGTTTTCCGTTTTTCTTCAGACGGAAGAGCTTCGGCAGGGGCCTCTCGGGCTGGTAGCTCTCTAGACGCTCGATGGCTCTCGGGCTGAGAATGATGATTCCATGCTGGGCCTCGCCCCCCAGGACCTTCTGCCAGGAGTAGGTGGTCACGTCGAGCCTGTCCCAGGGAAGCTCCATCGCGAAGACGGCCGAGGTGGCATCGCAGATGCTGAGGCCTTCCCTGTCTTCGGCGATCCAGTTTCCATCGGGAACCCTGACGCCGGAGGTCGTTCCATTCCAGGTGAAGACGATATCCCTGGAGGGGTCGGCCTGGGTCAGATCGGGCAGGCTGCCGTATTCGGCCTCGAATACCCGCGTATCCTCGAGACCGAGCTGGTTGATGATCTCGTCGGCCCATCCCTTCGAGAAGCTCTCCCAGGCGAAGACATCCACTCCCCTTGCGCCGAGCAGATTCCATAAGGCCATCTCGACGGCCGCCGTGTCGGAGCCTCCGATGATTCCAACCAGGTAGTCCGCCGGCAGCCCAAGCAGGTTTCTTGACATCTCGATGACGTCAGCGAGCCGGGCCTTTCCTTCTGTGGATCGATGCGATCTCCCCAGGCAGGCGTTTTGCAGGGCGGCCAGGTTCCAGCCGGGGCGCTTGGCGCAGGGACCGGAAGAAAAGCTGGGGTTTTCTGGTCTCTTACCGGGCTTCATGGCGTTTTCGTTTCATTTCAGAGAATGGGGTGGAAGGATAAGGAGTTTAGAGCCATGAGAAGACGGTATCAAGCCGCGGCCATATCTCCCCGGGGACAGCTTTCTGGAACCGGTTGACCCTGGGCGCCGCAACCGCGCCTGGTTGGACCGACCGACTGTGACGATGGGCTGGAAGCCGGCGCCCACCCGCCTGGATTGATCGTCTGTAATTCCAAAAGAAAGAAGAACTTATAGACATCAGGGTAGAGATTTATCGGTTCAGACTGAGAACGCGGCAGAGAGCGATCATCGGTCTAATCGGGGTCCCTTGACTGCTCCGTAGGCGTTCAGGGTGTATAGATGGCATAATTTTACAGGTCCGGATGGCTTCAAAAAGCCGGAAGGTGCGGGGTTGCTGTTGATGTCTCTTCGCTTGTTGCTATCGTAGATCGATTGTCTGTAATGCCCGAAAGCGGGCAGGTACCTGCCCGCTCCTCTGAAAGTATAGAAATCATGGATAAAGCCTGGTCCCCGAATTCCTGGCGGGAAAAAACGGTCATCCAGATGCCGGACTATCCGGATTTGGACGCCCTGCGAGAGGTCGTGGGGCAGTTGGGAAGGCTGCCCCCGCTGGTTACCAGCTGGGAGGTAGAGAGGCTGAAGGACTACGCGGCCCAGGCGAGCCGCGGGCAGGCCTTCGTGCTGCAGGGAGGCGACTGCGCTGAAAATTTTGATGAGTGCGAGTCGAACAATATCGCCAATAAGCTCAAGATCCTTCTCCAGATGAGCCTCGTGCTGCTCTTTGGCGGCAAGAAAAAAGTCATCCGTGTGGGACGCTTCGCCGGCCAGTACGCCAAGCCGCGTTCGAGCGACCTGGAGACCAAGGGGGATGAGACCCTGCCGTCCTATCGTGGGGACATGGTCAACAACCTGAACTTTACCGAGGGCGACAGGATTCCCGATCCGCAGAGATTGCTCAGGGCCTACGAGCGTTCTGCAATGACGATGAATTTCATACGTTCACTTGCCGCCGGCGGCTTTGCCGACCTCAACCATCCCGAGTACTGGCGGCTCGATTTTGTTCGCGATGAGAGCCTGCTCAAGGAATACCAGGGGATGGTCAATGCCCTGCGTGACTCGATAGGATTTGTCGAGAGCATCATGGGCTCTGGTGACAGCGAGATCAGCAGGGTTGATTTTTACTGCAGTCACGAGGGACTCCACCTCGAATACGAGGCGGCGCAGACCCGCCAGGTCCCGCGCCGGGATGGATGGTACAACCTGGCGACCCACATGCCCTGGATTGGTGAGCGCACGCGAATTCTCGATGGCGCGCATGTCGAGTATTTCCGCGGCATCGTGAATCCGATCGGGGTGAAGATCTCCCAGGCGATCGATTCGGGTGAGCTGGTCGCGCTCGCCGGGATTCTGAATCCTGACAATGAACCCGGGCGCCTGAGCCTGATCCATCGGATGGGAAATTCAAGCATCTCCGATGGGCTGCCGGGCCTGGTCGAGGCGGTGAAGGAGAGCGGCGTCGAGGTTATGTGGATCTGTGATCCCATGCACGGCAACACCGAGTCGACCTCCGAAGGCGTGAAGACGCGTGATTTTGACAACATCCTGGGCGAGCTGCAGCAGGCTATGGACATCCATCGGGATTGCGGCTCTCGTCTTGGCGGCGTACACTTCGAGCTTACCGGAGATGATGTGACCGAGTGTATCGGCGGGGCCTGCGGGTTGACGGAGTCGGACCTTTCGACGGCCTATACGACCCAGGTCGACCCCCGGCTGAATGCTGGCCAGGCGCTCGAGATGGCCATGTTGATCGCCAAGAAAATGCAGGGCAGGTAGATCCCGTCACCTGCCCCGGGGAGGATCGCCAGGGATGAGGTCTCTGCTGATCGGTCTTTTACTGATCGTCACTCTTGTCATTCCATTTATCTTCTGGGGTGCCTCGTTCGAAGATTTCTTTTCGCCTGAGGGAACCAGGGACCTGCTGGAGTCCTATGGAGGGTGGGCCTGGCTATGCGGGATGGTACTGCTGACGGCGGATATTCTCCTGCCAATGCCGGCGACCGTTGTCATGTCCGTGCTGGGCCTGACCTACGGCCCGGTTCTCGGTGGGATGATAGCAGCGGCCGGGTCCTTTCTCTCAGGCGTCATTCCGTATGTCCTCTGCCGCCAGATGGGAAAAGGAGCCGCGCGGTGGCTCATCGGGGTGGAAGAGCTCGAGAAGGGAGAGCGGCTCTTCGGGAGGGTCGGGGGCTGGGCCGTGGCCCTGTCACGGTGGCTGCCGCTCCTGCCGGAGGTGATGGCCTGCTTCGCCGGGCTGGTGAGAATGTCGCCCGGGAAATATTTTTCCGCCCTGGCCTGCGGCTCGATTCCGATGGGCTTCGCTTTCGCCGCGATGGGACATATGGGCGCGGACAGACCTCTTCAGACCATCGTTCTCAGCGCTGTAGTCCCGGCCTTGCTTTGGCTTGTCGTGGGGCGTACTCTGGCACGACTTTCGGTTAACGATTGAATAGAGGCGGCTGGTAAGGGAATGAAACCAGAAGGTGTGAGGATAGCGATGTGGTCCGGCCCTCGGAACATTTCCACCGCGTTGCTCCGTTCCTGGGGCAATCGGCCTGACACCCTGGTCAATGATGAACCTCTCTACGGAGCCTTTCTGAGCGAGACGGGATACGATCATCCGGTTGCCGCGGAGATCATCTCCCATTACGAAACCGACTGGAGCAAGGTGGTAGCCGGGCTGACCGGAGAGATTCCCGGCGGCAAGTCGATCTATTACCAGAAGCACATGGCTCATCATCTCCTGCCTGGAATGGGCAGGGAGTGGGTTCTCCAGCTCGATAATTGTTTTCTCCTGCGCGAACCGCGCGAGATGCTGACCTCGCTCATCAAGATCCTGCCGGAGCCCGGGGTGGCCGATACGGGGCTTCCCCAGCAATTGGAGATTTTTCGCCTGGTCGAGGCCCAACTCGAGAAGACGCCCCCGGTGCTTGTCTCCCGGGATGTCCTGGAGGCACCTGAGAGGCTCCTCGGGCTTCTTTGTGAGGAGCTCGGGGTCGAGTTCAGCCCCTCCATGCTCTCCTGGCCTCCTGGAAAAAGGGATACCGATGGAATCTGGGCCCCTCACTGGTATGGAGAGGTTGAAAAATCCACCTCCTTCAGGCCCTATAAGGCCAAGGATGAGGAGGTCCCCGGGAAGTTCAGGGATGTGCTGCGGGAATGTATGGAGATCTACCAGGTGCTCTATGAGTATCGCCTAGGAAAATAAAAGCCTATGTTGCAGCAGTTCAACGAAAAGAATCGCGACCTGATCGTCAATATCAACGGTAAGCTCGTTCACCGTGACGAGGCGGGCGTCAGTCCCTTCGACTCGGTGGTGCAGGGCGGAGATGGAGTCTGGGAGGGACTGCGGCTCTACGATGGAAAGATCTTCAAGCTCACCGAGCATCTCGACAGGCTGCGAAGCTCGGCCCTGGCGCTCGCCTTTACCGACATTCCTTCTTACGAAGCGATCATCGGTGAGATCCGGCGCACGCTCGAGGCCAACAAGATGCTCGATGGGGTGCACATCAGGCTGACCCTGACACGGGGAGTCAAGTTGACCTCGGGGATGGACCCGCGGCTGAACCAGGCCGGCCCGACCCTGATCATCCTGGCTGAGCACAAGGCTCCGGTCTACGACAAGTCGGGTCTCAGCCTGGTCACCTCCTCCATTCGCAGGTTTCCGCCGGACTGTCTCGATCCAAAGATTCATCACAACAACCTCGTGCAGTCGATCCTCGCGAAGATCGAGGCGAATGTCGCCGGCGCGGATGATGCTCTCATGCTTGACGTCGACGGGTTTGTCGCTGAGACCAATGCGACCCACGTCTTCATCGTCGACGATACGGGGATGGTGCTCACCAGCCACCTGAAGGCCTGTCCAGAGGGGATCACCCGGGCCACGGTCCTCGAGCTCTGCCTGCGGAATGATATTCCCTTCAGGGTGAAGGACATCTCTCTCACCGAGGTGTACCGGGCGGCCGAGATGTTCTGTACGGGGACCATGGGAGAGCTCGCATCGGTTACCCGGGTCGATGGGCGTCCGGTCGGCCCTTCCGAGGTACCCGGTCCGGTTACCGCCGAACTGTCAAAGCTCTACCTGAAGCAGACGGTCAACAGCGGCGAGCAGGTCGTCTGAGGTCGGTGCCTCGCTCTCCTAACAGGACTCGTAGGTGCAATCGGCGAGGCCGTCTGTGGGGTCTCCATCCACGCCGCAGTTCTGTATTCCCGGGGGCGGGGGAGGCGGTCCGGCCTGGAAGAGGAAAACGAGCAGAAAGATCGCGTCTGTGAGGTTAATCGAGCCATCTCCATCCGCATCCGCGGAGTCCTGGCAGGCCGGGGAGCCTTGGGCCCGGAAGAGCCAGCTCAGGATGAAGATTCCATCGGTCAGGTTGACTCCGCCTGAATCATCCGCGTCACCACGGCGAAAGGTGGTGATGGGCGCTACTTTTTCTCCTTCCAGGAAGATGGTGCAGCTCAGGGGATTCTCTTCGGAGCAGTTGGTTCCGCTGAGAGTTCTCGCGATGACCTCGTAGACAAGCTCCACCCCGACAGGGGCGTCGCGGTCGGTATATATTCTAGAGCCTGGGCTGCTGGGATTTCCCAGGAACTCGCCGTTCCTGTAGACCTCGATGGATTCGTAGGGGGGCGGGGTGATCGTGTTGTACCAGACCAGGCGCACTCCGCCGCTGTTTCGCTCGGTGCAGGTCACCCTGTAGGGACAGACGTTGTCGTAGTAGCGGGCGTAGGGGATGAGGGTGAAATCGGAGCTCGTCAGGTTGGTGTTGTGTCCCTCGATCGCCAGGATGTTCTCGCCTTCCTGGAGTGTGTCGAGGGCATCTGCGGAGAAGGTGAACCAGTCCGGAGTGGCCGTCGATTCATGGTCTCCGGCGGTCGTGTCGAAATTGGCGGGAATCCCGGCCGCGCCCATGCTGGCCGACCGGGCGAGCTCCACTCCATTGAGATAGGCGATGAATCCATCGTCGTAGCGTACGCCGAGCTGGATGAAATTGATCGCGTTCAGATCCTCGATGTTGATGAATTTGCGGATGTAGACGCTCAGGTAGCCGGGCTGATCGGGAAGAATCTGCTGCATGTCATCGAGAATCGTGTTGTCGTCGACGTCACCGTAGCCGAAGCCCGAGGCGCCGATCTCCCATTCGAAATCGTCGAATTCAAGAGTGTTCCAGTCATCAGGGGGAGGCTCGGTTCCCTTGAGGTAGGTATATTCCTCTCCCTCGTCAATCAGGAGGATCGGCTCGGGGATCTCCTGGGCAGCGAGGTGGTTGACCGCGGCGATTTGCAGAAAGGACAGGATAGCCGCGAGCGCGATCAGGCAGCCGTTTCTGTTCATGCTAATCATAAAATTGAATGTCCTTGTATGGAGTCGCTGGAGGCGGAGGCGGAATATCCCGCTCGCGCTTTCAGCTCCCGATGTTTATTCAGACCCGGCTTCGAAAGCGCCGCTCTCGATCTCCAAGGCTAACCTCCGGAGATCCACCGGGCAAGCAATGAAAATGCCGCTGTTTACATGTCGAGGACGGCCTTGACCACTCCTGACCCGGGCTCGGCCCAGCGCCTGAAGGATTCGACAAAAGCGTCACAGCTGCTGCGATGGGTGATCCACGGGCCGGTGTCGATCGCGCCGGATTCCATGGCTTCGATGATCCTCTTGAAGTCCTGGGGCCGTGAGTTGCGGCTGGCCAGGAGGGTTAGCTCCATGCGATGGAAATCAGGATCATGAAAGGTGATGTCGTCCATGACGATGCCCACGAAGACAATCCGGCCGCCCTGGGCGACGAATTGGAAGCTGTCCATCATCGAGCTCGCATTGCCGGTTACATCGAAGACCACGGTCGGCGGCCTGCCATCGAGCGTCTTCGCCAGCCGGCCCGCCGCGTCTTCGCCGGCCAGGACGGTATTCTCAACATTGAAATGTTCGCCGCAGAATCGAAGGCGTTCAGCGTCGAGGTCGAGAACGCTCAGGCTTGCGCCGGCCAGCTGGGCGAACTGGATGACGCTCAGCCCGATCGGCCCGCAGCCGACCACGAGGACGGATTCTCCGGGAACGATCCCGGCGCGTTCTACTGCATGGGCGCCGATTCCGAGCGTCTCGACCAGGGCCAGCTGATCGGTTGAAAGCAGCCCGGAGCGGTGGAGCTTGCCTGCCGGAACAGAGATGACCTCGCGCATGCCGCCATCGATATGCACTCCCAGCACCTGCAGGCTGGTGCAGCAGTTGGGACGGTCGGCGCGACAGGCGATGCAGTCGCCGCAGTTCAGATAGGGCTCGACCGAGCACAGGTCGCCGGCCTGCAGCCCGGTGGAGCTCTTCCCGGGGTCGATCACCTCGACCCCGAGCTCGTGTCCGAGGATGCGAGGGTATTCAAAGAACGGCTGGCGTCCGCGGTAGGCGTGGAGATCTGTTCCGCAGATTCCTACGCTCCTGACCCTTACCAGCACATTTTCTCCGTCGATTCCGGCTGGTGGATCGGTCTCGGTGACCAGCAGCCTGCCCGGCTCTTCAAGCACAATCGTCTTCATGCCGGCATTCTGCCAGCAAGCGGCCGGTGAGACCAGCCAGATTATAGAGTCGCCGCTTTCGGCTTTCGCATTGCGGATGGACCGCTTTGACAGGTGGGTAGTACAATAGGCGATCGTCGCTGTTCGTTTCAGATCGGGAGTTATTTCTCAATGAAAAGCCGTTTTTGCGTATACCTCGTGATGGGAGCTTCCTGTCTGTCGATGAGTCTCTGCGGGTTGCCGCTTCGGGCCGCGGAGACCATCCTGGTCCCCGTCGAGGCGCAGTGGAGGTACCTGAGGGGTCTCGATGAGGCCTCGAGTCCTGACCCAGCCTCCTGGCGCCGGCCGGATTTTGATGATTCGGCCTGGACGACCGCCCCGGCGGCTTTCGGTTTCGGCGAGCCCGGCCTCAGAACCGACCTGTCCGAGCTGGAGCCGGAGATGAGGAGAAACTATACCTGCATCTTTCTCAGGAAGACCTTCGAGGTCGCGTCCCTGGCGACCCTGGACAGCTATACCCTGTCGGCGCTCTACGATGATGGGTTCATCGTCTGGATCAATGGAGTCGAGGCGCTGAGGGTGAACATGCCGGGAGCTGAGGGGGACCCCATCTCTGTCGGGGATGATGCCCTGCGCAGCCACGAGGCCCGGGAATTCGAGGACTTTATCCTGCCGTCTATCCGGGAAAGAGTTGTCGAGGGGACCAACCTGCTGGCGATCCAGGCCTTCAATGTTTCCGCTACCAGCAGCGATTTCGTATTCGAAATGAGCCTGGTCGACCCTTTCGGACCGGACATCACGCCTCCGACTCTCGCCTCGACGATTCCCTCTCCCGGCTCTGTCGTACGCAGGCTCAGCCAGGTAGAGATCTTCTTCGATGAGCCGGTGGGCGGGGTTGATGCCGCTGATCTATTGGTGAACGGCGCCTCCGCCGCGAGCGTTAGAGGTTCCGATGCCGGCCCCTACGTTTTTTCCTTTGAGCAACCGGAGGTTGGAGAGGTGATCTTTTCCTGGCGCGCCGACTCTGCTATCGCCGACCGGGCAGAAACGCCGAATTTCTTCCAGGGAGGCATCTGGAGCTGCCGGCTGGACCCTGCCGCTCCTCTCGATCCCATCGTGATCAGTGAGCTGCTTGCCTCCAACCGTTCCGGACTGCGCGATGAGGATGGAGATAGCTCCGACTGGATCGAGCTTCACAACGAAGGCGCGCGCGCGGTGGGCCTCGGCGGCTGGGCGTTGAGCGATGATGGCCGGGACCTGGCTAGGTGGGTCCTGCCCGATGTGACGATCGAGGCGGGCGGCTACCTGGTGGTATTCGCATCGGGCAAGGATCGGAGGGATCCGCGCGAAGAGCTGCACACCAATTTCAGTCTCAGCTCCGCTGGCGAGGGGCTCTACCTCAGCAGCGCGGAGTCGCCGCGCACCGTTATTTACCGCTACGAGTCCGTGCCGCCGCAGAGGCCGGACTACTCTTATGGGGTCGGAGCCGGAGGGCAGGTCGGCTATTTTTTCGAGCCGAGTCCCGGCGAAGAGAACTCCGATGCGCAGATGAGGGTTTCTTTCGTCGAGGACCCGGTCTTCAATTTTGAGCGAGGCCTCTACGACGAGGGGTTCAGCCTCGATATATCGACGGTTACCGAGGGGGCCAGGGTCTATTACACCCTCGATGGCGAGGTTCCAACGTCCGGGCGGGGGGAGCTCTATACCGGTCCCTCTCTGATCGACGGCTCCGGGGGCAGGGCGGTGGTGACGATTCGGACCGCGGCCTATAGGGATGGATACCTGCCTTCGAACATCATCACTCACAGCTATATTTTTTCCGACAGGGTTCTCTCGCAGCCCGTCCGTCCGGCGGGCTTTCCCGCGGGCTGGACCGGGGCGCCGAGGGCTGACTATGAGATGGATCCGCAGATTGCCGAGAACCCGGCCTATAGCGCCAGTGTACGGGAGGGGTTGCGCTCCCTGCCGAGCATGTCGATTGTCGCCCGTGTCGCTGATGTCTTCGGTTCCCAGGGGATCTATTCGAATCCCGGTGGTACGGGAGCGAACTGGGAGCGCCCCTGCTCTGTCGAGTACATCCTTCCCGATGGAAGCGAGGGTTTCCAGATCGATTGCGGTATCAGGATCCTCGGCGGCGCCAGCCGCAATACCAGCATTCCCAAGCACTCCTTTCGCCTGCTCTTCAAGAGTGATTACGGGCGTCCCAAGCTGAAGTACGAGCTCTTTGAGGGTAACCCGGTCAGCAGCTTCGATACGCTGGTGCTCAGGGCCAATTATAATAACTCCTGGGTGCATTGGGATGGCGGGCAGCGCCGCCGCGCGATGCTCATCCGCGACCAGTTCGCCAAGGACACCACCCTGGACATGGGCCAGCCCGGAGCCCATGGGCGTTTCGTCAACCTCTACGTTGGCGGCCTGTACTGGGGTGTCTTCAACCTGGTCGAGCGTCCGAGCGCTCCGTTTGCCGCCGATCACATGGGAGGCGAGAAGGAGGAGTGGGATGCTCTCAACTCCGGCAACGCCATCGATGGAAACGGCACGGCCTGGAGCCAGGTCCACTCAGCCGCGGCGGGAGTTGGAGGAGATGCCGCCCGCCTTCTCGCCCTGCGTGAACAGCTCGACATAGAGAACCTCATCGACTACCTCCTGCTGAATTACTACGGGGGCAACCACGACTGGGACAACCACAACTGGTACGCCGCCCGGCACCGGGTGGAGGGCGGGCAGTGGAGGTTCTTCAGCTGGGATGCCGAGAGAATTCTCGAGGGGATCGGAGACAACCGTTTGAACGTCAACGAGGGCAATGCCCCAACGGGAATCCACAACCGCCTGCGGAACAATTCCGAATATCGCCTGATCTTCGCTGACCGTATTCACCGGCATTTCTTCAATGGCGGAGCTCTGACTCCCGAGGCGACAGCTGCCCGCTTCCTGCGCCGGGCGGATGAGGTTGAGGTCGCCGTTGCCTGCGAGTCCGCCAGGTGGGGGGACTACCGCCGGGATGTTCACCAGTGGCGCAACGGGCCCTATGAGTTCTATCGTCCGGATTCGCATTGGCTAGTCGAGAAGAACAGGCTCCTGGCGACCTATTTTCCCAGGCGTTCGGAGCAGGTCCTGCGTACCCTGACCTCGGCGGGACTCTACCCCCGCATCTCGGCGCCGGTCTTCAGCCAGGCAGGCGGGCTTGTTCAGGCTGGCTTCGGGCTCGAGATGGCGCGCTCGGCAGGTCAAGAGGGCGAGATCTACTACACCCTCGATGGGAGTGATCCGAGGGTGCCGGTAAGCGGCGCGGTCTCCGGCGCCGCGATTCTCTACAGCGCGGCGATTTCCATTTCGGACTATACGATCGTCAAGGCCCGCCTGCGCGCTGGAGCCCAGTGGAGCGCTCTCAACGAGGCGGTCTTTACCTTGCCGCCGGCTTACGAGTCCCTGCACATCAGCGAGCTCATGTACCACCCCCCGGGGGGACAGGAATTTGAATTCATCGAGCTGGAGAATTCAGGGGAGCTGACCATCGATCTCTCCGGGCTCGCATTCACCAACGGCATCGAGTTCAGCTTTCAGGATGGTGAGGTGCTGCCGCCAGGCGAGCGTTATCTCCTCGTCGCCGACGAGGCGGTTTTCCAGGAAGCCTTCCCCGATGCTCCCATCAGGGGCGAATTCGGCGACAGCCTCTCCAACGGAGGCGAGAAGCTGACCCTCAAGGATGGCGAGGGGTTGACCATTGTCTCCGCCGATTACGATGACGATGGCTTCTGGCCGATTTCAGCCGATGGCTATGGCCGGTCACTTGTGCTCGCGGACCTGGAGGGTGACCCTGACCGGCCGCTCACCTGGCGTCCCAGCGCCGAGATTTACGGAAGCCCCGGGCGTGCGAATGGAGCTGCCGGTGTTCCCGCCGTGTGGATCAACGAGGTCGTCAACTCTGCGGGTGGAGGGGTCGAATTGTACAATCCCTCCGCGATCGAGGTCGACGTCAGCGGCTGGCAGCTCAGTGATCAGCTGTCCGGAGCGGGAGCGCTTCCCGGTTTCCAATTGCCGGCAGATTCCCTGATCCCTGCAGGCGGCTACCTGGTGATTTCCGAGGCCGCCCTGCGGACGGCCGTCTCGCTTTCCGCTTCCGGCGGTGACATCTATCTCAGCTCTCCGGTTGAGCCTGCCGAATGGATCGTCGGCGTGGGCTATGGCCCCGCCGAGGGAGGAGGGAGCAGCGGGATCTGGATCCATTCGACCGGCCGGGATTTTACAGCGCTCGAGTCCCCGACCCTGGGAGCCGGAAACTCGAGTCCGCGTGTGGGCGCGGTCGTCGTGAACGAGATTCACTACCACCCGGCCGCGGAGCCCGATGGCCCGGAGCCTATGGAATTCGTCGAGTTCTTCAATCGGACTGAGGCTGAACAGCGGCTCTACGATTCCGAGCGGGGCGCAGGATGGAGGCTCAACGGGCCCAGGGACCTGGCCGATGAAAATGATTTCATCTTCCCGCCGGGAGCCTTGATACCCCCGAGGGGTTTTCTGCTGCTGGTCAGCGGAGACCCCGCGGCCTTCAGGGCGAGGCACCAGGTGCCGGCCGAGGTCGTGGTGGTGGGTCCCTTTGCCGGCGGGCTCGCCAACGATGGGGAGCGTCTGACACTGTCGAGACCCGGGGCCGATGCTGAACTGGTCGTTGATCACGTGCGCTACAATGACCGCTCTCCGTGGCCCGTCGGGGCTGATGGCGGCGGGGCGTCGCTCGAGCGGGTCTCTACCTCGGCCTATGGAAACGAGGCCGCCAATTGGGGCGCATCCCTGGCCGCGGGCGGGACGCCGGGGCGGCTGAACTCGATTGCTGAAGAGGATGAGTCCGGAGGCTGGCAGATTCCCGGCGATTTCAGCCAGGATGGACGGCTTGACCTCACGGATGCGGTGGCCCTGCTTGGGTTCCTTTTCCAGGGGACGCCCACGGCGTTGCCCTGTGGGGACGGCACCGTCACCGACCCGGCCAATCTCTCGCTGCTCGATGACAATGGCGATGGGGGAGTCAATCTCTCCGATGCGGTCTACGTCCTTGTCTACCTCTTCAGCGGCGGGCCGCCGCCGGTCGCGGGCGCCGATTGCCGGCAGATTTCCGGCTGCGAACAGGTCTGCGGCGAATGAAGGGACCCTCGGAAATCGTCAAGGAATTCTGGAGTCTCGGGGATATCGAGTTTGAGCGTACGGAAAGTTTCCGGGTTCCCGTTGCCGCGGCTCTTGCCAGCGAGCCGCTCGCCGGGGTTGAGACCGCCAGCGACGGACTGGTCGCGGCGCTCTGAAGTTCAGCCAAGGAAATAGAGGCCGGCGTAAATTTTCGGATCGATGAGGCAGCCCCGCTCTACCGCAGCGGCGAGCCAGGCGTCCAGCTGGTCAAGACCGATGGCGTGTACCGTGATGTCCTCGGACTCGTCGCCTCCCCCGGGGCCGGTTTTACGCAGGCCTGTGGCTCTCAGGAGTGTCTGGATCTCGCTGGTGAGCCCCGCGGATGGGGGGCCCTCACAGAGGAACTCGATGTTCTCCGCCTCGTAGCCCGTCTCCTCGAGCAGCTCTCGACGCGCCGCCTCCCTGAAGTTCTCGTCTCTCGCCTCCGGCAGGTCTCCCGCCAGTCCCGCCGGCAGCTCGATCACCCGCGCTCCGACCGGGACCCGGTGCTGCTCGACCAGCACCAGCTCGTTCTCATCGGTGACCGCGAGAATCACCACGACCCCGGAGGAGCCGACACGCTCGACGTATTCCCAGCCGCCGAGCTTGAACATCTCCAGGAAGCGTCCCTGGTGCAGTATTTCTTTTCGAGGCTTATCTTGCGCCATGGGAACCCTTTTTCGGCCTATAGGATGAAGGAATAGAGCTTTGCGGCTCGCAGCTCAAATTTCAGTCGGATCCGGTTTCCCGCCAGTTCAGCGAGTGAGAATCCGCCGCGCCATTTGAGCTTGGCCTCCGTAGCGGACCCGGTCAGAGGCTTGCTGACGGCAAGAGCCTTGTTGTTTTCGTCGAGAAGGGTGACCCTGATCGCTCCGCTGGCGGAAGCATCAGCCGAGAGCCGGAGGGGACCGCTGGAGCAGGGCAGGGGAGTCGTGGTGATGGCCGCAGGCCTGTCGGCGGCGACGGGTTCAAACCCGGCCCAGCCGTCCGGGCGAAGCGTCGCAAGGGCGAGCCCGCCTTTGCGCCAGTCAAAAAAGTACCAGTCACTGGCGCCGTAGTAGATCCGGATCTCCCGGTCCAGGATGACCGGGGTCGAGGGAAACATCGCTCCCCAGTCGAAGGGCATAGCCCCGTATTTTTTTTCTTTCGCGGCGGTATGCCCTACCAGGGGCGTTCCCGGGCAGATGTGATGCCATGTGGTGGAGTCGGGACTCCAGGCAAGCTCGATATGCTGGCGCACGCCATGGCGAGATTCTATCGATGGGTAGCGCATCATTCCGAGCAGCCCGAGGAAGACACGGCCGGCGCGGAAGATCACCATGTCGTGTGTCTGTAGCTGCGGAGAACCCTCGATGGCCAGCGTGGACCGGGTCCATTTCACCGCGTCGGGGCTCTCGGTCCGGGCGATCTTCCGGTTTCCCACCACGGGAAATTTATCGTAGTGCCTGACGATGCCGATGTATTTCCGCAGCTCCGGCGACCAGGTCATGTTCGCGTGGCAGTCGCTCTCGATCCTGATTTCCGGGCATCGAATCTCGGGTCCCCAGTGCAGGCCATCCGGTGAAAAGCGAACCAGCTGCATATAGCCGGCCTGCGAGGCGTAGAACGCCTTGTAGCATCGCGCCGGGTCCGGGTCGCGTACATCCTTGAAGACTCCCGCTCCGGATGGGCCGCGTACGACAATGTTGTTCTTCCTGTTGCCGCCGAACTCGATGATACCGAGCTCGGGCTTCTGCCAGTGAATACCGTCTCTGGACGTGGTGTAGAGAAGAGCCTCTTCGCGGCGATTGGGCCTGGCGCTCAGGTAGTCCGTCGAGCCGGGATTGCGCTTGTCGGCCGGTGTGCGGGTGGTCCTCTCGTCGATGATGAACGGGCAGTACCAGCACTTGTAGAGCCTGTCCTCTTCGTCGTAGATGACGTTGGGGTACATATTGTCGTAGCGGGCCTCCCACGGCCTGTCGGCGCCAAAGAGGGGGTTGCCCCCGGACTTCACCACCGTGCCGAGCGTCAGCCTGGCGTTGTCGGTCTTCTCGATGACACGTGAGTCGAGCAGGTGGTAGCGGACGCATTCGGCACCCGCCTTTTTCTTCTCGACAGGATCCTTGATGACCGCCCCGTAGACGATCGGCTTGATGACCTGGCCGAGCTGGCGCATCGGCATCTGCTGGCTCAGGGTGATGACCACCAGGTCCTCGCGAGGCGAGAGCCAGAACTCGGTGCCGGCGCCTCCAAGCCATTCGTATTCGCCGATGGATGAGGGCTCTGAATCGATCTTTCTGATTCGGACGGCGAAGCCGAGGCCGAAGCCGCGTCCTCTCGGCCTGCGGCTGATCTCTCCGACTCCCGGTGGCAGCTGATCGCGGGTCATCTCTGCGACCGTTTCTGTTTTCAGAAGCTGCACGCCGTCGAATTCACCCTTACCCGAGAGCATCAGGCAGAAACGCATGTAGTCGGTCGCGGTAGAGACCAGCCCGCCACCGCCTGAAAGAAATTTCGGCGTTTTCCTGAAGCTGAAGGGACCCGAGGTGCCAGGCTGGGGAGCACTGGTTACCCGCAGGCCGTTGCCGTAGACGACTGCAAAGCGATCGAGCTTTTCTTCGGGAACATAGAAGCCGGTGTCTTTCATTCGAAGTGGTTTGAAGATTCGTTCGGAGAGAAACCCGTCGAGCTGTTGCCCTGAAACGGCCTCGATGAGCCGGGCAAGGAGATCGGCGGCGAAACTGTAATGCCAGCCCTTGCCGGGGGCATAGATCAGCGGCACGGTGGTGAGTCGCTCGGTCATCTCCTTGAGGCTGGAATCGGCCAGGGACGGCAGGCCTGCCTGGCGCATCGTTCGATCGACGGTGGAGTTGTTTGGCAGGCCGGAGGTGTGCCGCAGCAGGTCGCGTACCGTCATTTCCGGTTTTGCCACGGCATCCTTGAATTTCATTCCCCTGGTGCCGGGCAGGTACTTCGAAACCGGCGCGTCGAGCTCGAGCTTTCCTTCTTCTTCGAGGATCATTGCCGCGACGCTGATGATCGCCTTGGTCATCGAATAGATGCGGAAGATAGTGTCCTTGCGCATGGGCTTCTTCGCTGCGATGTTCATCAGCCCGTGAGCCTTGAAGTGGGCGACCTTGCCATGGCGGGCGACGATCGTGACCGCGCCGGCCAGTTGTTTTCCGTCGAGGAACTTCTGAACTTCCGCATCGATCTTCGCGAGACCCTCGGCCGAAAGTCCTGCCTCTTGCGGCCTGGCCATCGGCAGGTCCTGCCCGGTAGCTTGGAGGACGGTGAGGAGCAGGGCTGTGAAGAGCACTGGTTTCATGAGGCTTCAGCTTTTAGGGGGCTGTGGTTTCCAGGGAAAAGGGAATAGAGCACCTTCTGCGGCTCGAGGCAAGAGTCTGGAGGGGCACTGGCCTGCACTTCTGCATTGCGGTGTGAGGCTTGTGCGGTACGCTTGCGGTTCACAGGGGAGCTCCTTTCAAGGAGAGGGTATTTGAGCGAGTCCGGGATCGGAAAACTTGAGCAGGGCGGGAAGCCACCGGAAGATTCCGGCGAACTCGATCGCTCGATGGGGCCGGCCATGGCGGTTTCCGTGGTGGTGGGTTGTGTTGTCGGGGTTGGAATTTTTTTCATTCCCGGCCGGATTGCGGCTACCGGGGCCAGCTTTCCCCTGATCATCTCGACCTGGCTGGTGGTGGGGCTGGCCTGTTTCCTGGCGGCGCTTTGTTTCGCCGAGATGGCGCTGATGTACCCCCGCTCCGGTGGGCAGTATGTTTACCTCGGTGAGGCCTACGGTCGCCCTGTTGCTTTTATGCTGGGCTGGGCAGCCGTTCTGATCATTGCGCCCGCCGCTGCGGCCTCTCTCTCGGTTGCTTTTGTCGAGACCTGTGCCGGGCTGCTCAAGGTAGGTCTTTCCATTGTGGGAAAAAGCGCTGCCGCTGCCGTGGTGCTGGCTGTCGTTGTCGGGATCAATCTGCGTGGAGCCCGGTGGGGTGGTGGTTTCCAGGCCGCCACCACCCTGGTGAAGGTGGTGTCACTCTGCGGTCTCGCGGTTCTTCCGTTTCTGATGGGGCTTTTTTCAGGCAATGGAATCGACAGTGCGAACTATTCTTCCGCGGTTGATGCCGGGGACAAGAGCCCCTTCGCTCTCTTCGCCCTGGTGATGGTGTCGGTGATGTTCGCTTATGAAGGATGGCAGAATGTCACTACCGTGGCGGGGGAGATTCGGCAGCCGCAACGAAATATTCCCCGGGCTCTTTTTGCAGGGCTCGCTCTAGTGATTCTTCTCTACGCAGCAGTCAACCTCGCCTTTCACGGCGTATTGAGCATGGAGGAGGTTGCCTCCAGCAAGGGTGGCGTAGCGCAGGATGTTACCAACAGGCTGCTTGGCCCAGCTGCGGGAGGCGCGGTCGCTCTGCTAATTCTGTTCAGTACCATCGGCAGTCTGAATGGGGTGGTGCTTGCCAATCCGAGGGTGCTCTTCGCGATGGGAAAGGACTATCCGCTCATCGGGAAGATGGCCAGGATCCATCCGTCCTTCGGGACTCCCTCTACAGCGCTCCTTACCCTCTTCGCGGTCTCGGTGCTCTACCTTGCAGCGGCCGGACTGTTTGTTGCGTTCAGACCTGGAGAAGATCTTTTCCGCCTCCTGTCGAATTACATGGTCTTCGCCACGAGCATTTTCTACTTCCTGAGCGTGCTGGGATCGATCGTGCTTCGCTACCGCCAGCCGGATGTGGAGAGACCCTTCCGCGTACCGCTCTTTCCACTGGTGCCGGCCGCCTTCCTGGCGCTCTATGGCTGGTTTCTCTGGAGCTACGGGCGTGAGAATCAGGAAGAGGCCGGTATCGGCCTGCTGGTTATTTTTGCCGGCCTGGTTGTCTATTTTCTCGTTTTCAGCCGTGGAGGACGTGATCAATCGAAATGACCGGGTTTCCGCTCATCTCTTGACACACCCTGAGTTGTCTGCCAGATTATCGCCTCGACCAGGAGAGGTGCCGGAGTGGCCGAACGGGCCGGTTTCGAAAACCGGTGAACCTGCAAGGGTTCCGGGGGTTCAAATCCCCCCCTCTCCGCCAGATTTGAGTTCAGCTATGAAATAACAGGAGAGGTGTCCGAGCGGCCGAAGGAGCATGCTTGGAAAGCATGTGCGGGGGCAACTCCGCCGGGGGTTCGAATCCCCCCCTCTCCGCCATTTTAACGAGGCAGGTATGAGCCGAGACCAAATCGAACGCCGGAAGTTTCTGAAGTCGACGGTGCTCGGTGGCACTGCCATTCTCGTGTCGGGGCGAACGTCCTGGGCCGCGGTGAAGGCCGAGGTGAGTGAGCGGAGGGTGATCTCCCAGAACCCAGGCAGGTACCACGGCTGGCCGACGCTGGCCGCCCGCGTCAGCGGCCAGCTGCTGTTGGTCTGCTCAGGCGGCAGGGAGAGCCACGTCTGTCCCTTCGGCCGGGTCGAGCTGATGCGCTCGGATGACAGCGGCCTGAGCTGGAGCTATCCCCGGGTGGTGATGGATGGCGGGATCGATGATCGCGATGCCGGGGTCCTGGAGACCTCCAGCGGTGCCATGCTGATCACGACCTTCACCTCCAACGCCTACGAACCGATGCTGGCGGCGGCTGAGGTCAAGCCCGGCTCATGGGATGAGAAACGGCTCGAGCGGTGGCAGGCGACGCACAATCGTCTCTCGCGGCCGGCCCGCAAGGCGAGCCTCGGTGTCTGGATGATTCGCTCCACCAACGGAGGCATCACCTGGTCGG